>OFFL01002122.1_pt1 | contig 11104 bp, 7 predicted proteins | sample 1521391 | NCBI WGS metagenome assembly OFFL01 (sample SAMEA3504082, study PRJEB24116) | mouse gut metagenome | biome: mouse gut; feature: mouse-associated habitat; material: faeces | place: Denmark | collected 2011
TGACGGATCTGGTCCTTAGAACCACGGGCACCTGAGTCAAGCATCATGTAGACAGGGTTGAAGCCCTGCTTGTCGGCAGAAATCTGCTTCATCAGAGTGTCGGCCAGACGAGAGTTGACGTGTGTCCAGATATCGATAATCTGGTTGTAGCGTTCGTTGTTGGTGATGAAGCCCATGGAGTAGTTGTTGAGCACTTCCTGGACTTGCTCGTAACCTTCCTTGACATACTGTTCCTTCTCAGCAGGGATGAGCACGTCGCCAAGGTTGAACGACAGACCACCCTTGAACGCCATGTAGTAACCGAGGTTCTTGATGTCGTCGAGGAACTGTGCAGAGCGGGGGATACCGCAATGTTTAATGACTCGTGAGATGATGGTACGGAGCGATTTCTTTGAAAGGATCTCGTTTACGTAGCCGATTTCCTTGGGCACGTACTGGTTGACGAGCACACGGCCCACGGAGGTGTTCTCCACGAGGTGTTTTATAGGATTACCGTTCTCGTCGATATCGTCGACAACGATTGACACCGGTGCGTGGAGAGTGACGCGGCCTTCGTTGTAAGCGATTTCGGCTTCCTCAGGTCCGTAGAACTTGAGGCCTTCACCCTTGTCACCCTTGCGGAGCTTGGTGATGTAGTAAAGACCGAGCACCATGTCCTGAGAGGGGACGGTGATAGGAGCACCGTTGGCGGGGTTAAGGATGTTGTGTGAACCAAGCATCAGGAGCTGAGCCTCGAGGATAGCCTCGTTGCCGAGGGGGAGGTGCACAGCCATCTGGTCACCGTCGAAGTCGGCGTTGAATGCCGTACATGCGAGGGGGTGGAGCTGGATAGCCTTACCTTCGATCATCTTGGGCTGGAATGCCTGGATACCGAGACGGTGAAGTGTCGGGGCACGGTTGAGGAGCACCGGGTGGCCCTTCATAACGTATTCGAGGATGTCCCAAACCACAGGTTCCTTGCGGTCGACAATCTTCTTGGCTGACTTAACGGTCTTGACGATGCCGCGTTCGATGAGCTTGCGGATTACGAACGGCTTGTAGAGCTCGGCAGCCATATCCTTGGGGATACCGCATTCGTGCATCTTGAGCTCCGGACCAACGACGATAACCGAACGGGCCGAGTAGTCGACACGCTTACCGAGAAGGTTCTGACGGAAGCGGCCCTGCTTACCCTTGAGCGAGTCAGAGAGTGATTTGAGGGGACGGTTGGCCTCGGTCTTCACTGCCGACGACTTGCGTGAGTTGTCGAGCAGAGAGTCAACGGCTTCCTGGAGCATACGCTTCTCGTTGCGGAGAATCACTTCGGGAGCCTTGATTTCGATGAGTCGTTTGAGACGGTTGTTACGGATGATGACACGACGATAGAGGTCGTTGAGGTCAGAGGTTGCGAAACGTCCGCCGTCCAGGGGAACGAGAGGACGGAGTTCGGGGGGTATCACCGGCACAGCCTGGAGAATCATCCATTCGGGGCGGTTGCGTTCGCGTGAGGCACGGAACGATTCCACCACCTGCAGACGCTTGAGGGCCTCGGTCTTGCGCTGCTGCGAACCTTCGGCGTTGGCCTGGTCACGCAGGGCATATGAGAGGTCGTCAAGATTGAGGTCCTTGAGGAGTTCGTAGATAGCCTCAGCACCCATCTTGGCGATGAACTTGTTGGGGTCTGTGTCGTCAAGGAGCTGATTTTCCTTGGGGAGCTTGTCGAGGATATCGAAATATTCCTCCTCGGTGAGGAGGTCGAGACGTGCAACTGGATTTTCACCTTCGGCAGCAACACCGGGGTTGATTACGACGTAGCGTTCATAGTAGATCACCGCGTCGAGCTTCTTGGAAGGAAGACCGAGGAGATAACCGATCTTGTTGGGGAGGGAACGGAAGTACCAGATATGGGCAACAGGCACCACGAGCTTTATGTGACCCATACGCTCGCGACGCACTTTCTTCTCGGTAACCTCCACACCGCAACGGTCGCAGACGATGCCCTTGTAACGGATGCGCTTGTACTTACCGCAATGGCATTCATAGTCCTTCACTGGACCGAAGATGCGCTCGCAGAAGAGGCCGTCGCGTTCGGGCTTGTAGGTGCGATAGTTGATGGTTTCGGGCTTTAACACCTCGCCGCTTGACTTCTCAAGGATTTCTTCGGGCGAAGCAAGACCGATGGCAATCTTTGAGAATCCGGTTTTTTGTTTATTGTCTTTTCTAAAAGCCATATTTAGTGTTTAAAAGCAATGTTTTGTTTTATTAGCACCCCCGCAGGTGGCGGGGATGCCGTGATAGAGAGAGATTTATTACTGCTCGAGGTTGATGCTCAAGCCGAGACCGCGCAACTCGTGGAGGAGCACGTTGAGTGACTCGGGAATGCCTGCAGGGGGCATAGCCTCGCCCTTGACGATGGCTTCGTAGGTCTTGCTGCGGCCGGTGACGTCGTCAGACTTGACAGTGATGATTTCCTGGAGGATGTGGGCGGCGCCGAATGCTTCGAGCGCCCAAACTTCCATCTCACCAAAACGCTGTCCACCGAACTGGGCTTTACCGCCGAGAGGCTGCTGGGTGATGAGTGAGTACGGACCGATGGAGCGGGCGTGCATCTTATCTTCGACCATGTGGCCGAGCTTAAGCATGTAGATGACACCCACGGTGGCCGGCTGGTCGAAACGTTCGCCGGTGCCGCCATCGTAGAGATAGGTCTTACCGTAACGAGGAACGCCTGCCTTGTCAGTCCACTCGTTGAGGTCCTCGAGGGTTGCACCGTCGAAGATCGGAGTGGCGAACTTCTCGCCGAGTTCGCGGCCGGCCCATCCGAGCACGGTCTCGAAAATCTGACCGAGGTTCATACGCGAAGGCACACCCAGAGGGTTGAGGACGATATCCACGGGAGTACCGTCGGCAAGGAAGGGCATATCCTCCTGACGGACGATACGCGACACAATACCCTTGTTACCGTGACGACCCGCCATCTTGTCGCCCACGCTGATCTTACGCTTCTTGGCTATGTAGACCTTGGCGAGCTTCATGATGCCTGAGGGGAGCTCATCGCCTATCGAGATGTCGAACTTCTTGCGACGGAGTTCGGCGTCGATTTCCTTAGATTTGCGGAGATAGTTGACGATAGTGGCACGGATCATGTCGTTCTTGTGGGCATCGGCTGTCCATTTCGACAGGTTGATGGTGTCATAATCGATCTCACGCAGCGTGGCGGCTGAGAATTTCGCGCCCTTGGGGATGATGTCGGTGCCGAGGAAGTCCTTGACGCCCTGCGATGTCTTTCCGTCGGTGAGGGTCATGAGCTTCTGCACCAGGAGATCCTTGAGTTCGTTGAGACGATCCTCGTATTCCTCGTCGAGCTTCGGCAGCACGGCATTGGCGCTCTTCTTGGTCTTTTTCTTCTCGGCTTTCTGGAAGAGATGGGTGCCGATAACCACACCCTTGAGCGAGGGTGAAGCCTTGAGAGAAGCATCCTTCACATCACCGGCCTTGTCACCGAAGATGGCGCGGAGGAGTTTCTCTTCAGGAGTGGGATCGGACTCACCCTTTGGAGTGATTTTACCGATCATGATGTCGCCGGGGACGATGTGGGCGCCGACACGGATGATGCCGCGTTCGTCGAGGTCCTTGGTAGCGTCCTCTGACACGTTGGGGATATCGGAAGTGAGTTCCTCCATACCGCGTTTTGTCTCGCGGACTTCGAGGGTGTACTCATCGACATGGACTGAGGTCAGGATGTCCTCGCGCACGACACGCTCGTTGAGCACGATGGCGTCCTCATAGTTATAACCCTTCCAAGGCATGAACGCCACCTTGAGGTTGCGGCCGAGAGCGAGCTCGCCCTTCTCGGTAGAGTAACCTTCGGTGAGGATGTCGCCCTTCTTGACGCGCTGTCCCTTGTTGCAGATGGGACGGAGGTCAATGGTGGTGCTTTGGTTGGTCTTACGGAACTTGGGAAGGTGATATTCCTTCACGCTGTCCTCGAATGCCACAAACTCTTCATCCTCGGTGCGGTCATAGCGGATGCGGATCACGGTGGCGTCGACAAATTCGATGACACCTTCACCCTCAGCCATCACCTGGGTGCGGCTGTCGCGGATGAGCTGGCCTTCGATGCCGGTGCCGACGATAGGCGACTCGCTGCGCAGAAGGGGCACAGCCTGACGCATCATGTTAGATCCCATGAGGGCGCGGTTAGCGTCGTCATGTTCGAGGAAGGGGATGAGTGATGCAGCTATTGATGCGATCTGTGTGGGCGATACGTCCATAAGCTCGACCTGGTCGGGCTCCACGATCGGGAAGTCGGCGTCGAGACGCGCTTTGACGCGGTTGTTGACGAACGCGCCGTCATCCTTCACGGGGGCGTTGCCCTGGGCAATGATTTTACCCTCTTCGATTTCAGCGGTGAGATATACCACTTCGTCGTTCTTGAGGTTGACCACGCCGTCCTTCACCTCGCGGTAAGGGGTCTCGATGAAGCCGAGGTCATTGATCTTGGCATAGACGCAGAGCGAGGAGATAAGACCGATGTTAGGACCTTCAGGGGTCTCGATCGGGCAGAGACGGCCGTAGTGAGTATAGTGTACGTCACGAACCTCGAAACCGGCACGCTCGCGGGAAAGACCACCGGGGCCAAGGGCCGACATACGGCGCTTGTGGGTGATTTCGGCCAGAGGGTTGGTCTGGTCCATGAACTGCGAGAGGGCGTTGGTGCCGAAGAATGTGTTGATGACGCTTGAGATGGTCTTGGCGTTGATGAGGTCGATCGGGGTGAAGACTTCATTGTCACGCACGTTCATGCGCTCACGGATGGTGCGCGACATACGTGCGAGGCCGACTCCGAACTGATTGTAGAGCTGCTCGCCCACAGTGCGCACACGACGGTTGCTCAAGTGGTCGATGTCGTCCACGTCAGTCTTGGAGTTGATGAGCTCGATAAGATACTTGATGATGGCGATGATGTCCTCTTTGGTGAGCACCTTCACGTCCATCGATGTGCCGAGATCGAGCTTCTTATTGATACGGTAACGACCCACTTCGCCGAGGTCATAACGCTTCTCAGAGAAGAAAAGGTTAGTGATGACTTCGCGGGCGCTCGCATCGTCCGGCGGCTCCGCGTTGCGCAGCTGTCGGTAGATATACTGGATTGCCTCCTTCTCGGAGTTGGATGTATCCTTCTGGAGTGTATTGAAGATAATCGAGTAGTCGGAAGTGTTGGCATCCTCCTTGTGGAGAAGCACGTTCTGCACACCTGAGTCTATGATTTCCTGGATGTGCTCTTCCTCGAGGATGGTCTCGCGGTCGAGAATCACATCGTTACGCTCGATTGAAACCACTTCACCGGTATCTTCGTCGACGAAGTCCTCCACCCAAGTCTTGAGGACGCGGGCGGCGAGCTTGCGGCCTACAGCTTTCTTGAGGTTGGTCTTGTTGACCTTGATTTCCTCTGCGAGGCCGAAGATCTCGATGATATCCTTATCGCTCTCGAGACCGATGGCGCGGAGAAGAGTGGTTACGGGGAGTTTCTTCTTACGGTCGATGTAAGCATACATCACATTGTTGATGTCAGTCGCAAACTCAATCCAGCTGCCGCGGAAGGGGATGATACGCGCGCTGTAGAGCTTGGTACCGTTGGCGTGAGTGCTCTGTCCGAAGAACACACCGGGCGAACGGTGGAGCTGTGACACAACCACACGCTCGGCACCGTTGATGACGAAGGTGCCCTTGTCGGTCATATAAGGGATAGGACCGAGGTACACATCCTGGATCACAGTGGCGAAATCCTCGTGGTCAGGGTCGGTACAGTAGAGCTTCAGTTTTGCCTTCAGGGGCACACTGTAGGTGAGACCGCGCTCCAGACACTCGTCGATGGTGTAGCGGGGCGGGTCGATATAGTAATCGAGGAACTCAAGGACGAAGTTGTTGCGAGTATCCGCAATAGGGAAATTCTCGGCAAACACCTTGAAGAGACCCTCATTTTTTCTTTTTTCCGGTGGAGTGTCGAGCTGGAGGAAGTCCTGAAATGACTTCAGCTGCACTTCGAGGAAGTCGGGGTAAGGGAGGGGATTCTTTACCGACGCGAAGTTAACACGGGGTTTTAGTAATGTTGTATCTGACATCTAATGTTGATTAAACGTTAAAGAAACTCGAAATGGAGAAATGGCGGACAATCCGGCCGTGGCAAGCGAATGGCACATAGGCCATCTGTGATGAAATCCATGTCCATGGCCGAAAATGCGATTTAAGAATATTTAACGCGCAAAATCCGCCTTTTTAGCGGAAAAGCTGCTTATCACTGTTCAAATCGCACAAATTCAGCCTTTTTAACGGCCATTTTTTATTTTTAAATATAATTATTTATGAATTTTTAAATTAGTCCGTCCTATTTAACGCAAATAGGTTAAGAAACTCCCGGAAGGGAGAATCTTAACCCATGAGACCTGAATGACAGGGTAATTATTTGAGCTCAACCTCAGCACCAGCTTCTTCGAGCTGCTTCTTGAGGCCTTCAGCATCAGCCTTAGCCATGCCTTCCTTAACAACGCTGGGAGCACCGTCAACCATTTCCTTAGCTTCCTTGAGGCCAAGACCGGTGAGTTCTTTAACGAGCTTAACAACAGCGAGCTTAGAAGCACCAGCTGATTTGAGGACTACGTCGAAAGAAGACTTTTCTTCTTCAGCGGGAGCACCAGCAGCGGGGCCGGCAGCAACTGCAACAGCAGCAGCAGCGGGTTCGATCCCATATTCTTCCTTCAGGATCTGAGCAAGTTCGTTTACTTCCTTAACGGTGAGGTTAACAAGTTGTTCTGCAAGAGCTTTGATATCTGCCATGATTGTATTTGTTTTTTGTTGTTTTTGTTGTTGTGAAAGTTGTTGATGTAAAGGGCTTAAGCCTCTTTCTTTGAGAGTGTCTCAAGGATGCCGTGGATTTTGTTACCACCAGAAGAAAGAGCGGAGATAACATTCTTGGCGGGCGACTGGAGAAGAGCGACAACGTCGGCGATGAGCTCGTTCTTGCTCTTGATAGCCACGAGGGTGTCGAGCTGGTCTTCACCTACGTAGATGGTCTCTTCAACATAAGCGGCCTTGAAACGGGGGAGGACTGCATCCTTGTCAGCCTTACGCACGTCCTTGATGAGCTTTGCAGGTGCATTGCCCACGTTTGAGAACATGATTGATGTAGAGCCGTGGAGCACTCCGTAGAGTTCGGTGTAGTCGCCTTCAAGTGACTCGAGAGCCTTGTGAAGAAGAGTGTTCTTCACGACTGTCAGCTTGATGTCAGCCTTGTTGCAGGCACGACGGAGAGCTGTAGTCTTTTCGGCATCGAGACCGGCGGTCTCAACAAGGTAGAAACAGCTATACTCTTTGAGAGTATTGGCGATGTTCTCTATAGCAACGATTTTATCTTCCTTTTTCATTGTTCAATCAGCGTTAAAGTTATTCATCGATTGACTTGGGGTCAATCTTGATACCCGGACTCATTGTGCTCGAAAGATAAATGCTCTTGATATAGGTACCCTTTGCAGTGGCGGGCTTGAGCTTGATCAAAGTGTTGACAAATTCGCGGACATTGTCACGAGCTGCGTTAGCGTCGAATGACACTTTACCAACTGATGAGTGAACGATACCGTTCTTGTCCACCTTGAAGTCGATCTTACCCTTCTTTACTTCTTCGACAGCCTTAGCGACGTCGTTGGTCACTGTACCGCTCTTGGGGTTAGGCATAAGGCCACGGGGACCGAGCACACGGCCGAGGGCACCGATTTTACCCATGATAGCGGGCTGAGTGATGATCACGTCGACATCGGTCCAGCCACCTTTGATTTTTTCGATATATTCGTCCAGACCAACATAGTCGGCTCCGGCAGCCTTAGCAGCAGCTTCGGCATCAGCGTTGCAGAGCACGAGTACGCGCACCTGCTTACCTGTTCCGTGGGGCAGCGTCACAACGCCACGCACCATCTGGTTAGCCTTACGGGGGTCAACGCCAAGGCGAACATCCACATCCAGAGAAGCATCAAACTTGGTGAAAGTGATTTCCTTTACAAGTTCTACAGCTTCAGCAAGAGTGTACACTCTCCCGGCTTCAACTTTCTCCTGGGCAATCTTTTGATTTTTCGTCAGTTTACTCATTTCGATTGAAGTTTAGATGTTTTCGGGGAATGTTCCTTTAACGGTGATACCCATGCTTCTGGCTGTACCGGCAACCATGCGCATTGCCGATGCTACGGTGAAACAGTTCAAATCGGGCATTTTGTCCTCAGCAATAGCCTTTACCTGATCCCAGGTAACTTCACCAACTTTCTTACGGTTAGGCTGAGCCGAACCGCTCTTGAGCTTGGTAGCTTCGAGAAGCTGGATTGCTACAGGGGGAGTCTTGACAACGAAGTCAAAGCTCTTGTCAGTGTAATAAGTAATTACTACCGGAAGAACTTTGCCGGCCTTGTCCTGGGTGCGGGCATTGAATTGCTTGCAAAACTCCATGATGTTGATACCCTTGGAACCAAGAGCAGGACCAACTGGAGGCGAAGGATTGGCTGCTCCGCCTTTGATTTGCAATTTGATCTGTCCAGCAATTTCTTTAGCCATGATAAATCTAAATTTTTTGTTAATGATTCGGTTAAAACGATGTCATCTGCAACTGTGAGTCTTTTTCCAATGCGTAACCAGCGGAGTCAGTCTCGCTGTCGTCTGTGACATCTCCCGTGGGCTCGACATCCTTTCACACAAACACTCAGCCCTATCGCTTTAGGGGTGACAGGGTTGATGTGCTTTATGAGTCAGGATTTTTATTGTCAAGCACCGCGCGATGATTATTCACGCTCTACTTGCGAATTCTCAAGTTCCAACGGAGTTTTACGTCCGAAGATCTTGACCATAACCTTAAGCTTCTTCTTCTCGCGGTTTACTTCCTCAATGGTTCCCGAAAAGCCGTTGAAAGGACCGAAGGTCACCTTAACGGTCTCGCCTACCATGTAATCATTTCCGTCATCGGTCGTGTCAATCAGTTGATCGGCAGCTCCCATCATTCGGCGAACCTCGCTCTCGCGAAGAGCCTCGGGGGCGGCGTTCTTGCCACGTCCACGAAGGAAGTCTATCACATTGGTAGTGTTACGGAGCTCATAGAGAACCTCACCTGTAAGAATGCATTCCACAAACACGTAGCCGGAATAAAGATTCTTTTCTTTTACAACCTTCTTTCCGTTACGCACAGACAGAACCTTCTCGGTCGGAATCAATACTTGGAAAACATAATTGCCGAGGCCGGTGTTGCGGATGGCTCCATCCAGAACTTCTTTGACCTTAGCTTCCTTACCTGAGATGGCGCGAAGCACATACCAAGCTTTTTTCTTTTCTTCAGCCATTGATTTTTACCTTAAAGATTACTGACCTAAGCTGTAGATGAAGTGCATAATGGTGTCTACCACCTGATCCATCACGAAGATAATCGCTGCTATGATGATGGAAGCTATCAGCACGATTACCGCGCTCTTAATCAGTTGGCTTCTTGTAGGCCAAGAAGTCTTATATCGAAGTTCGGTATAAGACTCCTCTATATCCGTAAGTAGTTTAAGTTTACTCATTTGTTTGCTTTTTTAGCACGGGACGAGAGACTCGAACTCCCGACACCCGGTTTTGGAGACCGGTGCTCTACCAACTGAGCTAGTCCCGTATAGGTAAAACCGACCTGCCCTTCCGGACTCTTGCGACCCCTTCGGTTGCGGGTCGGTTTTAGGTTTTATTCAGTGGCTGTCATCCCCGGAGGGGAAGCGCCATCTATGAATGGCTTTTAAAGAGTGGTATTACTCGAGGATTTCGGTAATCTGACCAGAACCAACGGTGCGACCACCTTCGCGGATAGCGAAACGGAGACCTGCGTCGCAAGCTACCGGGTTGATGAGCTCAACGTTGATTTCTACGTGGTCACCAGGCATTACCATTTCTACACCTTCGGGAAGAGTGATTTCACCGGTTACGTCAAGTGTACGGATGTAGAACTGGGGACGGTAGTGGTTGTGGAACGGAGTGTGACGGCCACCTTCCTCTTTCTTGAGGATGTAGACAGAAGCTTTGAACTTGCTGTGGGGCTTAACAACACCGGGGTGGCAGATTACCATACCGCGTTTGATATCTTTTTTGTCGATACCGCGGAGAAGGAGACCTACGTTATCACCTGCTTCACCTTCGTCGAGAAGTTTGCGGAACATCTCAACACCGGTAACGGTTGATTTGAGGTTAGCGCCAAGACCCATGATCTGAACTTCGTCGCCAACTTTAACAATACCGGCTTCGATACGGCCTGTAGCAACAGTACCACGACCTGTGATCGAGAATACGTCCTCAACGGGCATAAGGAAGGGTTTGTCAACAGCGCGGGGAGGCAGGGGAATCCATTCGTCAACAGCGCTCATGAGCTCCATAACCTTAGCTTCCCATTCGGGCTCACCGTTAAGTGCGCCGAGGGCAGAACCGCGGATGATAGGAGTGTTGTCGCCATCATATTCGTAAGCCGAGAGAAGTTCGCGCATTTCCATTTCAACGAGGTCAAGGATTTCCTCGTCGTCAACAAGGTCGCACTTGTTAAGGAAAACAACGATACGGGGCACGTTTACCTGACGGGCGAGAAGGATGTGCTCGCGGGTCTGGGGCATGGGGCCGTCGGTACCGGCAACCACGATGATAGCGCCGTCCATCTGAGCAGCACCGGTCACCATGTTCTTCACATAGTCAGCGTGACCCGGGCAGTCAACGTGTGCGTAGTGGCGGTTAGCGGTTTCGTATTCTACGTGTGCGGTATTGATAGTGATACCACGCTCTTTTTCTTCGGGAGCGTTGTCGATCTGGTCGAACGACTTCACTTCAGAAAGACCTGCTTTAGCCAGTACGGTAGTAATGGCAGCGGTCAGGGTAGTTTTGCCGTGGTCAACGTGGCCGATTGTGCCGATGTTAACGTGAGGCTTCGTTCTTTCGAATTTCTCTTTAGCCATAACTGTGCTGTATAATTATAAATATTTAATTTCTTAACAATCAGCCACGATAATGCAGAAAGCACTACCGGGGCTTCGTCTATAGAGCCGATGGCGGGATTTGAACCCGCGACCTCTTCCTTACCAAGGAA
>OFFL01002125.1_pt1 | contig 11083 bp, 5 predicted proteins | sample 1521391 | NCBI WGS metagenome assembly OFFL01 (sample SAMEA3504082, study PRJEB24116) | mouse gut metagenome | biome: mouse gut; feature: mouse-associated habitat; material: faeces | place: Denmark | collected 2011
CTGTCTACATGATGCTTGACTCAGGTGCCCGTGGTTCTAAGGACCAGATCCGTCAGCTCTCCGGTATGCGTGGTCTTATGGCCAAGCCTCAGAAGAGTGGTGCCGAAGGTGGTCAGATAATCGAGAACCCGATTCTTGCGAACTTCAAGGAGGGTCTGTCGGTGCTCGAATACTTCATCTCTACCCACGGTGCCCGTAAGGGTCTTGCCGACACCGCCTTGAAGACAGCCGACGCAGGTTATCTTACCCGCCGTCTTGTCGACGTTGCCCACGACGTTATCATCAACGAAGTTGACTGCGGAACCCTCCGCGGCCTTGTGTGCACCGAGATCAAGAACAACGACGAAGTGGTGGCCTCTCTTGGCGAACGTATCCTCGGCCGTGTGTCAGTGCATGACATCGTCGATCCCACCAACGGTGAGATTATCGTCGCTGCCGGTGAAGAAATCAACGACGCAGCCGCCGACCGTATCAATGAGTCACCCATCGAATCGGTTGAAATCCGTTCAGTGCTCACTTGTGAGTCCAAGAAGGGTGTTTGCGCCAAGTGCTACGGCCGCAACCTCGCCACTCACCGTATGGTGCAGATGGGCGAAGCTGTCGGCGTGATCGCCGCGCAGTCAATCGGCGAACCGGGTACCCAGCTTACACTCCGTACGTTCCACGTCGGTGGTGTGGCTTCTAACATCGCGGCCGTCAACTCGTTGACATCACGTTATGACGGTATCCTTGAAATCGAGGAACTCCGCACCGTCAAGACTGACGAGGTTGATGCCAAGGGTCGCAACGTGGAAGTGGTTATCGGCCGACTCGCGGAAATGCGTATCATCGACCCCACCACAAAGATGATGCTCACCAACGCCAACATCCCCTATGGTGCAAAACTCTACTTCGATCCTGACAGCAAGGTGAAGAAGGGTGATGTGATCTGCGAATGGGACCCCTTCAACGCCGTTATCGTCAGCGAAGTCGGCGGTAAGGTCGAATATGTCAACCTCATCGAAAACGGCACCTATCGTGTCGATTCCGACGAGCAGACCGGTCTCCGCGAGAAGATTATCATCGAGTCCAAGGAACGTGGCAAGGTGCCCGAAGCAAACATCGTTGATGCCAACGGTCAGATACTTAAGACTTACGCACTCCCTGTGGGCGCACACCTCATGGTCGACGACGGCGCGGAGGTTAAGCCCGGCGAAATCTTCGTCAAGATTCCTCGTGCTGCAGGTAGCGCAGGTGACATCACCGGTGGTCTTCCCCGAGTTACCGAGCTCTTCGAAGCGCGTAATCCTTCTAACCCTGCCATCGTGTCGGAAATCGACGGCGAAGTCAAGTTTGGCAAGGTTAAGCGTGGCAACCGTGAAATCTCGGTTACATCCAAGCTCGGCGAGACCAAGAAGTATCTCGTGCCCCTGTCCAAGCAGATCCTCGTGCAGGAAAACGACTACGTGCGTGCCGGCACTCCGCTTTCGGACGGCGCAATCACTCCTGCCGACATCCTCAACATCATGGGCCCGACTGCCGTTCAGGACTACATCGTAAATGAGGTTCAGGACGTGTACCGCATGCAGGGTGTGAAGATTAACGATAAGCACTTCGAAGTAATCGTGTGTCAGATGATGCGTAAGGTCAACATCCTTGATCCGGGTGACACCGGCTTCCTCGAACAGCAGATTGTCGACAAGCGCGACTTCATGGACGAGAATGACCGCATCTGGGGCAAGAAAGTCGTGACCGATGCCGGCGACAGCGAGAATGTGAAGCCCGGTCAGATTATCACTGCCCGCAAGCTCCGCGACGAGAACTCTTCGCTCAAGCGTCGTGACCTTCGTCCCATCGTCGTGCGTGACGCCCAGCCCGCTACTTCCGAGCAGATTCTCCAGGGTATCACACGAGCAGCCCTCCAGACATCTTCGTTCATGTCGGCTGCATCATTCCAGGAAACCACCAAGGTGCTCAACGAAGCTGCCATCAACGGCAAGGTCGACTACCTCCAGGGCATGAAGGAGAACGTGATCTGCGGTCACCTCATTCCCGCCGGTACAGGTCTCCGCTCCTACGAGCGCATCGTGGTAGGCGGTAAGGATGATATCGAGGATGCTTTTGCATCGTTTGACACTCTTCCCTCCACTCCCGAAGTGGTTGATGTGACCCACACAGAACTTTGATTTTTCCCTCTGAGGAAATCAGATAGCATTTAGTTACCCCGGGCGGTGCCATCACTGTGGCATCGCCCGGGCTTTTTTTATGCGGAAATGTAATGGATGGAGCTTGAAAACTTGCTATTTTAATCAAATTTTGGGAAAATAATAAAAAATTGACATTTTTCTTGGCTTTAAGATATGAAATGTTTAATTTTGTCCGTCTGTTACATCTTAACACACACCTTTATCACATGCCAATAGCTAAATAGTAATAATATTAATTTCACAGTGCTTGATTTTATGAAACTTAACTTTACTCGAAAAATCGTTGCATCTGCTTTGATTGGATTGGTTGGTCTGCCCGGTGCAGCCCGCGAACTCACACCCTCCGAGGCATTGCAGCGCGCGTCTGATTTTCAGACTGCGCAGTCCATTAGGCTGAAAGCCCCGCGTAAGAACGCACCTCTCAAACTGAGCTACACTGCTTCGCTGCCTGAATATGGCACGACTGCCTATTATGTGTTTGACAATGCCTCTGAAGGGGGATTTGTCATCGTGTCGGGCGACGACCGTCTGCGTGATGTGCTCGGCTACTCTTCCGAAGGGGAGTTTGATATCGATAAGATTCCGGCCAACATGAAATGGTGGCTTGACAACTATAAGAAGGAAATCGCTGCTTATCTCGACGAAGAGCAGAAAGGTGGCAAGCGTTTGGCTCCACGTGTCGAGCTCCGCAGTGCCGACATGGCTCCGATCGAACCCATGGTGACCACCAAGTGGAACCAGGATGCGCCGTTTAATGATGATTGTCCCTCGGATGCGGGTGGAAAGTGTGTCACCGGATGTGTGGCCACAGCAATGGCGCAGGTCATCAACTATCATAAATACCCCCAAGGCCCGGGTCAGGGTTCCTACAGCTACACCACCAGTTCAGGCTTGCAGGCATCGTTTGATTTCTCTGCTACTGAATTTGACTGGGACAATATGCTCGACGTCTATACCGACGAGGCAACCGATGCTCAGAAAGCCGCAGTGGCCGAGCTTATGTATGCCTGCGGTGTAGGTCTTAACATGAGTTATAGTTCTACTGAGAGTGGCGCCTTTACATTTGCTGTTCCCTATGTGCTGACTAAGTATTTCAACTATAATGGGACTGCCCGCTTCATAGAGCGTGACGGTTATCTCAACGATGAGTGGGAACAATTGGTCTACAGCGAACTCGCTGCCGGACGCCCCATGGTCTATTCAGGCCGTGCCGATACAGGTGGTCATGCGTTCGTGTGCGACGGTTATGACGGCGAAGGCCTTTTCCACATCAACTGGGGTTGGGGTGGTTATTATGATGACTATTTCGCGCTTTCCGCACTCAATCCTGCCGGTCAGGGTATAGGCGGGTTTGCCGGAGGCTATAACTCTTCGCAGGCTATCGTGGCCGGTATTGAGCCGATGGCCGGACAGACCGTCAGCAACGGTATGCTCAAAGCGGCTGGTAATTTCACTTATGATGAAAACGGTCGCCTTGTAATCGAGAGTGTGTTTAACATTTATCCTGAACAGACTACCTACAGCATCGGCCTCTTGTTGACCACTGATGCCGGTGAAGAACTTGGCTATGTCAATGGTGGTGCTTATCAATTCCCGGCTGCCGATATCGCAGCCGGCCGCTACTCAGGAAGAGGGTTGGCATTTACCTTTGATGCCACCCAGGTAGGCCTTGATCCGGGGACATATCGCATCTATCCCGCCTACGCCGGTCCTGCCGGAGAGTGGGAACGTCTCCGCTTCCCTGTCACTAATCAGCCATATATCCTGGTTATCATCGCCGATGATGGCACTGCTACTTATATCAACCCTGGTCCTGAGGTCGTGGCTGATGTATCGGTGCTCTCATTCACTCCCAAGGCTGATATCTACAAAGGATCTGAGGCTCCGTTCTATGTGGCAATCAAGAACAACGACACTTCCTATGCATTCAATGGTACCCTTTATATCAGCTACTATCTCAAGGGTGAAGAGGATTTGAAGGGTCAGGATGGCTTGACCATTTCGATTGAGGCCGGCGGTATCACAGACGGTACTGTCACTCTGCCTATCAACCTTGAACCTGGTGAGTATGTGGCTGTGATAACTGACGAGACCGGCAAGAATATCGGTGCCAAGGAATTCAGCTTCACTGTGCTTGAAGGTACAGCCCCTGTTCCAACCGGTGATCTCCAGGTGCTCTCCATGACTCCTACCACTTTCTATAAGGGTTATACAACAACACTCACGTTCACAACCAACAATCTGACTGATGAGGATGTATCCCAGGTTATATATTTCTGTATATGTGATGATAGTGGCACGATTCTGCATTCTCTTGGCGCAGGTCTGACCATGTCAGTCGGAAAGAAAACATGGAGGTTAAGTGGTTTCCATAGCGGATCACTCAATGCCGGAAAGTATGAGCTTGTGGCGGTTATTGAGACCGAGACCGGACTTCTGCCTGTCAGTCTTTTCACTCCGATTGATGTGTATGAGGAAGTGGATGGTGTATGGTATGGGGCCGACAAAACTTCAGCTTTTGTGGTAGGACATCCCGTCTCTTCTTACTCAGGTAATTTCACCATTCCTGCCACAGTTAAAATCGGTGAACTTGATCTTCCGGTTACCTCTATCTATGAGGAGGCTTTCACCACCGCTGCCATCGATAATCTGTTTGTGCTCCCCGAGGAGACACCGCAGGGTCTGGAGACAGCTGTATCCATGCTTGGATCGGATGTGGATGTCTACGTGCCCTCCACATCTTACGAAAAGTATTCGGACGCTCTTACATCGTTCAGCAACAATGTCTATTCTAAGATTGACCGTCTTGAATACCGGATTTCATCACGCTCGCTCCTCAACATGGAGGTTGGCGACGAGGATGAGATAAATATCGTCCCGATTCCCGCTCACGAACGCATCAACCCCAACTTTAACTTCGAGAGCGACTATGCCACCGCAGCTGCCGGCGATATCAACGCATCAGGTGAAGTTCCGGTGAAGATTACTGCTACCACTCCGGGCGAGGGTATGCTTGTGGTAACTTCGGCTCAGCCCGGTGTGTCACAGCTTGTGCTTCCGCTTACGGTTTCAGAAAAAATCTCGTCATCGCTCACCGATATCAATTCAGGTGAAATCTCTGTGTCAACCAACGGACAGGAAGTTACCGTATCGGGTGTCAAGGCTGACGGTGTTGTGACTGTCTTCGCTCTCAACGGCGTGGCTGTTGCATCGCAGCAGAGTGCCGGGGCACCGGTTGTATTCACTCTTACCCCCGGTTCCTACATTGTGAGCGCCGATGGTAAGGCCTTTAAAGTGATTATCTGAATCTGACCCCCGCTAAGGGACACTGACATAGCAGGGACTGCCTATCTATATTGATTGGACAGTCCCTGCTTTTTTTATTCCGGATGGCAGCATTTGTTTCATGTCAACCCGCTTTCTGTGTATGTCCGGAGGATGACGTTAAAAATTTTAACGGCGGATTTCGCGATTTGCCGGCTTTTATCTAACTTTGTAGTGCCATGTTACTTAATCTTGCAATACCGGCTTCGGCCCCGATGATTACTGCTCCTGTCCCCATCTTTTTGACGGTGATGGCCATAATCTTGCTGACTCCGCTGCTGCTTAGCCGGCTCAAGATTCCCCACGTCATAGGGTTGATATTGGCGGGGGTTGCAGTCGGGCCTTATGGGCTCAATCTGTTGGCCCGCGACATGAGCTTCGAGGTGTTCGGCCAGGTAGGTATCCTTTACCTCATGTTTTTGGCCGGCATTGAGATTGATATGTACCACTTGCGCAAAAATCTGCGTAAAGGGCTTACATTCGGCTTGTTCACCTTCCTTATACCCTTGTTGCTGGGTGCGGTAGTGGCCGTGATCGTGCTGAAAATGGAGTTTTTGGTGGGCTTGTTGCTCGCGTCGATGTTTGCCGCCCACACTCTCATAGCCTATCCTATAGTGGCTCGTTTCGGTGTCACAAAATCCCCGGCAGTCATCATAGCCATCGCGGGAACCATAGTCACCGTCCTCGGATCCCTCATAGTGCTTGCCGGTGTGCTCGGTGTCTACCGTGACGGATCTGTGAAATCTCTTTTTTCGATTCTCGGTTATCTGGTGCTTTACTGCGTCGGGATTGTGTATGTCTATCCGCGTCTTACGCGTTACTTTTTCAAGAAATACAATGATGGGATTCCGCAGTTCATCTATATAATGGTGATGGTGTTCTTCGCTGCCGCCCTTGCTTCATGGATTGGTATCGAAGGGGTGTTCGGGGCATTCTTTGCCGGACTGGTGCTCAACCGATTCATCCCGGCGCGTTCCATCCTCATGGGGCGCCTTGAATTTGTGGGTAATGCCATCTTCATTCCCTACTTCCTTATAGGAGTGGGGATGCTTATCGACCTTCATGTGGTGATGGATGGATGGGGTACGCTGTATGTGGCAGCCGTGATGAGCGCTGTGGCCATGAGTACCAAGTGGCTTGCCGCTTATGCCACCCAGAAGGTATTCCGTCTCACCGGCACCGACCGCTCCATCATGTATCAGCTCTCCAATGCCCATACGGCAGTGGCTCTTGCGGTGGTGACCATAGGCTACGGCATGCACCTGTTCGGGGTGGATGTGCTCAACGCCACTGTGGTGATGATTCTTGTGACATGCACGGTGTCATCGCTCGGCACCGAACGTGCTGCCTCCAGACTCAAGCTCCAGCTGCTTGAACAGGCCGAGGAGGAGAGTGCCACCAAGGATGATGCAGCTCATCCGCGCACATTGATTGCAATATCCAATCCTCTTACCGCTCCGGGCATAGTTGAACTGGCACTGTCGATGCGTTTCCCTGACAGCTCTATGCCGGGCGACCTGTATGCCCTGCATGTGCGCAACGATAATTCAGCCTCCTCACGAGCCATAGGACGCAACACCCTCGATGTGGCCGAGCGCTCGGCTGCGGCGGTCGAGGTAGAGCTGACACCGATAGAGCGTTTCGACCTTAATTTTATCACCGGTGTGCTCAACACCATGGAGGAGCGTGACATCACCGAGGTGATCATCGGTCTGCACCGCCGCACAAATGTGATTGACACTTTTCTTGGCGACAAGATAGAACGACTTCTGAAGTCGACTAACCGCATGGTGGTAATCACGCGTCTGTTTATCCCCATCAACACCGTTACACGCATAGTGGTGGCCGTGCCCAAAAAGGCTCAGTTCGAGACGGGGTTCCGGCGTTGGGTGCAGGCCATAGGCAATCTTTGCCGTCAGGTGGGATGCCGTGTGGAGTTCTGGTGCGAGCCGGGTACCGCGCTGATGATTCAGGCTGTGATCCGTCAAAGCCGTCTCGGCATACGCATGAGCTTTGCCGATCTCCTGAATTTTGATGATTTCGTCCTGAAGTCAAACGAGGTCAGTGACGATGACCTCATGATAGTGGTGAGCGCGCGCCGTTCGTCGGTATCGTTTGACAGCGATATGGATGATGTGCCGGAATTCCTGCAGCGCTACTTCTCCACCAACAATCTTATAGTCCTTTATCCTGGACAGTTCGGCACCGAACCGCCGATGACCATGGCCGAGACTATGGCCACCGACATGGTGTCGGCCCCCTCTCCGATATTCCTTTATGCCATGACCCTGCTCCGTCGTCTGAAGAAAGGCTTGCAGCATAAGCCTGCGCCACGTAAGCCCGATGGAGAGTAAACCAATTATAGATGGGAATTGTATTGCACCCTATAGGAGGATTGGCTAACCGCCTTAAAAACCTCGCCTCGGGGCTCCACCTTGCAGACGATTTGGGGTGTGAAGTCAGCCGTGTGGTGTGGCGTGTCGACAACGATGTCCATGCCTCTTTCACCGACCTTTTTAAGTCAGTCCCGGTTGGAGAGATGGTCAGTCCGGCAGGGTGGGAGTATAATCTGAAATATGCCATCCCGAGGAAACAGAATCTGTATATCCCTCAGGTGTATCAGAGGCTCCGTTTCGGGCATGTGTTTTCGGATGCCTCGAACCTTTTTCCTTTGCTTGACGACCATGAGGAAATGCGCCGATTGGCTTCCGGATGCCTGGAGTCAGGTAAAGATATGTATTTTATCTCCGGACAGGAGTTTTATGACTTTCCCGATTCGTTGTTGCGCCGGCTGTTCGATCCGGTGGATTGCATAGCCGATGAGGTGGCGCGTGTGGCGGAGAGTTTCAATCCGCATACCGTCGGGGTACATATACGACGCACTGACCATAGGTTGGCTACAAAAAGTAGTCCTGACGAGGTGTTTATAGATGCGATGAATGAGCGGATATCCGCACATGATGACGCGAATTTTTATCTTGCCACTGACGATGAAGCTGTGAAGGAAAAGTTCATTCGTCTTTTTCCCGGACGCATCATCACCACCTCAAATCCTGTTACGCGCAGGACACTTGCCGGGATGCGTGATGCTGTGAAGGAGATGGCGCTGCTTGCATCTACTTCTTTGATTATTGCCTCCTACGGAAGCACATTCTCGCATCTTGCCTCTCGCATAGGGGGATGTGGCTACCGACCGCTCACTGTCTGAGATTCAGCTCAAAGTATGATAACACAAGCGCGTGGATGGGACCTTTGCCCTTCCACGCGCTTGCTGTGTGAGTCTGTGTCGTAGCGTTTACGGCTTCAGATATGAGGAATAGATTTCGGGAGAAGTGATGATTTCTATCGCCGATGAATAAATGGGATTAGTGGGGTTGACCACACGGTAATATGTGGACTGGTCGTAAAGGTCACGCCCTATCAGTCCCTTCAGGATGGCTTCGAGATATGGCTTGGAGCGTGTGTACTGCTCCTCGTCATATTTGACTTCGTCCTTAGTGCCGAGGTCTATGAGGCCCTGCATTATCTCAGGTGTGACCGTGAAGTTCTTGACGAAATCAGATTCTTTAGGATAGGTCTTGAGCAGGGATGCGCGGTTGCGGTCCACATAGTCTACGCAGTAATTGTTCATTGAGCCTTTGGCTATCAGGTCGCGGTAGTAGTCACTGTAGAAAGTGGTGTCGATAGGTACGAACTTGTCGGGCATTATGCCACCTCCGCCATACACCGGACGGTTGAGCCTAATGGTGTGATAGAGTAGCGAATCGGCAAAATGGATGCTGTCGGCGCTTGAAAACTCACCCGAGTTGTAGCGGTTGAGCATATCTTTCTGGTAATTTTCGTCATCACCGTCAGTGTAGGGCTTCTGGATGCATCGGCCCGATGGGGTGTGGTAACGTGACACGGTAAGGCGCATCATTGAGCCGTCGGGGAAGGGGAACGGACGCTGCACGAGACCCTTTCCGAATGTGCGGCGACCGACTATCACGCCTCGGTCGTTATCCTGCAGGGCACCAGAGAGGATTTCGCTCGCAGAAGCGGAGTATTGGTTGACCATCACCACCACGCGTCCGTCGAGGAACGAGCCGTTGCCTGTGGCGGTGTAATCCACTGAGCCGTTCTTGGGTGAATCGGTGTAGACTATCATGTCACCGTCGCGCAGGAATATGTTGCTGATTTCAATGGCTTGGCGCAGATATCCTCCACCGTTGTCTGTAAGGTCGATGATAAGGTGGCGCATACCCTCCTTGCGGAGCTTCTTCATGGCCTCGACCACCTCCTTGGTGGTGCTTTCGGCAAAGCGTGAGATGCTGATGAAGCCCACGGAGTCGTTGACCATATATGACGCATCGATGCTGTAGATGGGGATGTCCTCGCGCACCACGCGGAATTCAAGCAGGTCGGCCACCTTCTTGCGCTTCACCTTTAGGTTGGCCACAGTGCCTTTGGGGCCGCGGAGCACTTTGAGGATGTCGTTGTTCTTCATTTTCACACCCGCTATCACTGTGTCGTTGCACGAGATGATGCGGTCGCCGGCCAGGATTCCGAGCCGTTCCGATGGACCTCCCGACACTGATTCTATCACATAAAGAGTGTCATTGACCATCTGGAAACGTATGCCGATACCTGAGAAGTTACCTTCGAGGGGTTCGGTGAGTTCTTTGGTCTCCTCGGGAGTGGAGTAGGTGGAATGGGGATCAAGAGTCTTGAGCATCGCTATAATGGCTTCCTGGACCACTTTGGCGGTGTCGACTTCGTCCACATAGTAATTCTCTATGATCTGTTCAGCGAGACGCAGTTTGCGTTCAGGCGGGAAGTCAATCTGTGCCACCGCGACAGAGATGAACAGCAGAGGCAGCACTATGGCGCATAAAAGTTTTTTCATATCAGGGATTGATGAATTATTGTGTCAGGAGTTTGTGGTAGAGACAGCCGGAAGAAATCCACTCACGTCATAACCGTTGGCGGCAAGTTCGCGCACCATGGACGAGGAGATGAATGAATACTCGGGCAGAGTGTAGAGCAGAAGTGTCTCGATACCGGAAATATTCCGGTTGATATCGGCTAGGTTGCGCTCATATTCGAAATCGGCTGTCGACCTCACTCCACGCAGCATCCACGCGGCACCTTCGCGATGACATGCGTCGACCGTAAGGCCTGAGTAGCTTATCACTTCCACCTTCGGATTGGAGGCATAGGCAGCTTTTATAGCCTCGATGCGGGCGGCAGTCGGTGTGGCCGATGCTTTGCCTGAGTTTTCACCCACGGCGATGATGATGCGGTCAAAAAGTGGATTCACACGGTCAACAAGTGACTTGTGGCCGATGGTGAAGGGGTCAAATGAGCCCGGAAACAGGATGGTGCGTTGCGGGTCAGCTGATTTGTGAGTCATCTTCTACAACGAGATTTTCAATTATAAAGTTCTGACGTTCCATTGTGTTCTTGCCCATGTAGAACTCGAGGAGTTCGGCAACGGCATCCTCCTTGCGGAGGGCTACGCGGTCAACCCTCATGTCCGGGCCTATGAATCCGCGGAACTCGTCGGGCGAAATCTCACCGAGACCTTTGAATCG
>OFFL01002128.1_pt1 | contig 11077 bp, 12 predicted proteins | sample 1521391 | NCBI WGS metagenome assembly OFFL01 (sample SAMEA3504082, study PRJEB24116) | mouse gut metagenome | biome: mouse gut; feature: mouse-associated habitat; material: faeces | place: Denmark | collected 2011
CCCGGTAATCGTGGCAAGCGTGCGCAGGTTATATTCGCTGTCCCGCAGGAAATCCCCGGCCAGGATATGGAGCTCATAGGCAAATACGCCTAAATCCGTATCGCGGACTAAGTGAATCTGCGGAAGTGGTTCCTGTTTCAAGTTCATTTCCTCCCTTCGTTCTGTTTTTATCACCGGCTGCCCCTGTCATGGGACGCCTCCGGCTGGTGCTTTGCCGGCGCTGCCTTCGCCGCCTGCTCCCGCATGGCCTCCAGGACGGAGGGCCGGCGCTGTGCCTGCCGTTCCAGCCCTTCCAGGGCGGCGATTGCCTTTTCAGCCTGTTTCTTCATGGCGCCCATGCACGCACGGCTGGCACGGGAGGGGGCCTTGACATAGCGGGCAATCTCCCCGCCGGCCTTTGCCTGCTGCACCGGTTCCTTTCCCATCAGCGCCAGGCACATATTTTTTAGGTGCTTTCCTGCCTCATGGTACTCGGAAACGAAAGCATCGATCCTCTCCATTGCCCGGTTACTGGCCTGCTGGTGGTTTTCCGCCCCCTGACGTACCGCCTCTAACGCCGGTTTCAGGTGCAGGAAATTGGCGAGCCCGTTCAATGCAATCGTACCGCGTTCCTTGAAATCCTCCAGGATATGCCTGCATCCCTCAACAATCTTTCCCTTTAGCTCTGATAATTTCTGCTGCATGGAGGCAATATTGCCCTCCAGCGTCTTGCAGGTCTTTTGTAAGGAGGCTTTCAGGGAGCGGTCCTGCATTTTCTGCAGGTCCTCCCGCATGGCCTCCAACTCGCCGACCGCTATGGAAAGGCGGTTCTCCATCCCTGTGACAGATTCGATCAGTTTTGCGAAGTCCACATAGGCGGGGGAATCATTTTCCTTTAAGAGCGCAAGCAGCGCCTTAACCTGCTCATTTTCCGCAATCGGCGTTCCCGTGCCGGAATCCGTATGTGTCCTTTCAGTCAGCGCCACATGGGAAGTGCCGCCCAAAGACAGACGGTAGCCGTCCCATTTCCAGCCTTTTAATTCCTGCAACGTGGCATGGTTACGCCGGGCATGACACCGGCACAGGGATTCTTTTCATCGTGCCCCGCCTCCTTTCTGTGATGAAAAAAGACGCCCGAAGGCGCCTAACAGCCGTACAGGTCATGGTTGACCTCGGCGCGGTAATAGCTGTCCATTGTTGCCGGGGCATTATAGAGCGCCGCCAGCAGGTATGCCTTGATGTTCCCGACTTTCGTGGTGTTCCTGTCAATGCAGTCAAAGACATACTCCAGGTGGCCGGAATTGATTTTCAGGAAGCGGCCCTTTACCACCTCCCTGGGAAAATCATCCCCGGCGATACGGATATATGGCCGTTTGGATAAGACCACTTCAAGCATAAGCTCCACTGTTTCGTCTAAGCGCTCTTTTCCATACCGGGAAACCATACAGTCATACTCGATATTTTCTTTGATGATTTTGCTATATGCGTCTATCAGCTCAATCCGATCCATCCCATCCGGGCGGCCTGCCGCCTCCGGCTCTGCCGGATAGATTGATGGATAAGTCCTTGATATATCCGTTTTTGATTTTTTAGTTCTTAATGGATTAGTATTTAATTGTGCGGGATTTTCCTGTCCAGGTTCCGCCTGTTCAGGTTTTGCCTGTTTTGGATTTACCTGTCTTGGATTTTCCCGTTTAGGTGGAAACGCCTGTTTTTCAGCGTTTACAGGCTTTTCATGGATCGTATATTCAATATCTCCGAGCTGTCCGTTCTCATAGCGGAGGCGCTGCCTGGTGAGATACCCGTGCCGCTCCAGTTCTTTCAGGGCGGTGGTGATGGAATCCACACCGTCCTTACAGATATGGGCGAGCCCCTTTGTGGTATAGTCCCAATCTTCCGGCAGCGACAGCATGAGGGAGAGAAGCCCCTTTGCCTTTAAGGACAGTTCCGTATTGCGCAGATGGTGGTTGCACATAATCGTGAAGTCCTTCGTTTTTTCTACCCGGAATACAGCCATCTCACAGCCTCCTTTCTCCGGTTATTTCTGTTACAAGGCGCGGTCCCTGCGGTCATAGTGGAGGTGCCCGCATGAGACCTTCGCATGGTTTTTCAGCTTGACTTCGCCCCGTTCCTGGCTGTCTAAAAATTTCTGGTAGCCGGCATCCGTAAGGAACAGGCGCATCTTATCGTCCTTGTCACCCACAGGGGAATCATAAGACAGCACATCAAAGACGATCATGTGGCGTACCTCCGGGTCGAAGCGTTCCAGCGCCATGATGTCGTGCCCCTTCAATTTCTCTGCGCCGGATTGCTGCCTGGCCTCGGCAATCTTTTCCCCAATCGTCCGGGGTGGGTAGGGCAGACGGTAATTCTTCTGAATATCCCGCACGATGTCCATGCACTCGGCATCCGTCAGGATGCGCAGCTTTGCCATCAGACTTTCTGCCGCCTCCCGCTGTTCAGGATTCTTTGTGTACCTGGCAGTCATGTAAAGCTCGTTCAGGACTTTGGATTGATAGTCACCCTCAACCTGAAACAGCAGCCGTTTTTCCATTTCATTTAATTCCATGTGAATCTCCTTTCTCCTGAAAATGGGTACAAAAAAAGGACATCCACCTAAATAAAAGATGAAATGTCCTCTGGCATATACACTATTCAATTTTATGTACAAAGCAGTCTGCCGCTGTTACGCCGCTTTCTCCTGGAGTCTCTGTGTTACATTACCATCTCTGAAGGGATGGGCAATGTTCATTTCTACGTATTTTTCAATGATTTCCTCGAAAGTTGACTGCGGCATTTTATCAATACTCTGCAATGCCGCTTCCAGATACACAAGAGGCGCGAATCTAAAACTCCCTTTGGCAAGATTGACCTTGCGAAGTTCACCGGCAAAATCATAGATTTCGTCGAAAAGGTAGCAATGAATCCTTGCAATGCTCTCATATGTGCCAGGCTCCAGTTTTTCCAGAAAACCGTTCTCAAACATTTCTACAGCTTTTTGCTTACTGATTTTTTCTTCCGCTCTTGCCAATTCTGTCGAATCTGTGATCCCCAATTTATTTTCAAGCATATCCTTCCCTCGCATTCCCACCTGTAGCTTTTGCTCATCGTATCATCATAAGTATAGCATTTTGTCGACGGCAATTCCACTGTAACTCTTATTTATATTATCACTGCCCTTTTCGGAAATTTTATAAAAAAGCGAACTTCACAGAAACGTGAAATTCGCCGCGCATTTTCGAATTACATTAACTTGTTCCAGAAATCTTTCTCTCCAACCAAAATCCCCTTCTTTTTTCACACCGCTACGCCATCATCAAGAGCGCGCCGTTGCGGCCGGTTTTGCCTTGGTCGGCCCGATGGCTGAAAAAGGTCTGACTTTTTTGAAAGGTACACAAGCCGCTCACATCAATATGGTTTTCCTGTAGACCTGCTTCCAGCAATTGCAGCCGGTTGGCCTCCCACAAATCCAATTTTCCATGTTCCCCATCTGTGGGTACAATCAATTGCTCCGCAAAGGAAAATGCCTGACGAAAACGTTCCAACACGGGCTGATCCACTTCATAGGCATCTTGAGAAATAGACGGACCGATAGCCGCCCTAATTTGCCGGACATCACAGCCATAGCTATCCACCATCACCTGGGCCATGTTTGCAGCTATTTTTTGCACAGTGCCCTTCCAGCCGCAGTGACACACTGCAATGACCCGTTGCACCGGCTCATAAAACAGTACCGGCACACAATCGGCATAAAGCGTCATCAAGGCGATACCCCTTTCATTGGTAACCAAGCCATCTGTTTCCGACAACGCCTGCCGCGCGTCCAAAAAGCCCCGTCCCATATCCCCTTTCCCTACATGGGCTATATTGGCACTATGGACCTGATGACCACACACCACCTGCTCTGGAGAAATGCCCAAAACCGCCGCAAAGAGCTGCCGGTTTTGCTGCACAGTCACTACTTGATCTCCGCTGGTAAGTCCCAAATTCAAACCGGCATAACACCCTTGGCTGTATCCACCGCCTCTGCTGCTGAAGCCGTGGAGCAAATCCCGTTCTTTTTGCAAAAGCGGTGACTGAAACACCGTTAAGCGCCCTTTTCTCTCCTGTTGAAACATACGTAATCCTCCATTCTCTCCTGCTTCTGCGTCTGATAATCTCATTCTCTTTATGACAGCCCTTGCCATGTTTCTCCGCCAAGCTGCTGTCGCTCCAACTGCCACATCTGATAAAATATACTATCCTTCTGCTGCAATAAGACCTCTGCAGTCCCCTGCTCTACAATATCGCCATGCTGCAATACATACACACAATCCAACTCCTGCAAATGCTGCAAACTATGGGTAATATAAATAAGAGTACGTCCCGCGCCCCACTTTCGCAGATGGGCGCGCAGCTGTTCCGCTGTGATCGCGTCCTGTCCCTGAAAAATTTCATCTAATATCACAATGGGACAATCCCGCAGCCAGATTCTCGCCAAGGCCAATCTCTGCCGCTGTCCTCCAGAAAGCCGATAGCCATTGTCTCCCAGCATGGTATCCATGCCATCAGGCAGCGCTGTCACCACATCTTCCATACAAGCAAATTGCAGCGCCTGCTGTAATCTCGTTTCTGTGCTCTGCGAATTGGCTAGCAGCAAATTTTCCCGCACAGTTGCGGTGAACAAAAAGGGCGTCTGTTCTGCCACAGCAATGAGTTCCCGCAGCTGCTCCTTGGGATACTTCTCCAAGGGAATCCCGCCTAAGCAAATCTGTCCCCGCTGCGGCTGCCAAAAACCCACCAGCAGAGAGGCCAGCGTACTTTTTCCGCTACCGCTGGTTCCAACCAAAGCAAGCTTGGTACCGCGAGGACAATAAAGACTAAAATCTGTATAGACAGGCTGGCCATTTTCATAGGCAAAGGCAACATGCTCCACCGCAAGCTCCAAGCTCTGCGGAGTTTGCCACTTCCGCTCCGCGTCCTCTGTCTGTCGGGGCAGTTTCAGCAAATGATTGGCTGCCTCTAAGGACTGCTGCAGCTGAACGAGCGCCTGAGGAAAAGGCTGAATCGCCTCAAAACTGGACCAGATTAACAATAACACCATGGCGCTGTAAACACCATTCAGACTGCCCGCTGTCACCGCCGGTATGATTACCAGCAACGCCAGCACCAAAGATAAGTTGCTGCCATACTGCAGCAGACTGGTGGTAAGATTGCCCAACACACCTATATTGCGCTCCAGCCTTGCCATCTCCGCCAGCTTTTCTGTCATTCGCCCATAATAGGTTTGCTTTTCGCGGCTATTGTGCAAATCCGCCAAACCGCCCAGATAATCCTCTAACAAACTCTGCCACGTCTCCCGTTCTTCCGCCAGAGCTTTTGTCTTGTCCGCAGTCAGCTGCCCCATGCACCAAGGCAGCAAAATTCCAAAGCATGCAAATAAAAAGAGCAAAAGCACCATGGCTGCCACACTAAAATGGGCCAGTACCACACTGCACACCAACAACACCAGGATAGCCGCTGCCGGTGCCATGACTGCCCGCAAATAAAAATATTTCAGCACATCGATATCCTTCAGCAGACGGTCAAATAGCTGACCGTGGCTATATTGCTGCAGACCTGCCGGCGCTGTCGGCTCAATTTGCGTATACACCTGCACCCGCAGCGCTGTGAGAATGCGAAATGTGATTTTATGGGACACATATCGCTCACTGTAGCGTAAAAGCGCCCGCGAAATGCCGAAAAACCGCACGCCCACAATATAAACCATCAAATCAAGCAGCGGCGGCTGCAGCGCTGCAAAGGAAATCAACACTGCCGAAACGGACAACAATCCCACATTTGCCAATACGGTAGCGGCAGCTAGCAAAACTGCACCGGCAATCAGCCAGCGAAAAGGGTGTAGCAAAGCCCATAAAAAACCATAGGTTTCTTTTCTTTTCATGATTCCAGCCCCTTTCGCACCAACTCATAATAGGCTCCCCGCTGCCCCAGCAGCTCTTTCGGCGTGCCCTGCTCTATGACAGCGCCTTTTTCCAGCACAATCACCCTGTCAGCTAGCTGCAGCGTTGTCAGCCGGTGGGCTACCAGCAGAACTGTTCTCCCCTGCAATAGCTGCCGCAAGCTACGATTCAGCTGTTGTTCTGTGAGCAAATCCAAATTGGCAGTGGCTTCGTCCAACAGAATCAAATTCTTTTGCTGACAAATGGCCCGCACCATTGCGATCATCTGCCGCTGCCCGCCGGATAATCCCGCGCCGCCCTGTCCTACCTGTGTGTGCAGACCGTCCGGCAATTGCCGCAGCAGCTCCGCCAATCCCGTCTGCCGACAAACCTCCAAAATCCGCTCCTCAGATAAATTCTCACTGCCGAAACGCAAATTATCCAAAATGCTGCCAGCAAAAATATACGGTCTCTGCTGAATCACCGCCGGTGCGCACTGCATGGTAATCTCACCGTCCTGCGGCTTTAAAAAGCCTTGCAGCAGATTCAGGACAGTGGTTTTTCCGCTGCCGCTGCGACCGGCCAGCGCCACCACCTCCCCCGGCGCTACCGTAAAGGAAATATCCTGCAAAGCCGAAACCTCGGATCCCGGATAGCGCGCAGAAACATGCCGCAATTCCACCATGGGCACCTGCGCCCTATCCATAGTTACCTCCGTAATCAATTCCTCTTTGTCCAAAAAGGCAAAGAGCTCGGCGGCCGCTTCTCTGGTATTCAAACTGGTATGAAAATGTGCGCCCAAGGTTCGCAGCGGCTGATAAAATTCCGGAGCCGCCAACAAGATGAAAAATGCCGTGGCAAAATCCAGCTGTCCCTCCACCAGCCGCAAGCCCAATCCCACTGAGACTAAGGCGATGCTGATGGTCGTGAACAGCTCCAGCGCCAGAGAAGACAAAAACGCCCAGCGCAACACTGCCAGTGTAGCCTGCGCATAGTCCTCGCCCACCTGCGCAATCTTCTCACGCTGCCTGGCGCTCTGATTTAACAGCTTCAGCGTCGTGAGTCCCGCCATGACATCATGGAGATAACCGCTGAGCCGGTTAATAATTTTCCATTGTTTCGCATTCACTTTGCCCGTCCATTTGCCAATGAGCATCATAAAAAAGGGAACCAGCGGCGCCGTCAATAACAAAATCACACCTGACAGTAAATCGCGAGGCAGAATAAAACAAAGAAACAGGAGCGGGATGACAGCTGCTTGAAAAAGCTGCGGCAAATATTTGCTGAAATAACTCTCCAAGGTGCCAATTCCCTCATTGAGCAGATACATCACCTGTCCTTTTTGCTCCTGACCCATGGCAACAGGCCCAAGGGCAGCAATTTTTTGCAGCATCGCCTGCCGCAAATCCATCTGCACACCTTGCCCCAACAAAAAAGCCAGATTTTCCTCCAAAGCCTGCAGCACAAACCGCAGCGTCACCAGCACCGTAAGCTGTATCAACTCCGGCAGCACAGCATAAAAATCCCCGCCATGCAAAAACACCTGATCCAAAATGCCCGCCAGCGTAAAGGCCTGCCCCAGAATCACTCCGGCACAGAGAATCCCGCAGAGGCAGCTGCCCAGCAAAAGCCCTTTTCTATGCATGCTTTGCCGCCAAAGATTGGCATCAATCATCCTTTTCCCTCCTTCCAGAAACTCTTACGTGTTAGTATTTTACCACAAAAGACTGCACTCTGAAACGGAAACCGCCTATCTTTCCGCTAGTTTTCTCTTTCTGCAAACAATAGACAAAAAAGAGTTGCCCCACATGGTGCGCATTCTCCTAAGCAAACAAGCAAATTAATAAAACTTGTCCATTTGGAGAAGTCTGTCCCTCGGTGTGACAACTCTTCTGTATCTATTATAATTCCTGATGCCAGTAAATGGTCTGCGGGTCGTCTGCCACATCGGCAAACCGGCTCAGCACATTCCCATATTTAAAAGCATAGCTGAAATAAAGATAAATATCATTTTTTCCCGCAGCTTTGGGCCGTAAAATCACTTTATCGGGATAAAACATATAGTTATAATCCGCATCCCGCCAAGTAATCTCCAGACCGTCAATCACCAGACTCACATTGCCCCACTGGCTGATTTTTATATCCGACAGCATGCCCCGTCCCCGCTGCATCTGCCCATATTTGCAGCCGATGGTATAGTCCCATTTCCCCAAAAATAAAGAAAAATGCTCCAGCAGAAACCGACAGGGCAAGCTCAGCTCCTCCTGCAGGCGACGCTCTGTCGCAACCTTTTCTTTCAACGTCACCAAACGGCAGTAATAGGACGAACTGTCATTATAGTCCGGCAGCAACTCTGCCCGTTTCAAACACTGCTCAATATCCTCACAGATTAAAAGAATCTGCTGATCCAACGCTTCTCTTTCGTTTGCCATGAATGTTTCCTCCTAGCGCGTAGCACTCTCCAGGGTGTTCTGCATCAGCATGGTAATAGTCATCGGACCTACGCCGCCGGGCACTGGTGTCAGCCAGCAATCACGCCCTTCCAGGCTGGCCTGGTCCACATCGCCGGTCAGCTTGCCGTTTTCCAAACGGTTCATACCCACGTCGATTACCACCGCGCCGTCCTTAATCATATCCCCGGTAATAAAATTAGATTTGCCTACCGCAGCCACCACAATATCCGCTGTCAACAACTCTTCTTTCAAATTTTTCGTCTTCGAGTGGCAAATGGTCACTGTGGCATTTTCCCTTAACAGCATCATCGCAACCGGTTTCCCCACAATATTGCTGCGACCTACCACCACTGCCTTTTTACCCGTGATCTCAATGCCTGTCTGCTTAATCAAATCAATGCATCCTTTCGGTGTGCACGGCTCAAAAGCCGGTTCCCCAATAAGCAAAGAGCCCAAATTTTCTGGGAGGAACCCATCCACATCCTTGCGGGCGTCAATGGCATGAATCACTGCCTTTTCATCAATATGGGCAGGCACCGGCAATTGCACCAAAAGTCCATGAATTTTTTCATCGTGATTCAACCGCTTTATCAACTGCAGAAGCTCTTCCTGACTGGTCGATTCGGGCAAACGATATACCTCTGAATAAAAGCCCACTTCTTCACAGGCTTTTTCTTTGTTGCGCACATAGATTTGGGAAGCTGCGTCTTCCCCCACCAAAACAACAGCCAATCCTGGCACAATTCCCTTTGCTTTCAATTGTTCCACAGTTCGCTTAATTTCTTCGCGGCGTTTCTGCGCCAACTGTTTTCCGTCGATTAATTTTAACATAAACTTCTGCACACCTCGTATCCTAATCTAAAATCAATATAGATGAAATTTTATATCTATATATTATAACATACTTTATTTATAGAACAACCATAATTATTTTGCTTTTTTTCGTTTTCTCTTTTATAATAAAAGTATACTATACCAAATCGGTCGGAAATCACAGGAGGTCACCGTGAATTATAAGCAAAGTCGTTTTATTTTTAATATCTGTGTGCCAGGCGGCGTCCTCCTTGCATGTCTGGGATTTGATCTTGCTGACAGCAGCGAAACACTCTCCATGATCCTCTGCGTGATCGGTCTGGCTGCTATATTGGGCAGTATTTTTCAAGCTTTTCTCTTCTACAAGTGCCCCAAATGCGGTAAACGATTCGACACCAGAGCGCAGCTGCCCAGCTATTGTCCCTTCTGTGGTCAGTACCTCGAGCCATACGCACAGAGCACACGCAAATAAACTGCTCTTTCCTATTTCATCCTATTTTTATAAAGGAGTACAACCCTTATGTGGCGTAAATTCAACAAACCTCTACTGGCAAAAATGCGGCGCGCCAGCCGCGAATATGGACTCATCCAGCCTTACGATAAAATCGCTGTGGGCTTATCCGGCGGAAAAGACAGCACCGTTATGCTTTATGCATTGTCTGTGCTGCAAAAAACTCTGCCCTTTCCCTTTACCCTGCAGGGCATCTCTTTAGATGTGGGCTGGAACAACGATTATGACTTAGTAGGCCAATATTGCCAGACCCTGGGCGTGCCCTTTCATCTGGAGCAGACACAAATCGGCCGCATCGTTTACGAGGAACGCAAGGAAAGCAATCCCTGCTCCCTGTGCGCCAATATGCGCCGCGGCGCCATCAACAACATCGCCAAGAAATTGGGCTGCAACAAAGTCGCTCTGGGGCATCATCTGGACGATGCGCTGGAGACCTTTCTCATGAGCCTGGTGTTTGAAGGGCGCATGCATACCTTCGCACCGCGCACCTATCTAAGCCGCGCAGATATCACGGTCATTCGGCCGATGATTTACGTACACGAAAAAGATATCGTCTCCATCGCCAAGAAATTGGAGCTGCCTGTCGTGCCCAACAACTGTCCTGCCGACGGCATCACCAAACGGCACAGCATGAAAGAAGAAATGGCCCGTCTGGAAGCGATGAATCCCACCGTAAAAGAGCGCATGCTCCATGCCATTACCACTTCTATCTGGGCACCATTGATGCTGCCGGAAGAAGAACAGATCATGGTTCCAATGAAAAAAGAACCTTGAGGGCTACGACACCTTGCCCACTCTATCCATGTCGTTTGTGCAAACAAGCGGCATTTTTTTATTTTCGGTGACTATATTTTTAATGTTTTTCTTTTAATAAAATTAACGCTAAAATAACATTGACATTTTCTTAACTTTACAGTATAGTTTGCCTTAAAGATATTTGTGAAAGGACGGACGATAGATGCCACTCATCATCAACGAAAAATTAAATCTCATTCTGCACAGTTACCTTCGCGAAATGACCGACTATTATCAGGCACAAATCCAATACCATACCAGCACGCCGCAAGATGCACAGAGCAAAGAATTGGCGGAGCAAGCCTACGCGGACGCCATGTCCGATGTCGAATTATATGATTTGCTGCACGAAAAAAATCATCACTTCGATCTCGCCAACGCCATTTTGCAAATAAAACGCAATCGGGAAGCATATCTCCAACACGAACGGTTCGATTTCCTGGTAGAAGCCATTGACCGCATGGAAGAGGAAATGCACCGCTACGAAGCCATTTCCCGCTCCCATGAAAGCAAAACACCATAAATCCTGCGCAAACCAGCACCCGTAGCAAATAAGTATCCCCCGGCATAGCCGGGGGTTTTACATATGCGCCTATAAGGCTTTA
>OFFL01002140.1_pt1 | contig 10976 bp, 7 predicted proteins | sample 1521391 | NCBI WGS metagenome assembly OFFL01 (sample SAMEA3504082, study PRJEB24116) | mouse gut metagenome | biome: mouse gut; feature: mouse-associated habitat; material: faeces | place: Denmark | collected 2011
GATTTCCGTGCCGGCTTCGGGAAATGGATTTTCTAAATATTCCGGGAAAACAATAGCAGCCGGACGCAACCGCCAGCTATTCGCCATCCTGGCTCATCGCTGGCTTTTGGTGACATCCATGTCCCCAAATTGCTGTTTGCAGAACGGAATATTAAGAAAATCTTATTTCCCTGCGTAAAGCAGCGGAAATCCATGCACCGCCTGTTCCATCCCGCCTCTGTCTGTCTTTCCCCGTCCCGTCTCCGCCCGCCCTTTCCCCTGCTGTCTGCACCCTCCCTGCCATGCCCTGGACCTTCAAAATGGATTTCCGTGATTTTATCAAAAAAATCCTTTTCCTTGCGGAGAATCTATGCTATACTACAGTAAATGTGTAGAAAGTTCATAAAATATTAGGAGGCTTTGTGATGAAACATATAAAGACATTAAGCACAAGAGACTATAAAGAATCTATGAAAAAGGGCGGATGCGGCGAGTGCCAGACTTCTTGCCAGTCAGCTTGCAAGACATCTTGTACCGTAGGCAATCAGAGCTGCGAAAAGGTGAAATAACGTCGCAGTTTGACATTTGGACAGGCTGAGAATAAAGACTTCGTAAGCAGCGATTGGATTGACATCGCTGCTTATTGTATGCACAGGCCCATGCAGGGAGAATATGCCGCAGGGGATGTACGGCACGCGAAGGGAAAACTTCTTTGTGCAGCCGAGGGAGCATGCTGCGAAGCTTTGACCGGAAAGGGATTGGTGAAGTGGTACATCAGTATAAAAACAATGGATACAATATCGTATTGGACGTAAACAGCGGTTCCGTGCATGTGGTGGATGATGTTGTTTACGATTTGATTCGTGTGGTGGAAGAATTGCTCGGTGAGGAATGCAGCGCGCAGCATTGCAGTTCACAGCATTGCAGTGAGCAGTCATGCGGTTCGCAGCTATGCAGCGGGGCATGGATGGAAAAGATAGAAGGGCTGCATCTGCCTTATGCGGAGGAGGAGATCCGGGAGGCGCTGGGAGAGATCCTTGCATTAAAGGAAGCGGGGCAGCTTTATGCGCCGGATATTTATGAAGGCTATATCGGTGATTTTAAAAAAAGGGAAACGGTAGTCAAGGCGCTTTGTCTGCATGTGGCCCATGACTGTAACCTGGCTTGCAGATATTGTTTTGCAGAAGAAGGAGAATATCATGGAAGACGTGCCCTTATGTCGTTTGAGGTCGGAAAAAAAGCATTGGATTTTCTGATTGCCAATTCGGGACAGAGAAGGAATCTTGAAGTGGACTTCTTTGGGGGCGAGCCGCTTATGAACTGGCAGGTAGTCAAAGACCTGGTAGCATACGGAAGAGCGCAGGAGAAAAAATATGACAAGCATTTTCGCTTCACATTGACGACAAACGGTGTTCTTTTAAATGACGAAGTCCAGGAGTTCGCCAATAAAGAGATGGATAATGTCGTTTTAAGCTTGGATGGAAGAAAGGAAATCAACGATTATATGCGCCCATTCCGTAATGGCAAGGGCAGCTATGGATTGATCGTACCGAAGTTTCAAAAGCTTGCAGACAGCAGGAATCAAGAGAGATATTACGTAAGAGGAACTTTTACAAGGAATAACCTTGATTTTTCCGAAGACGTGAAGCATTTTGCACAGCTTGGATTCAAGCAGATGTCTATCGAGCCGGTAGTCGGTGAAGAATCAGAAAGTTACGCGATCAAAGAAGAGGATTTGCCAAAGATTTTTGAAGAGTACGACAAGCTTGCAAAATATATGATAGAGAGAGAACGAGAAGGAAAAGGATTCAATTTCTTTCATTTTATGATTGATTTAGAAGGCGGTCCGTGTGTGGCAAAAAGATTATCCGGATGTGGTTCCGGAACAGAATATTTAGCTGTGACGCCGTGGGGAGATTTATATCCTTGTCATCAGTTCGTAGGGCAGGAAGAGTTCCTGATGGGCAATGTGGACGAAGGAGTTGTGAAACCAGAGATTGCCGAAGATTTCAGAGGATGCAGCGTGTATTCCAAAGAAAAATGTAAAAAATGTTTTGCCAGATTTTACTGCAGCGGCGGCTGCATGGCAAATGCATATAAATTTCATGGTTCAATCCATGAAGCATACGATATTGCGTGCGAGATGGAACGTAAGCGTGTCGAATGCGCAATTATGATAAAGGCAGCGTTAGCTGACGGGAAGTAAAGAAAGGAAGTAGAGTAAAGTCATGAAGAAAAGCAGAGGAATTATCAGCCTTATTCTGACAGCCGCTTTGATCGCATTATTAGGTTTTACAGCGGTTATGGGATGGGGCCGCGGGTCTATCGGCTCCGCAAAGAACATCAAACTTGGTCTTGATCTTGCCGGTGGTGTAAGTATTACATATCAGGCAAAGGATGCCAATCCGACAAAGGAACAGATGGATGACACGATCTATAAGTTACAGAAACGTGTGGAATCCTACAGCACAGAAGCAACTGTTTATCAGGAAGGCGATAACCGTATCAACATTGAGATTCCAGGTGTAACCGATGCCAACAAGGTATTGGAAGAACTTGGTAAGCCAGGTTCTTTAGAGTTCCAGACAGAAGATGGAACAACAGTACTTACCGGAACCGACATTAAGACAGCAACAGCAAAGACTGGGGAAGATCAGACAACAGGAAAACAGGAATATACAGTTGAACTGATTTTGAATGAAGAAGGAACCCAGAAATTTGCAGATGCAACAACGGCTAACGTAGGAAAAAGAATTGCCATTATCTATGATGGACAAACCATCAGCAGCCCGACTGTTAAGACAGCAATCACAGGAGGAACCGCATACATTGATGGACAGGCGTCTTTTGACGAAGCAGAGAAGCTTGCTTCCACGATCCGTATCGGTGGTCTTCAGTTAGAGTTAGAAGAGCTTCGCTCTAACGTAGTAGGAGCACAGCTTGGAGAAGAAGCAATCAGCACAAGCCTTATGGCAGGTGCGATCGGTCTTGCAATCGTATTCTTGTTTATGATCATCGTATATCTTCTTCCGGGATTAGCATCCAGTATTGCACTTATAATCTATACGGGATTGGTAATCGTATTATTGAATGCGTTTAATATTACATTGACGCTGCCTGGTATTGCAGGTATCATCCTCTCTATTGGTATGGCGGTTGATGCGAACGTAATTATTTTTGCTCGTGTAAGAGAAGAGTTAAGCGTAGGAAGAAATGTAAAATCCGCACTTAGAGTTGGCTTCCAGAAGGCATTATCCGCAATTATTGACGGAAATGTTACAACGCTGGTTGCGGCATTTGTACTTGGTATTATGGGAACCGGAAGCGTAAAAGGTTTCGCATATACGCTTGCACTCGGTATCGTTGTGTCTATGTTCACAGCACTTGTTGTGACAAGAATCATTATTTTTGCATTTTATGCAATTGGGCTTAAGAGTCCAAAATTATATGGTACAAAGAAGGAAAGAAAACCAATCGATTTCCTTTCCAAGAGAAAAGCATTTTTTGCAATTTCCCTTATCCTGATTCTGGTAGGACCTATATTCATGGGTATCAATTCAGGAAGCGGAAAAGGCGCGTTGAATTATAGCTTAGATTTCCAGGGTGGTACATCTACGAATGTGACATTCAACGAAGATTACTCGATTAAAGAAATCGATTCTGAAATCGTACCGGTTGTAGAAGAGGTAACGAAAGATGCAAACGTACAGACACAGAAAGTAAGAGATTCGAAACAGGTTATCATTAAGACAAGAGCGCTTGAACTTGATGAACGTGAAGCATTAAATGCAGCCTTGGTAGAAAAATTTGGTGTAGATGATTCCCTGATTACAGCAGAAAATATCAGCTCTACTGTAAGTGCAGAGATGAGAAGGGATGCAATCATTGCGGTGATCGTTGCTACGATCTGTATGCTGATATATATTTGGATCAGATTTAAAGATGTCAGATTTGCAACAAGTGCGGTTTTGGCACTTCTTCATGACGTATTGATCGTTCTTGCATTCTATGCAGTTGTAAGAATTTCCGTAGGTAACACATTTATCGCATGTATGCTGACAATTGTAGGTTATTCCATCAATGCAACGATCGTTATCTTTGACCGTATCCGTGAGGAATTAAGAGGAGCAAAACGCAAAGAAGGTCTGGAAGCAGTTGTAAACGACAGTATTACACAGACACTGACAAGAAGTATCTATACATCGCTGACTACATTTATCATGGTAGCAGTACTGTATGTACTGGGCGTAAGCTCTATCCGTGAATTCGCGGCACCGCTTATGGTGGGTATCGTATGCGGAGCATATTCTTCTGTATGTATTACAGGCGCATTCTGGTATGTAATGAAGAAAAAATTTACAAAATAAAAATGAAGTGAAAAGAGGCGTTGTAGGAAAATCTGCAGCGCCTCTTGTGGTATGGAAATATGGAACGATGGATGATATTAAATAAAGGTGCGGACTTTAAAGGGATTTCCCAAAGATTTCATATAAGTCCGAGAATGGCATGTTTGATTCGCAACAGAGATATCATAGGGGATGAACAAATTGAGCAGTATTTAAATGGAACGATTGCGGACTTGCATGATGGAATGTTGATGAAAGATATGGCATTGGCGGTTGAGATTCTCACTGAGAAAATACGTACCGGCGAGCGAGTCCGGATTATTGGTGATTATGATATTGATGGTATTAACGCAACATATATACTGCTGGAAGGATTAGAATATCTGGGGGGAGAGGTAGATACAGACATTCCGGATCGGATGAAGGATGGTTATGGACTTAACAAAAGCCTTATAGACCGGGCATTGGATGACGGTATCGATACGATTATTACTTGCGATAACGGAATTGCCGCAACAGAGGAGATTGCATATGGAAAGGAGATGGGGATGACAATTATTGTCACCGATCATCATGAAGTACCATATGAAGATAGAGAAGGGGTACGGTATTATAAGCTTCCGCCTGCAGATGCGGTAGTGGACCCAAAGCAGGAAATGTGTATGTATCCGTTTAAAGAGCTGTGTGGAGCAGCGGTGGCATACAAACTTGTGGAAGCCCTGCTTGAAGTCAATGGCAAGGATGTGGAAGATGTCGACTATCTTATGGAAAATGTGGCGGTTGCGACGGTAGGAGATGTGATGGATCTTGTGGGAGAGAACCGCATTTTTGTAAAGCAAGGGCTGGAAATGTTAAAGCATACAAGGAACTTAGGACTCAAAGCGCTGATGGAGTGTAATGGATTAGAGACGAAGCGGTTAAGCGCTTATCATATCGGTTTTGTAATCGGACCTTGTCTGAATGCGAGCGGAAGATTAGATACTGCAAAGCGCGCGTTGGAGCTTTTGTGTGCCAGGACGAAAAAAGAAGCAGATATTCTGGCAGGAGATTTGAAAGCTTTAAATGACAGTCGTAAGGAAATGACGCAGATTGCGGTGGAAGAAGCGATTTCTCAGGTGGAGGAAAATGGTATGCAAGAGAATAGTGTGCTAGTCGTTTATCTGCTGCACTGCCATGAAAGCCTTGCGGGGATTGTTGCCGGAAGAATCAGAGAGCGTTATTATAAACCGGTGTTTGTGCTGACAGGCGCAAAAGAGGGGATCAAAGGTTCTGGACGCTCTATCGAAGCATATCATATGTATGAAAAATTAAATGAATGCAAAGAGTTTCTTACAAAATTCGGTGGGCATAAGCTCGCGGCGGGGCTTTCCATGAAAGAAGCTGATTTGGAAGCATTCCGAAACAAGTTAAATGCAAAAGCAAATCTTTCCAGGGAAGATTTGACAGAGAAGGTATTGATCGATATGCAGATGCCGTTTCTTGGAGTGACGCAGGCGTTAGTGGAAGAATTAGAACTTTTAGAGCCTTTTGGAAAAGGAAATACCAAGCCGGTTTTTGCAGAACGCAATGTAGAGTTTTTAAAAGCATGGATTTTGGGCAAAAATAGAAATATATTGAAATTCCGCGTGAAAGATGCAAACCAGACAGAGATGGATGCGATATATTTTGGCGATGCCGAAAAGATGATTGATTATATGGAAAAACAGTTTGGCAAAAGGGCGACGGAGCAGGTATTTGCAGGAGGGGCAGCCGGAATTAAGATGGCAGTCACCTATTATCCGGGAATAAATGAATATATGGGGCGAAAAAGCCTGCAAATTACCATTTTAAATTATAGGTAATATCGGTGAGGATGTCGTAAAGTGTCGGAACTGTTTGAAAAAGGTCGGAAAAGGTGGTATACTAGGTAAAGATTTTGTTAGGAAAGTAGAGAAAAACAATGAAACAGATGGAAGATTATATAAGAAGTATTCCGGACTTTCCGGAAGAAGGAATTATTTTCAGAGATGTAACAAGTATCCTGGAGGATGCAGACGGATTGCAGATGTCGGTTGATCTGATTCAGGAGAAATTAAAGGATGTGGAATTCGATGCGGTGGTAGGACCGGAATCGAGAGGGTTTATTTTCGGGATGCCGATTGCGTATAATATGCATAAGGTATTTGTGCCGGTCAGGAAGAAGGGAAAACTTCCTTGCGAGACTGTTTCAATGAAATACGATTTGGAATACGGAAGTGCAGAGATCGAGATGCATAAAAGCAGCATCAAGCCGGGACAGAAAGTTGTGATCATTGATGATCTGATGGCAACAGGGGGAACCATCGAGGCGATTGTCAAGTTAATCGAGATGCTTGGCGCGAAAGTAGTAAAGATTGTATTTTTGATGGAACTTGCCGGTCTGGAAGGAAGAAAAAAATTAGAAGGATATGATGTAGAAGCAATTGTTTCTTATCCGGGGAAATAGAACAGATTATTTTTAAGGAATAAGAGAAAGGGGATTTGGTATGGCAAATAGCGTATTAGAAGATTTGAGCAATGTCCATAGTCTGGAAATCGTTGATGGTCATGCCGTGAAGGCACCCAAAGATTATCAAAACCCGGAGGTATTGTATGATACCTTAATTAAACGGGTGAGAAAATATCATCCGTCCACTGACATTTCGATGATTGAAAAGGCTTATAAGATTGCAAGGGAAGCGCATGAGGGGCAATTCCGTAAATCAGGAGAAGCGTATATTATTCATCCTTTGTGGGTGGGAATGATACTGGCTGAGTTAGAGCTCGATAAAGAGACGATCGTGGCAGGAATTCTGCATGATGTCGTGGAAGATACTGTCATGACAGAACAGGAAATAGAAATGGAGTTTGGCAAAGAAGTGGCGCTTTTAGTAGACGGCGTTACAAAATTGGGTCAGCTCTCCTATTCTTCGGATAAATTGGAGATTCAGGCAGAAAATCTTCGTAAGATGTTTCTTGCGATGGCAAAGGATATCCGCGTTATTTTGATCAAGCTTGCAGACCGTCTGCATAATATGAGGACTTTACAGTTTATGCGTCCGGAAAAGCAGAAAGAAAAGGCGCGTGAGACGATGGATATCTATGCGCCGATTGCACAAAGGCTTGGTATTTCTAAGATTAAGACGGAGCTTGACGATTTGTCTTTGCGTTACTCACAGCCGGAAGTTTTCTATGACTTGGTACAGCAGATCAATGCGAGAAAGACGGAGCGCGAAGAATTCGTGGCACAGATTGTGGAAGAAGTGTCTGAGCATATGAAAAACAGCGATATCAAGTCAGAGGTGAAAGGGCGCGTCAAACATTTCTTTAGTATTTATAAAAAGATGGTGAACCAGGATAAGACGGTGGATCAGATTTATGATTTGTTTGCAGTGCGTATTATCGTGGATTCCGTAAAGGATTGTTATGCGGCGCTTGGCGTGATTCATGAGATGTATACGCCGGTGCCTGGAAGATTTAAAGATTATATTGCGATGCCAAAACCGAATATGTATCAGTCGCTGCATACGACGTTGATCAGCGCAGTGGGGCAGCCTTTCGAGATTCAAATCCGAACAAAGGAGATGCACAAGACGGCGGAATATGGTATTGCGGCGCATTGGAAATATAAAGAATCCAATGATGGCAAGAAAAATGTCAAGGCGCAGGAAGAGGCAAAACTTAGTTGGCTGAGGCAGATTTTGGAGTGGCAGCAGGACACGGATAACAGAGAATTCCTAAGCCTGTTGAAAGGTGATTTGGATTTGTTTGCCGAGGATGTGTATTGCTTCACTCCGAATGGTGATGTGAAGAATCTGCCGAACGGCTCTACGCCGGTGGATTTTGCCTATGCGATTCACTCGGCAGTCGGCAATAAAATGGTTGGCGCAAGAGTCAATGGCAAGCTTGTAAATATTGATTATAAGATTCAAAACGGGGATCGGATCGAGGTACTGACTTCACAGAATTCGAAAGGACCAAGCCGCGACTGGCTTATGATCGTAAAGAGTACGCAGGCGAAGAATAAGATTAATCAGTGGTTTAAGAAAGAATTTAAAGAAGAGAATATCATCCGCGGAAAAGAGTTGATTCTGGCATATTGCAAGGCGAAAGCTTTGACATGGAGTGAGCTTACGAAGCCGAAATATATGCAGGTCGTACAGAGAAAATACGGTTTTAAGGATTGGGATTCTGTACTGGCAGCGATTGGGCATGGCGGTCTTAAGGAAGGCCAGGTAGTAAACCGCCTTCTGGAAGAATATACAAAAGACCATAAAGAAGAGATCACGGACGAGACGATTCTGGAGAAGGTAAATGAAGCTGCGAAGCGTAAAGTGCATATTGCAAAATCGAAGAGCGGTATTGTCGTGAAGGGGATTGATGATATTGCGGTAAGATTTTCAAGATGCTGTAATCCGGTTCCGGGTGACGAGATTGTAGGATTTGTGACCAGGGGACGAGGCATGACCATCCATCGCACAGATTGTATAAATATCTTGCATTTGTCAGAAACAGAACGTGTACGTCTCATCGAAGCGGAATGGGAGGCGACTGCAGAAGAATCTGTTGGACAGTATATGGCGGAGATTAAAATGTATGCCAACGATCAGCAGGGGCTTTTGATGGAAATCTCGAAAGTATTTACCGAGATGAAGATGGATGTAAAATCGATGAATGTTCGTACAAACAAGCAGGGAACGGCTACGATTGAGATGGGCTTCATCGTGCATGGCCGTGAGGAGCTGGCAAGGGCGATTGATAAGCTTAGAAAGTTGCCGGGTGTATTGGATATTGAGCGTAATGTTGGATAGATGCATTGGGAAGAGTTGTTGTAATTTGGCCCAAGAGTTGACGGGAGAATACTTGATATGAAGATAGAACGTTTTGTACTTGGAAGTTTTGGAACCAATGTTTATGTGGCGGTAAATGAAGAGACAAAGGAAGCGGTCATTGTAGATCCGGCAGCGTTTCCGGACTATGTTTGCAGCCATATCAAAGAAGAAGGTCTGGAAGTCAGGGCGGTACTTTTGACCCATGGACATATTGACCATATCGGAGGCGTGGATGCAGTCCTTAGGAAATTCCCGGTGCCGGTGTATGCACATGTGATGGAAGTGGAAGTCCTGAAAAATGAGCAGGAGAATTTAAGCGCAATGTTTGGCGCGGCTTATACGTTTGAAAAAGCGGTCGGATTAAGAGATGGAGAAATCCTTTCGACGGCAGGATTTAAATTTCGTATCATTCACACGCCGGGACATACAAAAGGCGGCTGCTGTTATTATGAAAAAGATGAGAATGTGCTGTTTAGCGGCGATACGTTATTTATGCAGTCCGTCGGCAGAACAGATTTTCCGACCGGAAGTACATCTACACTGATACGAAGCATCCGTGAAAAGTTGTTGATATTGCCGGAGGAAACAAAAGTCTATCCAGGTCATATGGAGGAAACAACGATCGGATTCGAGAAAGAAAGGAATCCATTTATTTAAATTGGGGGCGTAGATTTTAAAAGAGTCTACGTCCTTAATTAGAAATTGACCCGTTCTTTTTGGGAGGTTAGGAGTTTATGATAGAGTTATTTTTTCAAAATGAGATTTATCCGTATGATGTATATCATATGGCAAAGGCTTTCTTTCCCGGGGAGGAATTGAAGCAGTACATAGACGAAGAACAAACGCTTTTGATTCGTATTGTGAGAGATGGGCATGAGATTTTCCGGGTAGAAAATGCACAGATCGAAGCTTTTGCAGAGCGAAAAGAGCGTAAACATTATGTGAATGTAAAAATGTATCGGAAGTTTCAGGAATTTACAGGCAAGGAGCTTGCATGGGGAATCTTAACCGGGATTCGTCCGACGAAGATTGTGATGAAGGCTCTTGAGGAGGGCAAAGAGGAAGCAGATATCGTGACGGAGATGATGGAGAAGCATCTTCTGACTCGTGAAAAGGCACAGCTTGGTCTTGATATTGCGAAGCGTGAAAAAGCATTATTAGAACAGCTGGATTATAAGGATGGATACAGCTTGTATGTGGGAATTCCATTTTGCCCGACAACTTGCATTTACTGTTCCTTTACGTCTTATCCGCTTGCATCGTTTCAGAAATATGTGGAAGCTTATCTGGATGCGCTTTGTAAGGAACTTTCTTATGTGGGTGAGATTTCCAGACATAAAAAACTAAATACGATTTACATTGGAGGCGGTACTCCGACGACTTTGACGCCGCAGCAGATGGAGAGGCTTCTCACTCATATGGAAGAAACGTTTTCTTATGAGCATCTGATTGAATTTACGGTGGAGGCGGGGCGCCCGGACAGCATTACGAAGGAAAAACTGGAAGTTTTGAGAAAACACAAGATTAACCGGATTTCAATCAATCCACAGACGATGCAGCAAAAGACGTTGGATTTGATTGGGAGACGGCATACGGTGGAAGATGTTGTAAGTATCTATGAGATGGCAAGAGAGCTTGGCTTTGACAATATTAATATGGACCTGATCCTGGGGCTTCCGGGAGAGACAAAGGAGGATGTACAGCGCACAGTGGACAGAGTGGTGGAGCTGGCTCCTGACAGCTTGACAGTCCATTCCCTGGCCATTAAGCGGGCGGCCAGGCTGGCCCTTTTTAAGGATCAATATGAGGAGATAGGACTTAA
>OFFL01002142.1_pt1 | contig 10967 bp, 16 predicted proteins | sample 1521391 | NCBI WGS metagenome assembly OFFL01 (sample SAMEA3504082, study PRJEB24116) | mouse gut metagenome | biome: mouse gut; feature: mouse-associated habitat; material: faeces | place: Denmark | collected 2011
CCAAAACTGCTTTTTCGTTTACCCCATCATCGATTCTAACCTAAAGAATTTGTGTTTCAAACGCAATAAGGCTTCTATTTTGCAGATTATTCAAAGCTGAAAAAAGTATTGTGTTTAGTCGGGTATTGCATCTCATATAAAACTTATTTAGTTCCCATTCTGTAACATCACAATATTCTATTTCTGCTTTCAATATCTTTAATGGTATTTTTTTGTAATTATTGTTAATCATCCCTAATAAAAGCCATAGCTGATTTTTTGTTGTATAACAAACCTGCCCTTGTCTGTAATAGATATATTTCAAAAGAATTGTTTCTATATATTTTAGATAAATATTCCTATTTCCATTTTTTCTACCATCATCAGTAGGTAACGGTTCATCATATATATCTAAAATAACAAGACTTCTTCCTCGTCCTTTTTCCATTTTGAAATATCTTGCCCATCTTTTTAATTGCGCCTTATATGAATTACTGCCAGATTTTAAAGGTTTTTCATTTAATAAAACGCATAATTCCTTATATCCTTTTGGAAGGAACATCCCTTCATCTATATTCGTTGTATCGACTTCTTGCTCTATGACCAAATTTGCTTTTTGTGTATTATTGCCATTGTCCTCTTTTGAATCAGAAACAAATAATTTCCAGGCTTCTTCTAATAGGAAAATAAACTTACCTATAATCTCTCCCACTAATCCCATCAGTTCATCAGGATCAGAATAATCATCTACAGTGCTACATATAGCCATGATCGTACCAGCTATGAAAAAATCATATTCATCTCTTATGTCACTCATTATGGAACGTATATCATTTTCAATAATCTTATCTATAGTATCTTTATTGCATCCCCTTTTCTGTACATAATCCAAAACAAAGATTATGTTTCTGAATACCCTTATCATTCCTTGTGTACTTTCAACAGGCAATACCCATTTTAACTGTAATGGCTTATAAGCATCCGTAGTCTCGCTATTTGTCATTGAATAAAGTGTCTCTTGTAAAACAGTGCAAATCCTATCTTTTGTTATTGCTGTAATACTCAATAACTCATTCCTCCTCCGTCACTTCTAAAATCTTCTCAATCTTTTCTCCAATCACATTCTCACCAACACGCAAATAAACAGTCACAACATTTTCTGAATATGGATTCATTGCACCTGAATAAAGTATGTATTCACCTTTTGTAGATATATTTCTTTCATAGTGCCAATCCACAAAATCAGCAAACACACCAGATTCACAGAGAAAATTCAAACTGTCTTTGAATTTATCAGTATCTATGATTTCTGTCTTTCTGGAAGTTTTGTAATATATTTCTGTTTTTTCAATTACTAACAGGTTATCTGTAATCGTCTGTTGCAATTGTCTTGTTGTGGTTCGTTTTCTCATAGCTCAATATTCTCCCTTTCTACAGGCGGCATATCATCAAATACACCGCCTATTCATAGTCTCACTCCATAAATCCGATCGTAACTACATTCCTACATCCACCTACACTGTCATTCTCAGGATACATATAAACATTGATCACTCTTTTTGATGGCAGATAGAACCAGTCCTGAAACTTTTCTACATCCTCTACAGATTCTATCTTGTTAATATCAATGAACATGTTGGAATTGATTTCTATAGGATATAAATCTGTTCCATCTTCTGATTTATCTATGGGTTTCTTGCCCAAATTGCCAAAACATAATAATGTATGATCTTTTATTGCGCTGCATTCTGTGAAATAAAGATCGCCTATTTCAATATCTGTATTTTTTGCGCTTTTCTCATCAAGACAATCACTGTTCAAGTGAATCTGATAACTGCCTCCTGCCCCATTATGATCAATCAATGCCTTTAAAAAATCTGATGTTTTTATAACCATGTTTATGTATTCTCCTCTCTTTTGTTTATAGTCCTTCTGTATCGAATCCTGTAAAAGCAGCTAATTCTAAGAATGACATACCATTTTCACCTGCCTGGATTACATTGTTTCCGTCTACTACCTGATACTTTGTCACACCGTAGCCATCCTTCATTGTTTGAATATATAAGCCTTCTTCTTTCAAAGAATCCTCCACCATTTTCATAGTAAGTATTGGCTGTACATTTACTGCCTGTTCTCGTCCATCTTTACCGGCTCCAATCTCATAACTGACGATATCATCCTCATTCAGATACCGAAATTTATCCATGATAATGTTGCTATGATGGACAAATACGTCTTTTCCTTCTGAATCTAAGATAAAGCCATAGCCTTTCTGAGTGTTAAACCATTTACATGTACCTTGCATTTTTTAAATCTCCTTTTCGTTTTAATAGTTTATTTTGGATAGGCAGCATTTCACTACCTACCCATATTTACTTCTACATTTACGATTCCAGTTCATTTAACAAATCCAAACTTATCTGTCTACATTTTCTTTTCGGTTTTTCTTCATTCTGCTTATTTATACTTGCCACTATTCGTTCTCTCATTGTCATTTCAGATTTATTTCTACTTTCCAATAAACGTTCTCTTGCTGTCATTGATTTTTCTTTGACAACTGTCTTCCACTGTGGAATATGCACTTCCTTCAAGTATTCACATAATACCTCTACATCTGATTCCTTCAAGCAATCCATACCACCTTTAAATCTGGATAAAGCATTCACATCCACGCCCACATTCAAAGCAATGGACTTTAACATCAAGCCTTGATTTGTAATCTCTATCAGCTTGTTTCGTACTGAATCGTTATTATGCAACACTTCCTATAACCTCCACTTCTATTTTTCAGGTAAGGAATCAGCATATTCTGACCGCGATAATATATTTACTGATTATCTGTGATTAGCTATTGCTAATCCCTTACTAATTCTGATTAAGTTTGATAAACTTACATGAATAACCAGTCTCTATTCGATTTTTTCTTCTCTGGTTTCGGTTTTTCGGCAGTAATATCTCCCAAAAAGTCAATACTTTCTGTTAATTTGCGTTCACTTGTAGCCGTCAAATTCCTTTTAATCGTGTCTTTGTTGTCCTCAATCCTCTGTTTGATTTCTTCCAACTTCTTATATGGAAGAGAACAACCAGAAATTGCTAATACAGTAGCATCAGATTCCCACCCTTCAAATGTAGCAAGTGGTTTTCCAACACTTTCAATTATTTCATTCAGTCTCACATTGTTGTTAGAATTTACCAATGCTATATTTGCCACTACACCATCATTCTCCAACGGTACATAGATGTTATCTCTGATCCTCTCAATCACTGTTTGAGTAGTTGCTTTATCGGAACCTTGCTTATTCACAATACAAGTTCCCTTTTGTGATAGAACATTCTCAATCTCTGCCCGATCAACCACACCCCTTGTAGAAGTTGTCTCGCAATTCAAAAATGCATCCAGATAGCAAGCAAACTGTTCATTCAGGACTAATTTCTCTTTATTCTTATTGTTATCAATGATGAAAGTCGCACCACCACCCTCTATGGTTTCTAATTCCTGGAAAAACTCATAGCAGTTCATATATTCTTTCATACTGGCATTATCATCAGGTGTACACGTTACCACACAAATAATTTTGTCCGTTTCCGCTTGTAATCTCATTTTTATAGCTGGCACAATCGCACTACCAGAACCACCACCTGAACTTCCCATAAGAAAAATAACTCTACAATCCTTGAATCTTTCCTTAATCTCATTGATAAGCAAGTCAAAATTCTCACAATTATTTTCTGCCAACAACTGTTTTGCCTTTTTTCTTTCCTTGCTACTACCATATCCACCAAGAATATGATATTTGCTTTCTTCTGGTATATCCAAACCATTCAGATCCGATTGAGCCGTATTCGCTGCCATTATAGGATATTCTTTTACATGAACACTCCTAGCCATATTGCCGCCCATCTGCCCTAAACCTACAAAACCATACCATCCCTTAACATTCATTGTTGCATCCATTCTTTTCTTCCTCCATATCGTCATATTTTTTTAGTAGTTCCAAACCTAATTCATTGATAAAATAGCTGTTTGCTCTTTCTATTTTTACACCAGATTCTACCAAATTTCTTTTTTCAAGAATCCTTATATGCTTATACAATGTATTAGATTTATTTCTTCCTTCTTGTTCCGAAATTTCTGATACTGTCATTGCCCTTATGTAATTCGTGGCTTTGTTAGTCCGTAAAATCCGCATAATTACATACTGTGTTCTGACTAACTTTTCATTCACTCTTATCACCTTCTCTTTTTTAATGATATTCTCTTTTTCTTTCTTACTAACTCTGATTAATTGCGGTAAAAAAATAATTGGCTTTTAGCCTGTATCATGTATTCCCACCTTTTTTACTTCTGTTTTCTTCTGCTTTTGGTACGGATAGATGCTACACATACCCATCCGACACTCTGGATTGTAAGATTTACAACCGTCACACTCTTTTCGCTTCCAAAGCTTCTTTCTCAATAAACACCACTCTCCTTTAATATTTGCTTTTCTAAACCACACTGATTTTGTCTTTCAATATTAAATACACATTCTAATCTAGCTTTTCCCCACTTTGAGAAAAATTTTTTAATATTTTTCCTCTCATCATTCAATAGTAAAAAATTTTGTTGCTCATAACTATCTTCTACTTTTCAAATTAGATTTTCTCTGTACAACTTATAAATAATAAAGTTGTATCTATATTTTCTATGTTTGAACGGAAAATATTTAAAAATATAATTCTCAAGATGACATTCAAAACACAAAAAACTGTAATATGTATCATATCTTAGTGAAAAATGACATTATAAATTGCACATATTAGCATATATTAGGTCATTTTTATTGTAATTTCTGTTTTTACTTACATTTCTGCATTTTCAGAAACCATTTTAAACATAATAAAAAGCAAATCATTTTCACATTCACTAATTAATACGCTTTTATAGAAATAGCACAGTATTTCTTCCATTTTCTTTTGTTTTATATTATTTTCTATATTTATAAACTGATTTACTTTTGCAGAACATCGTGTTAAACTATTAAAAATACCTTTACTTTTTTAATATGGGAGTTGATATTATGAAACTATCCTATGACGGGTTATGGAAAATGCTTTATAATCTGAATGTATCAAAAATGGAGTTTGCTAGAAATGTTGGAATTTCCAATGCTACATTAGCTAAGTTAGGCAAAAATGAGCCAATTTCTTTGACAGTGTTAATGAGAATATGCGAACACTATAACTGCAAGGTAGAAAACATCGTAAAATTTATTCCTGATATGGAAAGTATAAATCCAAATATTTCAACAATGAAAGTTGGAACAATTTTAATTTGTACCTCGTTCCCGTTAGGAACTTCTGTGCGATCTAAAAATCGTAGTGTCAGAACAAATATATTAAGGAAACATCCGGGTGTTGTATTACAAGAATGTCTAAATGATGGATATGTTCCTAGAATTTTGGTCGCTCCTTTATCATACGATCAGTGCCCAGATACAATTTTTGATATCCAATTTAAAGATTTAACATTGAATGACAACTTTATAAAATCTGGTTATATTCAATTAGGTAAAATGGGGTTTGCATTTCAAGAAGATGCTGAAAACATTATAGGACATATGCCCGAATATTATATGAATAAAGCACTTGGAGATTTTGAAAAAATCAAGTCTATTCTTAAATTTTAACGAATCACTATCTACCATGAAATCACGTTTTCAAGTCCTATACTTAAGATAGCAATGACAACAATCAAGGGCAGTCTGTGTTATACCATCAATGCAGAACTGCCCTTTCCCTATTATTTCTTATAGTATGAATCATAGTAACCGTATCTCTGACAGATTTCATGTATTGTTTCAGCGTAGATACTTCTGGAATGCTTATGTGGATCATTGTTGTGATTCTTCTTATATAAATATAAATCTTTCACATCTTGCCAAAATCCACAATCTTTGATCCAATCAGTTTTTTCATCTAATAAATAGAATCCTCGTGGCTGCTCATTCCAGGAATAACTTTTTTGCTTCTTATTGAAATGGATATACTCTTGCCTTTCATTACCATCATCATCTGTATAATCATTTACTATGGCAAAGTCACAGCTATGTAGAATTTTTGAATTTTTCTTATCCTTTACCTTAATGGTAATAACTCTTGTAGAATCTTCAGCATCGTCATAACCATAACGATGGATAATCTTATTGAGCGCAAGCCTGATTTTTGTTTTGATTTCTTTTGCGGAATATCTGCTATCATCATCATTAACATGAATATCAACATCAAAGTCAAAACCTTTATTGGCTTTTACATCATATGTCACCATATCTCGCTTTACGCTGCCTACAAAACAATATTGGAAAGTGAAACACTGGCGAACTTCATTTTGTACAGATTGGATGATCTGTATCAGTTCTTTCTTTGCAGAGGATAATTGTTTTGGGTTTACATACTGGAAATTGTACATTTTGATTTTCTCCTTTTCTTGATTCAATTTTTTATTTATCCCCATGCCCACCATTTAACCACTGTTAAATCATTTCATTATACTCCCTTGCAATAATCTGTCAAGAAATATTGAAAACTCTTGATTTCTAAAGTCCATAATGTTATTATCAGAATAGAAACCGGTGTACGAATGGAGTGCATCGCTAATCTATAAAAATTTTAGATTGGAGGTAACGCCGATGGATATAATGATTACTATTGCCGTTATTGTTATTTCAATTTGTTGTGTAATTACCATTAAAATTTTTACAAAAGATGGTAAACATGATCTTGAAATTCAGGCGGGAAAATTTCGACTTTCTATTAAAAAGCACGAGTAACAAAACTTGAATATCCACATTGAAACTATTTGTACTTAATTTAAAAGCCAGTCCGTTTATCAGACTGGCTTTGTTTATGTGGTCACTGGACTACTCTAAAATGGCACATTTTCAGCATAGATTTTATAAAGAATCCAGTAAAATGAAGGCTTTCTCATATGGTCCATATCAAGAAATGCCTATTTTTCAATGTTTTTAGCATATATGGAGTGCGAAGAATGGCTTATTTTCGGTTGTGCTTGGTCTGGTCACACTGAATTATTACTTTGCTCCAAATCCACTGCATATTCTTAAACAAAGTTCTTTAAAATTCTCGTCAACCTCTATTATTCCTTCATGCCATTTCATTTCCTTAGTTCCAAAAGAATAATCATATGCTTCTTTTATTTTTTCAAATCCCATCTGAAATTTTTCTTCATCGTCTTTTTGTTTACCCCTTTCTTCTCCAAATCGACTAGCCAATTCCCGTAAAGCAGGAACATTTTCAAATAATTCCGTCAATATATTCCCTTCTCCATTCAAAAATTTTCTTTTCTCATTTTCATCCTTTATACCTAATATTGCGACAATCGGAATAAATGCAGAAAACATAAATCCACGATAACCATTATCATTAACATAATTAGATGATGCTGCAAACGAAATATATTCGTAATAACGCATATTTTCTCTGAGTGATAGTCTAAAATAATCATTTAATCCTGATGCAACATTTTCTAAACGATATTGTCTATCTGTAAAACTTACTTGTGATTTTTCTCCAAATCGAGTATCTATTTCTGGGAGATAAACATTTCTATCAAAAAACTTATCCAGATAACCTGTAGAATCAAAATTTGTACCGTAATATTTTGAAATAGAGTGAATTAACTGCTCTCTATTTATAGAAGCAACAAATATTATTCTATCATCATCAAAATAATGCTTAATACGTTCCAACATCTCTATAGCAAAGTTTGGTCTACAACGATCCAATTCATCAATAAAAATAACAAGTTTTTGGACATTCTCAACTATAATACTATTAAATACCTCTTTTACTTTATCACGAATTTCTTCTTCCGTTTTTACTGCCGATAATAAATCTTTACCTTGTATTGCTTCTTTCATATTTCTAAAATTTCCGCCTATTTGGAAGCCACCTATTGATATAGATGTAAAATCTAATAATTCAGCCACTTTATCATTAAAAGAACCTATATTCAATTTTGAATTACAGTATTCCTTATATTTTTTCGTTATTACCAGCATTAAAGACATCAACGGATCAACATGGTTGTCATATAGCCATGCATCATAATATATTGGAAGATATGTATAGTTTATTTTGGTTTTTGATAATAAACTATTGGAAAATACATCTTCAACGTCTTGTTCTATATCTAATCCTTTAAATTTTTTAGTAAGATAATTTAATGTTTGTTCAATCTGTCTCACATAAAATGTTTTGCCAGCTCCCCATTTTGCATCAAGACTGATAAACATATTCCCTTCTATCTGCTCCAACGCCATAATAAAATCTTTAATATCCTGTGTTCTGTTATACTTATTTTCTTTAATTGAATTTAGTACATTTTCTGTGGTTGCTTCTTCTGCTAACTTTTTCATATAATCCCCCAATTATGATTTTTCTCTTCTTACACCCTTAAAATGTGTACCATCCTGCTTAACATCCATAAATTGTCCTGTTTCGGTATTACGTTTTACCCACTTCTTTGTTACTGGATTAAATGTCTGTGATCTCCCCCTAACCATACCTTTTCTCTGTCCATCTCCTATTGGTGCATTCTTAGCCATAAAATATACCTCCTTCAAAATTCAATAAAAAACACCCGAAAACGCATAATAATAACAATACTCTGCCTGTTATCCTAAGTTTCGTATGTTATCTTCCGCAGTAATCGAGTGTATCTCTAATATTTCTTCCTTATGTATGCTAGTGATGATAGCACAGCTTTTAAAGTTTGTCAATATATGGTATGAAAAATTTTTTATGCAGACACTAGATATTGTATTTGTGATATTGGTAGTGTCTATGAATATGGAATACTTTATATAATGGAAATATTATTGAATTATTTTAATCTGATTATTTCAAATCACTTCCGAACTCAACCAGAATAATTAATTTTCCATAATAACATTACCTCAAAACCCTTGAAAATCCTATCTTTTCAGCACTTTTCATCATTCCTACCACAAAATATATACTTTTTTCTTCATATATTTCTATATATAGTTATAACTAACTATAATTTCACGCTTTAAACCAGTGCAAACACGAACCCAATACCGATACCCCAATTTTAGGGTATTTTGCTGTATCTTAGGTTCCCATTATCAGCAGTCACAAAACGAGAAAATCATTGAAAATACAGTATTTTTAACACATTCTTGCTTATCAGAGCACAATATTTGTACCACTCCACCGAACAATCCACAAAATCACACATTTTTCTCTATTCTGCCAGCATTCACTTTAAACCAACCGCACAAAAATCCTTAATTTTCCTATGTTTCAAGCATTTACAATCAAATTTCCCGAACACTACCGAACCATGCAAAGTTTATACAAATACTTTTACATATCAATTCCAATATACCATATAAACGCAAAAAATAGGAGAAGCCATAACCGAAGCTATGACCTCTCCCCAAATCAATCAAATATATCAAAGGTAATCAGCCTATGATACCAATTTTAAAAACCTAACAACTGCATTATACCACTAATCTTGATACCTTACTATATGTAAAATGTTAATTTTTTATCCACACTCACACAGCAACCTGCATATATTCACCTTTATCATTCTTCTCATACACATATTCCGATTCCTTACCAAAGAATAATTCTTCTGATGTGCTATCCCATACACGGATATTACCTTCACTATCCAATATAATCCATGTATCATTATCACACCAATTACAAGTTAATATGTAAAATTCATAATCTTCTGATTCATCAGATATAAAGGCGTGTTCTCCAAAACAGAAATGAATACCATCCAGATCCTTCGCATTAGCATCTTTGCGATATAATACCGGTTCTGGTTCATCATAGATTACTTCCATTTCAATCAGTTTACCATTTTCCATAGCATACTGTTTTTCGTTCTTGTTGATAAAATCCCATGCATCCGCTTCACTTGGAAAGAATCTAATTCCTTCAAATCTCATAGCTTCATCTTTCTTTGTTTCCAAATTGCTGTAATGTACGCAAAAGCCGTTTTCCATTCCTGGCTGATATTTAGCAGCAATTACAGGTTTTGTCATATATACTTTTGCATAATGTTCAAAAACATTGTTTAACTTAAAATTATCTACATTCATTGGTCTGATACCTCTCTTCCTTCCGAATCTTCTCCAACTTTTCTTTTTTCTGATTCTTATATCTTACCCTTGCCCTCGGCTTATATTTATCGCAATGCTGACAGTAATGAGCATGATCCGCTTTTCTGCCCTTCTTACATAATCCAGCGCATATGTAATATAAACATGGTGTCTGTCTATCTGTTGCCATTATACCAACCCCTCCATTTTCCTAATCTCTATAACACTTACCTGTGAATTAAATTCAATCACGATTGTTCCATCCTCGCCAATGCCAATATATTCAATGGAACTGCCAACATTTAAGGAAATTTCGCCTGCCGATCTGCTCCGGAAAGCCAGTTCATCCATATCTTCATCATATATGAAACTGACCTGCCCCATACGGATATAAATACCGTATCTATCCACGCTTTCAGCCTGGTAGATATCGCCACCTACCATTTCCATAAGTTCTTTTACTGTGATATCTTTCATTGGCCTATCCCCTTTCTGCATTCATCTGTTGCCGCATTGATTTACCTGCATACTTTTTCTATCATTTCTGCCAGCCTTTCTCTTCCATCCTGCACATAATACAGTTTATCCCCAATTTTCAACGGTTCTTTTCGCTTATGTGCAGCAATCACTTTTTGCTGACACAGGCTGATTCCGACATGCACACCAGTACAAAATGCTTCATTGTTCATTAAATCACTCAATACTTATCCCTCCAATCATGTTAAATTTTCCATCTACACTTTTAAATTCTCCATACTTTCACAAATTGTCCGTAATATAAAGCTGTCCATAATTCATTTTCCTTCTGACAATTTTAAATATTTATATAGCGTTGGCCTGCTA
>OFFL01002160.1_pt1 | contig 10840 bp, 6 predicted proteins | sample 1521391 | NCBI WGS metagenome assembly OFFL01 (sample SAMEA3504082, study PRJEB24116) | mouse gut metagenome | biome: mouse gut; feature: mouse-associated habitat; material: faeces | place: Denmark | collected 2011
GGCGGTTGCGTTTGTTTTGATACTTGCGCTTATTATAGGCATTGTTGTGGGCACTAAATCGTGCAACAAAGAGCCCGGATTCAGCAACAACGCCGCGCCCTCCATTTTGCCCGCCGACAAAGTATCAAACGACAATCCAATAATTGCCGAAAGCGCGTCGAGCAGACCTTTGGTTGCGCCCGTAAAGAACGTTGACGTCGGCGATGAATACGATTTTGAATATTCTTCCACATCGGCGGTAGGTTTTTCGGGTAAAGTTTTAGACACTATACCCAGAGTTAAACCGGTTTCCGAAACGATGGACGAGCGCGACAATTTCCCCCTTGGAATAGACATTCCCGAAGGCTCTGTAAGATACCCCAAATACGGCTATACTATGAGTAGCGTTTTAAAAAGCGATGCAGCGAGAGCGGCGCTTATAAACGAATCGGATTACCTTACCGCTTACGGAACGCGCAACAATTCCGGCAACGGCAATAACGGTAAAGGTACATATAATATGATGGACAAAGACGGTTATTTGTACTTTGTCAATAACGGCGAAACCATACAGGCAAAAAATTTCGACGATTCGCCCAGGCAGCTTTATAAGCACTCCTCTGCGGACGGAATGTATTTCGGCGGCATAAACGCAGCTAACCCCGACATTGCAGACGACGAGCCCGGCATTGTTAAGCAAGTAACCATACGCCCCCGCGGTTACGGCAGCTATTCTGTTACGGGCGTATACGCGCCGGCAGGCGAAGTAATTAAAATTGAAATGAGCGAAGCCGATATGAACGCCACCGGCGGAATCACAATACATATCGGTCAGGCGCTGTACAACGGTCAGTCCAATAATATTTGGGTTGCAAAAGGACAGATGCAACGCCTTCCCAACATTTTAAACACAATGGTTGTAAACAAAAGTACAGCCACGTTAAAAGACGGCGTTTACACTGCCTACGTTGGTTCGTTTATTGGCGGTCCTTTATATATCCGTAATACAAACGCAACGTTTACGGCAACAATTTCCGGCGGCGTAAGATATTCTCACTTTATTTTGGGATACACAACCAAAGAAGAATACGAAGAAAATAAACAGTCCACCACCCCCTACTTTGATTTGGAAGTTTGGAACTACGGCGTACTTCACTCAGGTCCTAAAATGTACGCGCAAAACTTTTCTTACGACGATATTTATAAAGCGGCTGTTTTATGGGAAAAAGTTTCAAGCGTAACCACAACGGGTAGCAATCAGGGAATAGTGTTCCTTTACGACCCCTTCGTTGCGGCGGGCGCGGCGGTTGCATTCCCCGGCAGAAGTTCGGTAAACTGCCCCACAGGCTGGATGAGCAACTCCCTCAACTACAACACAATAGTAAGTTCGGGCGGCTGGGGTAACTTCCACGAGTATCACCACAACTTCCAGGGCTACGGAGTAGGTAACGGCGGCGAAGTTACAAATAACGGTATGACGCTTGTTTCTTATGCGTTGTTTACAAAAATATCGGCAAAGCGCGGTATAGGAAGCTTCGGCGGACAGGGTTTGGGCGGCTGGAATAACTACACAAGCGCAACCTGGGCTTTAAACGATATACTAAGTTTACGCCGCGGCGGTCATCCCTCTAACGGCGACCAGGGACTTACGCTATACTCCGTACTTCTTCATAATTTTGGCGCAAACAATTACATACAGGCAAAATATACACAGCAAAAGGGCGGCTACGGTCAGTCGTATGCAGGTTATTTCAGGGCTTGGGAAGCCGTAACCCACAACAATATGTCTTACTACTTTAAAGACGTATTAAAGGGACTTAACTCGGAAGTTGCCAATAAATGGCACAATCCCGAGTACACCTCTATGTTCGTACCCGTTTCCTGCGTATATCAGACCGGAAGAAGCTATTTGTACGACGGCGAGAAAAAGTACTTCCAGACTATGCAACCCTATGTTATTCCTTACGGAACAGATTTCAACATAGACCTGAGCGAGTATACTGCGCCTAACGGACAGTACGCAAGCGGAAGTATTGTAATACCCGATAACTTTAAATACAGAATTAAGAGCGTTACTAAACCCGAACACGGCACGATTGAAGTTGTAGACAATTACAATTTAAAATTTAAGCCCGATACAAACAAGCTTTCGGGACAGATTATCGTAACTCTTGAAATAGTAGAAAAAAGCGGCGCTTTTAAGGTTGACGACGTTGATTTGGTATTAGAGTTTGAACAATCGCACGAAACCAACAAAATGACGCTTGAAAGAACGACTTACACCTATACGGAAGAAACTGCATATACCGATGCGCAAACGGCGTTTGACAGCGAATTTACCGGCTACACGGATAAAAAGGAATACGACCACTCCAACCCCGTGCAGAACGCCAATACCGATATATGGGCTTATCCCGACAACGAGCAAAGCCACAAAGACCACCCCACTTCGCCCGAGCATCATTTTGCTTCTAAAAACAAGGTTGACGTAATCGACGGAAAACTGTATTTTGAAAGCGACGGCAAATACCGCATTTATTTGCGCGGAAGAGTAAATTGCGCGGTCTACTTCTCATTGGACGGACAGGAATACAAAATTGGCGCAAAAGTAACAAACGGAAGCGGGTCAGGCTTTTATACGACAAACGCCAACACCTATTTCGACGTACATTTCAACGAAGGCAATGTAACCGTTACAGTATACTGCGAAGGGGCGGAGCCTAAGGAATATACCTATAAGCTTACACCTAACTCAAAGAAAGAAATATTCAACTGGCTGTATGTAAAAGAAGTTATGATTGTTCAGTCTTCTCCTATGATTTCCTACATAGGTCTCGGTATGAAGCAATGGACGCAAACAATGTTTACTATGGAGGAAACTTACCATAAGGCGGATAACTCGGTAGTTGAAAGTCCCGACGAAGAAGGTTACGCATACACCAAAACAATTTACAGAGATTATCAGGGCAACGAAGTAGCTTATACTAAAAAGGATAAAGACAGCGAGGAAACACAATACTATAAAAAGGTAGGAAACAATTATGTTGCTTCTACCGCGGAAGAAGTATCGGAGTTAACAGAATCAAAACTTATTGCGCCCACGTCGGCGACGTATGTGAACGCTTATAGAAAAGATTACGAATTCCCCGACAATTCCAGTTTTGAAAGCGATTATTTCTATAATAGGGTATATAAGTATAACTATACGGACAATCACAAACTGGGAACTGCTGAACAACGCATCGTTGGCGCCAGCAATATGAGCCTTAATACAAGTTGGGGTGCAGGTTTGGATAATCTCGCGGTTATTTTAGACGGAGTAACGGATTCGGGCAATAAAATGCAACTTCATTCGTCGGGTAGCCCTTCCGAAGCAAGACCTTTTACGTTTGTTATCGACCTTGGCGAAGTAAGCACGGCAAACCGCTTTGTTCTGTACAGTCAGGGCGGAAGACCAGACCCGCAATTCCCCAGCGCGATGAACCTTTACGCAAGCATAGACGGAGAAAATTTCTCTCTTATCGGTAATTATACAGACTTGCAGCATTCGGGAAACAAGCTGTCGATTGATTTCGACGAAACCGAAATGCGTTATTACAAATTTGAAATTACAAAATCGACAGGCGGTTACATCATTATCCGCGAAGTTGAAATGTGGAATGTGTTTGAAATAACCAACGGCACACAACTTACGCCCGATAACGGCGCGTTTACCTATGGCGGCAACTGGCAGATAAAACAAACGCAGTCGACTTTCGGACACGTTTACGTTGGCGGGGCAAATGCTACTATGGCGTTTAAATTTAACGGCACAAGGCTTGGGCTCCTCTCCTCCAAAGCGTTCGGCAAAAATTTTGAAATAACGATTGACGGAAAGAAAGTTACTTCATTACAGTTAAAAGAGGTAACGGGCGATTACGGCGCAAGTTTAATATCGGAACTGTTTGAAGACAAAGAACACACGGTTGTTATAAAGTGTTTAGGCGAAGCTAATATAGATTCGGTAGTAATTTTTAAATAACTTAATACTTAACCGTAAAAACCGCCCCGCGGCACAAGCCACGGGGCGGTAAACTTTATTTTAATTTTATTAAAAGATTTAAAAGTGTTTGACAATAAAAAATATTTTTAGTACAATATTAAAGCTGTTTACAACCGAATATTTTTATGCACCGTTAGCTCAACTGGATAGAGCGTTGGTCTACGGAACCAAAGGCTAGGGATTCGAATTCCTTACGGTGCACCAAAAAACGGTTAAAATCATTCGATTTTGACCGTTTTTTATATTTTTTCATTTTCTACCATTTAAAAATTGAATAATGACACTTACATATAGCAAACGGCGCAAGCAAATAAATAACTTGCGCCGAAATTACTAAATTTTTTCAAATAAAGCTGTAAGAGTATAGCTGTTATTATTGTCAAATAAATCTACATTGGAAGCGCTGATTTTAAAATATCTCGACCATTTAGTTTCTCCGTCCGACCAACCTACAAACCGATAGCCGTCGTCGGCTATTGCTTGAATATATAAAGAATCTCCGTCGGTTAATAAGGTGTAGTCGCCCGACGGGTTACCGTAACCGCCGATTTGACCGCCTTCGGAAGCAACGACCGTAAGATTATATTTTTTCGGTTCGAATATAGCGGTTACCGTAAAATCACCAAGTATTTTATCCGTTCTATAATCCGCTTCAAGTCCGTCGGACCATTTAACAAATTTATAACCTTTTCTCGGTACGGCATATACGGATATTTCCGTTCCGTATAAAACCTCTTTATGTCCGATATATTGCGATTCTATATTTTCTTCATTTACCGTTCCGCCGTCAGTAAATAAATAATCAACCTGTGCTATTTCGCCTTTCCAAAAGCTATAAGGTATACCTACTTTTTTTCCTTTAAAAAGCACCTCATATTTATAATAATTTTCGTATGCATCTTTGAAATCTATTTTAAATTTATTACTTATTGTAATCATTTCATGATAATCAAACAAATCTAATCTTGTTTCTATCGTATGAGCAGTTTCATGTATTATACGATCAAACCATTGGTCTATTGTTAACCAAATGTTTGCTTCTTTATCTTTATTCTCTATAATATGCTCGGTCATATCGTTCATATATTTTAACACTCTATCCATATCAAACATATGATAAATACCGCTTAAAAGCGAATCTAAATTTAATTCGCCGAATTTAATCCAAGCTGCGCCTGCGCCGTTGTGTAATTTATGGTCGAAATCATCCATTGAAAATATAGATAAAACCGTATCGTAATTATCTAATCTATCATTTATTTCGGGTAATTTGTTAGGGAAAAGGCTGTTATAAATACCGTATGCATACGGTTTCTGTTGGAAATTTTCCGTTACTGCAGGTTCTGTTGTGAAATATCCGTCAATTTGAAAGTCTACCAATCCGTCCATCATATTATCCATAGTTTTTTTTAAATATGAAACGGTTGCCTCACAAAATGCTTTCTCTACATCCCGCATAGTGTAGTCAACGTGTATGGTTGAGGTTTTATCACAAGTGGGTAATACTGCATCTATCCGTGTTACAAAAACAAGCAATATTTTATAAGTAAAGGTTTGGTTAGCGGTAAATTTAGCGGTTATATCGGTGTTGTCGCTTTCAAAAAGCTGCTTTGTCATTAACGATTTACCGTTTTCGTCAGCAACCTTATCTTCGCCCATATACCAACCGTTAAAGGTAAAATGCTCTCTTTGCGGCACGGGAAACGTTATAGAAGTGTAGTTGTTTTCAGTCAAAGTTAATTCAGGCAGACCTTTATCAAAAGAAACATACCAATTATGCAATTTATAATTTTTGCTTTCAACGTTGGGCGTAGGCGGGTTAGGGTCTACGGGCAACACGGGGTTAGGGTCAGGCTTTTTCTGACATGCGCAGAAAAAGCCTGACGTAAACACCAACGTAAATATTAAAATTATTGTTATTAAATAATTAATTACTTTCTTTTTCATATTTACATTATAACGCTAATCGCCATATGCGTCAATAGCGATTGATTAATTGGTCAACTTTAATTAGCCGTTGTCGTCTTCGCCCGCAACAATCAGAGCAGTTTCTTCATATACTTTTTTAGTAAAGTACAGTTTACCGCTTACTGCCTCCATACCGCCGGACTCGTAACCGTTGCCGCCGTATAAAGACACGTAAGTACTGTTAACGGTTACGTAATCTGCACGAATAGCATAGCTTGGATAGCCGCCCAGCCAATTGTTAGAGCCTGACCCGCCTTCTATAATAATTAGTAATGATTTACTTATGTACTTAGATAATAAAAAGTTGTGCAAATTTGCAAAGTATAGTTACGGCGTAAAGATTACAAAGAAAAACTAAATTTATATTTATGATTAACAATAAACAGCAATCAAAACAACTGCTTTTGTTCTAACCGAAATTCTAACAAACGTGCAGGAATTTGTGCATTAGACAATTATTTATCGTTAATAGTAGTTGCTTATCGTTGAAATGCTTTTTTGCCCAAATATAGCAAAAAACAAGCCAAAAACTCTCTTTAAGACCGTTTTTGGCTTGTTTTATATATAAATAAGTGTCAAAATGAAATAGTAAAAATAGTTACAAATTTATTGTCTTGACCGGCTACGGAACCAAAGGCTAGGGATTCGAATTCCTTACGGTGCACCAAAAGAGTATAATCCGAATTGTTTACTTGTTACAAGTGAGTGGTTCGGATTTACTTTTTATTTCTAAATCACATAATAAAAAGAGGAGCAGAAGCTCCTCTTTTTGCTATATAAAATTACTTTCTTACACCAAGCCTGTTTTATTTAATATCATGTTGCTTTATGTAAAATCAATACCTTACATGATTTTAACATAGCGGATTAGGAAAAGTTTGCACATCATTTAGCTTTGTTTAGCGACTTCTTCACAAAACAAAACCAAAATAGTACACACGATACGATAGCAGAAATCAATTCCGTAACCCAAAACGAATTCCATACGCCAACAGCTTGAAACAGATAAGACATAAGAAATGCAATCGGAAGAATTGCAATATATCTTAACAGTGATATGACCAAGGAAGGCAGCCCTTTCCCCAATCCCTCAAATGTTCCGCTGATAACGACGGAAACGGCAGAGACGATAAAGCCTGCGCTTATGACACGAAGGGCAATAGCGCCTTGTTCCGCCGTTTGCGGCGTGTTTGTAAATATTCCCATCAATTGCACAGGGCATACAAGACATAGGATTGTGCCAATGACCATAACAATGAAACTTAAAAGTAGCGTAACTTTGAATATTCCTATAACCCTGTCATTTCGTTCCGCCCCAAGGTTGTAACTCACCAACGGGCGTATCCCTTGAACGATGCCGTTGATGGTAAAATAGAGAAACGTCTGCAATTTATAGTAGATCCCCAAAATCAAGACATAGACTTCAGCGAATGCAGACAAAATCATATTTAGGAACATTATCATAAAAGAAGGCAATGCCATATTGAGAGAAGCTGGGATACCCAAAAGATACAGTTTACGGCAAATTTTTTCCTCGCCACGATGTTCCATCCGTAGCCGAATGGGTATCTTTGCAATTAAGAACACGACAATATAACCGATTAATGAGAGTGTTTGCCCTATTCCTGTTGCGAACGCCGCCCCGAACACACCCATCTCAGGGATAACCCCTGCCCCAAAAATAAAGAGCGGGTCTAGGAATATGTTGGCGATTGCGCCAATTGCCATACAGAACATTGTCGTTTTCATTCTGCCCGTTGCCTGCAATAACTTTTCAAACATCATGCCAAGTGTAAGTACGGGTGCGAATGCGATAACGACATAGAAATATTTAATACCGTATGTAGCAATCTCTTCGCTATCGGTAAAAAGGAAGATGAATGGGCGTGTGCAGAGCACACAGATGCCGGCAAGCACAATCCCGTGTAGCGCACTGAGAAGAATGCCAAGCGTTGCCGAACGGTTTGCCGCACGTCCGTTATTTGCTCCGAGATAGTAGGCGACTGTGGCATTGACCCCGATACCGAATCCGACACCCACCGCATTTGCAAGATTTTGCAGCGGATAGACGATAGAAATAGCGGTCATAGCGTTTTCACTGAATTGCGAAACAAAGAAGCTGTCAATGATATTATAGAGCGAATTGACAAGCATAGATATGACCATCGGTAGCGCCATTTTCAGTACCAACGGCAATATAGGTTTTTCTTTCATAAAAGTCTGATCCACGAGTAAACCCTCCTACGGTCAGATTTTTACGATATAATCGGATTTCCTCGCGACAGTCGCAGGAAGTTTGACTGTAGGGTTGGAGTATCCGAATGCAAGCGCCCCAACGCCGCGCAATGTTTCGGGCAACCCCCATTTGCGGAGAAGCGCCTTACCTTTTTCGCCGTCAAAAATTTCACGTTCGCGGTGTACCCATACGGAACCGAGTCCCAAAGCGTGCGCGGCGAGCATCATATTTTCCAGCACGCAACTCCCGTCTTCCACAAAAGTACTTGCTTTCCCGTCCGCAAGCACGAGAATTACAATCGGTGCCCCGTAATACGGATCGGTATCTTTTCCCATGACTTCGGCATTGAGGCAAGCTATTTCTTTGCGGTAGACAGGATCTTTGATAGCGATAATAATGGGCGATTGCTTGCCGCCTCCCGTAGGGGCGTATGTTCCAGCTTCCAACACAGCTTCAAGCAGTCCGTCTGGAACACCATTTTCGCTGAACGAGCGAATGCTTCTTCTTGTCTTAATTGCCTGCAAAACTTCGTTTTCCATAAAAATTACCTCCATAGCATAAAAAAACGCCACACAGCTTAAATGCTCTGTGGCGAAAAGATGACTCATCAGGAAAAATCCACAACGATTTTCGTAAATTATTATACTGTCGGGAAAAATGTTTGTCAAGTATTTCTTAGCGGCTTTTGCGGCATAAAGTAGCCGTTTGAAAGATTGCAAAGTATAATAAAAAACCTAACCCGAACAATAGGTGTTCGACTTAGGTTTTAAATGGTGCACCAAACGCAGCCTTATTCGAATACTGAATAAGGCTGCGTTTTTTATAGCATAAAGCAATAATAACCTGAAACGAATATTCTACATCAAATGAAATTTACCTGATTAATTGCTCAACACCCGCATAATCATCGGCGCTGATTTGGTATATGCCGTTGTAGGGCTGCTCGATATAATACTTGCTGTTTTTTTGATAGATAAATATCGTCGAAACGCCCTTTTCCACAAAATTGAAATCTACTTTTATAGCGTTATCGGTATTAACCGGTTCATCTTGTATGCTTTCATTTTTTGTCGTTCTACCATTACTATTTAAAAGCGTTAAAAAATTCCCCATTTCATTACTGTTATCAATAACTACAATACTTTCATTTTGTGCTATTGAAATGCTTTTTAAATTTTCCGGCTTTGGTAAATTCAATTTATAAGTTCTTACGTTCAAAAAACAACCGCTAAAACCAATTGCCATCAAAGTTGTCAGTATAATTGCGAATATAAAAAGTGTTGATGACGTCCTTCTATTCTTCATAAACTATTCTCCGTTAATATCGTTTATATCAGTAATCAGTCCCGACCGAATTGTTCACATAAATTTAACCCAGCTTTACTCTGCGGCAAAGGTAACGATAGCCCTTTGTCATAATTTTCGCACGCAACCGCCACCCGAGATAGTTTACCGAGGTTGCGTAAGAGCAATGCCTCAGCTTTTTATAAAGCTTTTTATCGCGCTGCTTTATATGCTGCCACATTTCTTTAAGCGCGCGGCGGCGCTCCTCGGAATATTCCGCACAGGTGAAGAACAGCGTATTCATCATTATAACCTGTAAGGAGTGCCACATATACCGCCTCAAACCCTTGGGCTGACGCTTTATCGTATCGAGCGTATATGCGTCCGTCATATGCAGCATAACCCGTATCTGCTGATTATAGCGCTTGACAAAGTTGCAATAATTGACCGACTGGTCGGCTCTGCCGATAAAATAATGATATAAATCGACGTCGAGATAGAACAGCGTGCGGGTGTGCGGCAAAGGCTCGTAAGCAAAGATATTGTCAACGTAGAAGGTGTGCTCGGGCAAAACCATTCCGCTTTCAAGCAAAACCTCGCGCTTGTAGACTAGCGCATGCATAAGCATCATGTGCGAAAGTCTGAAATTTTTTATTTTATCCCAGCCGATAAATTTACCCGCCGGCATTTTGCTTGTATAGCCGGAAACATGACAGGTATTTTCAAAATACTTGTCGTACACAAAGTTTGTTATGTATAAATCGGGCGATTGCCCCGCGGATATGTGCGATTTAACCGTGTCCAGCAGCGCTTTTAAAGCGTCGGCATCAAGCCAGTCGTCACTGTCGACCACCTTGAAATAAACGCCCTGCGCAGCCTTCAAGCCTGCATTTACGCCCGAGCCGTGCCCGCCGTTGGGCTTGTCAATCACCCTTACAATCTGCGGAAAGCTGCGCGCGTACTCGTTTGCGATTTGCAGCGTTCCGTCCGTAGACCCGTCGTTGACAATAATAATTTCAACGTCGTTTCCCGCAGTAAGCAGGCTGTCGATACATTTTTTCATATATCCCTGAGAATTGTAGCAGGGAACGGTAAAACTTATATATTTCATAATACTAAAATAAAATTTACTTGCGGCTTATTTGGTTTTTACTATATTATATTACCCTTATGCTTAAATTAGACAAGGGCACACAAATGGCCATGCCGCTTGCTTTGCTAACTTATTATACAATATCTCTGTTTGTGTTGTCAATAATCTTGTCTTGTTTTGTCTGTTTATGTGCGCAAGCTGCGAAATTTGCAAGGTTTTTATCTGAAAAATATCGGCC
>OFFL01002161.1_pt1 | contig 10838 bp, 9 predicted proteins | sample 1521391 | NCBI WGS metagenome assembly OFFL01 (sample SAMEA3504082, study PRJEB24116) | mouse gut metagenome | biome: mouse gut; feature: mouse-associated habitat; material: faeces | place: Denmark | collected 2011
CTTAATTATTTACGGATTATTCCGCTTCAACCGAGATTTTGATTTTTGAGGAAATGCCCTCCATAAGCTTTAAATCGATATCGTATACACCGATATTTTTTATGGGCTGGGCAAGCACAACCTTCTTTTTGTCTATATTATAGCCCGACTGTTGCAGAGCATCCGCAACGTTTGCGCCCGTAACCGAGCCGAAAACCTTTCCGCCCTGCCCCGCCTTTATTTTTACGGTGAAGGTTTTGCCGTTGATTTCCTTTGCAAGCTCGCGCATTGCTTTTACTTCCTCCGCATGGTGATAGTCTGCGGCGGCCTTTTTCTGGCTTATATCGTTCAGCTTAGAGGCCGTAGCCGCCTCCGCAAGCCCTTTTTTAATAAGAAAATTGCGCGCGTAGCCCTCGTTCACCTCTATAACCTCGCCCTTTTTGCCTTGTCCCTTTACGTCCTGCAATAGTATAACCTTCATAAAGCTCCTTATCAGCGTTTGTTTGATTTCTATATTATTTTATATCTTTTATGCTGTTTTGTCAATATCTTTGAATAATTTGCGCGTTCGTACACAAAATACTTTAGGAGGGTATTTATGGAAAACGTTAATCATGGAATAGCTTGCGACGTATCCAAGTGCAAGTATAATCATGCGGGCTGCAACTGCACACTCGACCATATCAAGGTCGGCTGTGCTTGCGGTCAGGTAGAATGCACCTGCTGCGAAAGCTATTCGGAAAAGGTTTAAAAATACCTTGAAATAACGGCGGAAAAGCTGTTATAAAATGCGGCGGAGCGGGCTGTTATATACCCGCTCCGCTTTATTTTTACTTATTGAAATTATCCTTTAACGAAACTATTTCCGACAGCACGAAAACGCCGCTATCTGTACATTTTTTGTAATAGCCCGTGCGCATAAGCTGAAACGCGGCATCGTCAGCACTTTCGTAAAGGTACGGCTCGGCGAAGCCTTCAAAACGTCTTTCGCTGTCTGCGTTAAGCCTTTCAGCATAGTCCTGCTCGGGGTACTGCTCGTCCTTTAAAAGCGGTTGATACTGACGAAATTCCGCCTTTACGCCGTACTTACAGTCAACCCACTGAATAACGCCCTTTGCCTTTATGTCGGTCGGCACTGTACTGCCGCTGCGCGTTTCGGGGTAATAAGTGCAAAGAATTTCTTCAACTTCGCCGTTTTTATCAAGCTTTACGTCGTCGCAACGCACGATATACGCGCCTTTAAGTCTGACCGTGCCGCCCTTTTGCAGTCTTTTATATTTGGGCGGAGGGTTCAATGAAAAGTCGTCGCGGTCGATATACACGCTACCCGTAAACTTGATTTTTCTTGTTCCCGCGTTTTCCGCAGTCGGGTTTTTGTCGAAATCCAGCTCTTCCTCGCCCGAATAGTTGGTAATCGTAAGCCTGACGGGGTTGATAACCGCCATTGCGCGCTCTGCCGTGACGTTCAGCTCGTCGCGGATACAGCTGTCAAGCTGGGCGATATTTACAACCGAATACGCCTTTGCCACGCCCACGTCCGCGCAGAATTTTTTAAGCGCAACCGGCGGAACCCCGCGGTTTTTCAAGCCCATAATCGTCGGCATACGGGGGTCGTCCCAACCGCGCACAAAGCCCTCGTCAACAAGCTTTTTCAAATAGCGCTTGGACATAAGGGTGTTGGTAATATTCAGCCTTGCAAACTCTATCTGTCTGGGCAAAGGCGCAGGCAGTCCGGACCTTTCCACAAACCAATTGTAAAGGGGGCGGTGATTTTCGAATTCAAGCGAGCACAGCGAATGGGTTATGCCCTCTATCGCGTCGGAAACGGGGTGAGCAAAGTCGTACATGGGATAAATGCACCACTTGTCGCCCGTGCGGTAGTGCGGAACGTGCGCAATGCGGTAAATTATGGGGTCGCGCATATTGATATTGGGCGAAGCCATATCTATTTTAGCGCGTAAAACCTTTGCCCCGTCGGGATATTTGCCAGCCTTCATTTCTCGGAAAAGCTTTAAATTTTCCTCAACGCTTCTGTTGCGGTAGGGTGAGGGCGTGCCCGCCTCGGTCAAAGTGCCGCGGGTTGCGGTAATTTCCTCTGCGGACAAATCGCAGACGTAAGCGTTTCCGTCAAGAATGTACTTTTCCGCAATTTCGTAAAGCTTATCGTAGTAGTCGGATGCAAAAACAAGCTTATCGTATTCGAAGCCAAGCCATTTTACCGCCTCTACAATTGAATTTACATACTCGTAGTCTTCCTTTGCGGGGTTGGTGTCGTCCATACGCAAATTAAGCGTGCCGTTATAGCGTTCCTTTACGCCGAAGTTAATGCACATCGCTTTAACGTGGCCTATATGCAGATAGCCGTTAGGCTCCGGCGGAAAACGTACGTGAATTTCGTTGTTTATGCACTCGAATTTGCCCGCTTCAAGCTCTTCGTTGATAATTTGCTCTATAAAATTCGTCGCTTCGGGTAGATTCATAAAATTATTATTCTCCGAAATATTTTTTTTGTCTTTTAGCCATAATCCAACACCCGTCCAAATTATGAAAGGCCCGTAATATTTCCGTTTTCGTCAATATCTATATGCTCCGCAGAGGGAGTTTTCGAAAGACCGGGCATAAGCATAATTTCACCTGCGACAGCAACGATAAAGCCCGCGCCGCCCTTATAAATTATGTCGCGCACCTTTATTTTAAAGCCGGTGGGACGCGCAAGCTTTTTAGCGTCGTCCGAAAGCGAGTATTGAGTTTTTGCGATTATTACGGGCAAGCCCTTTATTCCCGCCTTTTCGATTACGGCGATTTTTTCAAGCGCTTCTTCGGAAAAATCCGCGCCCTCGCCGCCGTAAACGTTTTTGACTATATCTTCAACCTTTTTGCAGACGTTATCGTTCAAATCATAAGCGAAATGCAGTTTTGAAGGCTTATCGCACTCAGCAATAACCGTTTTGGCAAGCTCCTTACCGCCCTCGCCTCCTTTCAAAAACACGTCCGTAAACACTGCGGTTGCGCCCGCCGCTTTGCATGCGTTAAGCACCTCGTCAATCTCTGCCTGTGTATCGGTGACAAAGCGGTTCATTGCCACGACAACGGGCTTTTTGAATACGTTTTTGATATTTTCGACGTGCTTTAAAAGATTGGGAAGCCCCGCCTTCAAAGCCGTTAAATTTTCTTCGGAAAGCTGAGCCTTATCCGCGCCGCCGTGGAGTTTAAGCGCCTTTACCGTCGCAACGACGACAACGCAGTGCGGTTCTATGCCGGCAATTCTGCATTTTGTATCGAGGAATTTTTCCGCGCCGAGGTCTGCGCCGAAGCCGGCTTCTGTCACGGCGTAATCGGCAAGCGTCATTGCGGTGTAAGTAGCGCGCACAGAGTTACAGCCATGCGCAATATTTGCAAACGGCCCGCCGTGGACAATCGCGGGGGTACCTTCAAGCGTTTGAACAAGGTTCGGCTTTATTGCGTCCTTTAAAAGCGTTGCCATTGCTCCGTCAGCTTTAAGCTGGCGGGCGCGGACAAAGTTTCCGTCCTCGTCAACGCCTATCACTATATCGCCTATGCGTTTTTTCAAATCCTTTAAGTCGGTTGCAAGGCACAAAACCGCCATAACCTCGCTTGCCGCGGTTATTTCGAAGCCCTCCGCCCTGTCATAGCTTACGCAACCTTTCATATTGCCCGCGGGCGAATGTATTGTTATACTTCTCAGCGCGCGGTCGTTCATATCCATACAACGGCGGAAATAAACTTCCTTTATTTTTAACACGTTACCGCGCAGTAAGTGATTATCTATCATTGCGCACAGCAGATTGTTTGCCGCGGTAATCGCGTGCAAATCGCCCGTAAAGTGCAGATTTATATCCGACATAGGCACAACCTGCGCGTATCCGCCGCCCGCCGCGCCGCCCTTTATGCCGAAAACGGGCCCGAGCGAGGGTTCGCGCAAGGCAAGGCAGACTTTTTTGCCGAGCTTTGCCATTCCGTCGGCAAGCCCTATTGAAACGGTGGTTTTGCCCTCTCCGCTTGCGGTGGGGTTGATTGCCGTAACCAAAATAAGCTTTGATTTGGGGTTAACCTTGTCAAGATTTATCTTAGCCTTGTATTTACCGTACAGCTCTAAATTATCTTCGCCGATATTCAGTTTTTTTGCAATTTCGCGTATGTCGCGCAGTTTACAGCCTTCGGCAATTTCAATGTCGGTTAACATAGATACCTCTTAAAAATTTTTCCATATTAATAGTAACATAATCATACGGTTATTGTATACTTTTTGAAACGGGAATTTTTATTTAACGCAAAGAATTTCGTTTGCGTCCAAATCCAAAACAACGCAAAGCTTTGCAAAAGTATCTAACGCCGGCATTTGTTTACCACAAACATAGCCGGATACCTGTTGATGCGCCACGCCTATTCTGCGCGCAATTTCCGATTGCGATAAACCGCTTTGCTTTATAGCATCGGCTAACTTTTCTTTAATTATATTAAGCGTTATCATAAATACCTCCTGTAAAATTTTAGCACGCAATGGGTGCAAATTGCTTGACTTGCACGCGTTGCGTGCAGTATAATTTTTTTATGAAAAACAAAATTATTAAAACAAAACAAGACGCCGACTGGTTCGTTATAAGCAGTTATATTGAATTGCTTTTTAAATTCGGAATTACCTATAAAGACAAGCATTTTGAAAAAATGCTCAAAGATTTATTGAATTACGTTCACGGTAAACTTGCCCTTAAAACCGACGGCGATATTTTAGGTTATTATATAGTGGTTTTACAAAAGCAAGACGATTAAAACATATCATTCGCTTGACTTAAAACCTTGTTTACATTAAAATAAATCAGACAAGACCGCATTAATCCAAGTGCGGAAAAGGAGTTATTTTATGGCTGAAAGCAAGCTTACAATGGAAAAAATCGTCAACTTATGCAAGAACCGCGGGTTTGTTTACCCCGGCAGCGATATTTACGGAGGTTTTGCAAACACGTGGGACTTCGGGCCCGTCGGCGTAGAGCTTAAAAACAACGTAAAACGCAGCTGGTGGAAGCGCTTCGTTCAGGAAAGCCCCAACACCTACGGCGTTGACGCGGCAATACTTATGAATCCCCGCGTTTGGGAAGCGAGCGGGCACGTTCAGAGCTTCGGCGACCCCAAAATGGACTGCAAAAACTGCAAACAGCGTTTCCGCGCGGATACCTTGATAGAGGCGCACTCCAAAGGCGCGGTTGCGGCTGAGGCGATGACTAACGAGCAGATGGAAGCTTACATTGCCGAACACGATATTAAATGCCCACACTGCGGAGTGAGAAGCTGGACGCCTATACGCAAATTCAACCCTATGTTTATAACCTCGCGCGGAACTCTGGAAGCGGAGAGCGACAAGGTATATCTGCGCCCCGAAACCTGTCAGGGCGAATACGTGAACTTTCTGAACGTACAGCGGACGTCGCGCGCAAAGGTGCCGTTTGCAATCGCGCAGATAGGTAAATCGTTCCGCAACGAAATCACCCCCGGAAACTTTTTGTTCCGCACGGTTGAATTCGAGCAAATGGAATTGCAGATGTTCTGCCGTGAAGAACAGTCTATGGACATTTACGCCGACTACAAGGCGAAAGCGCTTAAATATATCGAAGATTTGGGTTTGAAAGCGGAAAACCTGCGCTTCCACGACCACGATAAGCTTGCGCACTACGCAAAAGCGGCCTGCGACATTCAGTACAACTTCCCTATGGGCTGGCAGGAGCTGAACGGCATACACCACCGCGGGGTTTGGGATTTATCCCGCCATCAGGAGTATTCGGGAAAGAGTATGCTTTATATCGACCCGTTTACCAACGAGAAATATATACCCAACGTTATAGAATACTCTATCGGCGCGGACAGACTTACGCTTGCGCTTTTGTGCGCGGCTTACGAGGAGCAGACGCTTGAAGGCGGAGATACGCGCGTTGTAATGCACTTCCACCCCGCTATCGCGCCCTATAAGGTTGCAGTTTTACCGTTACAGAAAAATCTGTCGGAAAAGGCCAAAGAAATTTACGGCGTGCTTTGCAAAAAGCTTATGTGCGATTACGACGAAGCGGGCTCGATAGGCAAGCGTTACCGCAGACAGGACGAAATAGGAACGCCCTTCTGCGTGACGGTGGACTTTGATACGCTTAACGACAACACCGTAACCGTGCGCGACCGCGACAGTATGGAGCAAATCAGACTGAATGCAGACGAGCTTGTGGCTTATATCGAAAGGCTTGTGGAATTCAATTAATTGTCAGTTTTTTTACTTTGAAAATTTTGCATAAAATTTTAACATAAAAAAGAGCCGTTTTAAAAAAACGGCTCTTTTTAATTGTACTGTATGAAAATCGAAGCTGAGCAAAGCCTTGCCTCCGCTGTTGAATATGCTTGCAACACGCTGAACCTCGTCATTCGGGTCGGAATATTCGAAGGTGGCAATATAATTGTCGCAGTCGGTCAAAAGTCCGTTTTTGATAAAGCCGTATATCTACGCCATTTTTTTATCGGAATACTTTACGGGGATATACCAAGGCAACGGACAGCCGCTGAAAATTATAAGACAGCAGCAAAGCACGGCTATTGTAACGACCGCAATTATTCTGGTCGGTTTCGATTTTATGTAGCTGTTTTTAATATTCTTTATAAAACCACCGCCCCGCCATATTAAGGCGGGGCGGATATATTTTACTTTATAAAATTATTGTTGGGGAACAAGACCCTTGATTTTTTCTACCAAGCCCGCAAAGAACTGCTGTAAAGACTGCATAATATTTTCAATGTTAAAGCCGCCCTTAAACGCGCCGCTTACAACCAAGATAATAGTAAGCGCAACCAAAGCTATAATCAGTCCAATCAAAAACGCGCAGAAATAGCTTCTTGCAAAGCTTCTTCTGTTAATGTTGCTTCCGCTGCACGCGCATATAAGCCAAGCGATAAACCCGATTATGGGCAAGCTGAACAACAGCGTATAACCGAAGTAGCCCCATGCCCCTATAGGACGATATTTCGGCGACATCTTTGCAATATGTTCTTTTTCATATCTGTTCATAATACTCTCTCCTACGTTGAATTTTTTATTGCCATTTTATTATATGCTTAAACGCGCAGGTTGTCAAGTTTTATAAATGCCATAAAAGCAACCCGCAGTTGCGTTTTATCACTTTTTGTCCTCGTCGCCTATGCTGTCCTGTATATATTTATTCAGCACGGACTTGCCTATTTTGGTGCCCACATTAAGAATGCGGCTTTTAAAGCTTCTTCTTTGCGGCTTTTCCTCTTCCTCTACACTGCCCTCGAATTTAAGGTCCTTACAAGGGTCAAAGGTGACGTAGCCACACTCCGCCGCATACGCAAACACGTTTTTAAGCACTCCCTCCAAAACAGGCTTGTCGCTTTCCTCCGCCTTGTCCACAAGATTCAAGAGCGACGACGGCTTTATGGAATTTATATATCTTTTGCCGAGCGCGGGGATAAGGTAGTTATCGATTAGTGCGCCTATATCATCGAAATAACGGCTTGAAACCTTTTTTACCGCGCCCTTTGCGTTGCCTGAAACGGCAAGCTCGTACCATTCCAGAACGACTGCGGAAAAGCGGTATTTTATCCTTACGGGAGAGAGCAGCCAGCGCGCCATTTTGCCGAACCCGCCGAAGAGCAGCGGGATTATCTGGATAATCAGCATTATTATCGAAAGCGCGATAATTACTATTTTGACCGCAACGCCGCCCGCCGTTTCGCTGCCGAAATTAGAAAATACTATCGCCACAACGGAAATTGCGATAGACGCAAGTCTGACAAGAATTTTAAAAACCGCCAGAGCGCGCTTGACACCAATTACGTTTTTGGCTTTTGCGCGGTTACTGCAAAAGCCGACTATAAGCAGTACGGCAAGCAAGGCAACGTACACGCCGAGAAAAACGTATAAAACAACGGTCGCCTCTACCCTCAGCTTTTGCGTAAGCGCAGTAAAAAGCACATATGCGGCGTAAAGCGCGGTAAACACGGCGCTGACGGAAAGCGTCAAAATATTAAGTCTGCGGGCGATAACCGCGCGGTTTGCGTAAACGTTTTTGATAAAGCAACGCAAATCGAACACGTCCTTTGCAAGGGTGAAGGTTTCCTCCGCGGTTATGGTGTGCCGCACGTTCACCTTTTCCTCCGCCGGCTTATCCGTACGGCTATTCGTCTGATTTTCGGTCTGGTTTTCGGTTCGGTTCATAATTTGTACCCTGTACTATTATAACAGCTCTTCATATCTGCTGTAAAGCGCGTCAAGCTGTAATTTTATGGCTTGAAGCTCGCTTAAAAGTCCGTTAACTTTTTTGTAGTCCGCCGCAACCGCGGGGTCGGCAAGCTGTTCGTTCAGCTCTGCCTCGCGCGCTTCGCATTTGCATATTTCCGCTTCGATTTTCTTTGTCTGCGCCTTTCTTTCCGCCTCCTCGGCACGCTCGCGTTTGGAACGGAAGGCAGACTGTCTTTCTGCATTTCTCTCTCGCATTGCGGCCTCTTCCGCCGCGCGGCGCATTTTTTCGCGCTCGGCACTCTTTTGCGAGGTATAAAAATCGTAGCCGCCCTCGTAGCAGTTTAATTTTTTATCCTCGATTTCAAGCACCCTTTCGGCAAGTGCAGAGATAAAATATCTGTCATGCGAAACAAACAGCAGAGTTCCCTCGAATTCCTTCAACGCCTTTTCAAGGCTTTCTCTTGCGGGCAAATCGAGGTGATTTGTCGGCTCGTCCAAAAGCAGTACGTTGCCGTGCTCGCTTTCAAGCACGCACAGCGCAAGCTTTGCCCGCTCTCCGCCGGAAAGCGCTTTGACCGGCTTTTGCATATCCTCCTCAAACAGTCCGCAACGGGCAAGCGCAGAGCGCACCTCCGTCTGCGTCAGCCCGAGATGTCTGTCCCAAAGCTCTGCCATTACGGTGCTTTCGGCATTGAGGTTGCCGCCCTCCTGGTCGTAATAAGCAAGCCTTACAAACCGCCCGACCTCGACTGACGTGCCGCCGCCGTTTATTATCCGCTTTAAAAGCGTGGTTTTACCCGTGCCGTTTTCGCCGATGAGCGCAACCCTCTCACCGCGCTTTATTTCCGCTTGCCCCCCGCATATCAGCTGTTTACCGCCGATTTCAAGGTTTAAATTGCTGATTTTCAAAACATTTTCATAGGGTCTTAGCTCGGTTGTAAAGCGGAAGTGCGGCGCGGATTTAGGCACATACGGCTTTTCGAGTATTTCCATTCTTTCAAGCTTATTTACGCGCGACAGCGCGGATTTTGCGGTGGTTGCGCGGACGATATTTCTGTCAACGTAGTCCTGCAACCGCGCCCGCTCCTCCTGCTGGGCCTCGTACTCCTTCAAAAGCCGCGCGTTGCGCTCTGCCTTCAATATTTTATATTTCGAATAGTTGCCGGAAAATGACAAAAGCTTTTTATTTTCAAGCTCTAAAATGCGCGTGCAGACCTTATCGAGAAAATATCTGTCGTGCGAAACCGTTAAAATTGCGCCCTTGAAGCTTGAAAGATAATCTTCCAGCCAAAAAAGAGTGGAAATATCCAGATGATTTGTCGGCTCGTCCAAAATAAGCAAATCGGGCTGTTCAAGCAACAGGCGGGCAAGCTTTAAGCGCGTTTTTTCACCGCCGGACATGGTATCCACAATTTGCCCGTAGCTCTTTTCAAAGCCCATTCCGTTTAAAACGGTTTTAATTTTAACCTCGACATTATAGCAGTCGTGCGAGGCAATATAGGCGTTAAGCCCCTCGATTTGCGCCGAAACCGAGGCATATTCGGGGGTGTCGTAGCCCGTTGCGGAAAGCTTTTGGGAAAGATTTTCCAGTTTTTCCACCGCAGACAGCTCGGCGGCAAACACGCTAAGCATTTCCTTATAAACGGTGTTCCCGCTGATGTACCCTCCGTTTTGTTCAAGATAGCCTATGCGCGCGCCGTTCTTTTTGATAATCTGCCCGCGCTCTGCCTCCGCCTCGCCCGTGATAAGGCGGATAAGCGTGGTCTTGCCCTCGCCGTTCGCGCCTATCAGGCCGACGCGCTCGCCCTCGTTCAGCGCAAAATTGACGTCGTGGAATATTAAATTGTCGCCGTAGGAAAACGACGCGTCAACAAATGTTACAAGCATACCTTATTTTTAAAAGTCCCATTCGGGAATATATCCCTCTTCCGCGCTGTCAAAGTCCTGTAAAAACACATTTTCAAGCCCGTATTGACGAACCGCGGCAACTACTCTGTCATACTCGCGCTTGGTAATTTTGCGCTGCAATTCCTTATAATTTTCTATATCGCCAAAGGGCGTGTACTGGCTCATAAGCGAAAAATAAACGCTTTTGGGCAGTGTTGAAACAAGTTTCACTACCTCTATACTGTCGTAGGCGGCAAGCGGAAGCATTAAATGGCGCACAATACAGCCCGAAAGCATTTTACCGTCAGCGCGCATTTTTAACGGCTTTTCCGCCATAAATTTAACTGCGGGCAAAGCAAAATCAGCGTAGTCGCGTCTTGCCGTATACCTTAACGAAAGCGACGGGTCTATAAACTTCAAATCGGTCAGCCATATATCGACGAAGCCGTCGGCAAGCCTTAGCGCCGCCTCCGTTTCGTAGCCGTGGGTGTTGTATACTACGGGTATTTGCGGGCGGTAAAGCTCGATTGCCCCCATAATATGCCGCAGATAATGGGTAGGATTGACTAAATTTATATTTTCCGCGCCCATATCTTCAAGCCGTTTGAATATGTCCGCAAGCTCGCTTACGGTTATATCTTTGCCGCGGGTATTGCGGGAAAGCTCGTAATTCTGACAGAAAACGCATTTAAGCGAACAGCCGCAAAAGAATATACAG
>OFFL01002173.1_pt1 | contig 10783 bp, 7 predicted proteins | sample 1521391 | NCBI WGS metagenome assembly OFFL01 (sample SAMEA3504082, study PRJEB24116) | mouse gut metagenome | biome: mouse gut; feature: mouse-associated habitat; material: faeces | place: Denmark | collected 2011
TTTGCATTTGTGAAAGTAAATAAGTGTATATGGTGGCTGGTGGCCGCGTTGCTTGTGGCGTGTGGCCGCGAGCCCGACGCGCGTCTGCTCCGCGCAGAGGCCATGATGGAAGAGCGACCCGACTCGGCCCTCGCCCTCCTCGACTCCATCGGCTCCCGCTCCCTCCGCTCCGACGCCGACAGGGCAAAGTATTCTTTGCTGACGTCTATGGCATTAGATAAAAACTACATCGACACGACCGATTTCTCCATTTTGCAGGACGCAATCGATTTTTATTCCAATCATGGCAGTGAGGATGAAAAGTTGCAGACCTATTATTATCAAGGCCGTATCTTTATGAACCGCGGTGAAAACAGCGAGGCTATGAAATCGTTTGTAAAAGCTTTGGATTTATCTTCCCAAAGCACTGACACACTTACCATTGCCCGTGTATTATGTGCTCAATCAGTCATATTTGAGAGTACATACGATTTTGACAAATCGATAAACAATCGATTGAGGGCGGCAGCATTGTTCGGACTAAAAAATAAACATGCCAATAGGGCTGCATGTTTATTAAGCGCTCTCAACGGCAGCCTGTTGATAAATGATAAAGTCAAGGCTGACAGCCTTGTCATTTTGTGTGATATCGAATACCGAAATGGAATTTTATCAGCCGAGCAATATATCCCATACAGATTATCTTATGTCGAAAAATATGGAAGCAAGAAAGAACTCGAAGATATTTTAAATAACCTGCCGATTGAATTTTCAACTGACGGATTGTTGAGCGTTGCAAGTTGTTTTTGTGATTTAGGTTACCCGGACAAGGCTTATAATGTCTTGCAAAATATCAATGAGGAAGAGTTGGGTCAGGATAGCACAAGGTATTTTATTGTCAAATCATCTGTATTGGAAGCCCGAGGCGATTCAGATGAAGCTCTACATGACTATAAATTGTTCATGGACCTGCTGTTGAAAGACCATTACAGGATTTTTTCGCAAAAACTACAGTCAAGCGAAGAACGGTATAAAAATGATATTGACAGACAAAGGGCAGCTCATCACAAGAATACAATTGTATTTTGGTTCATTGCATGCATTATCTGCTTGATTCTGATTATTATCCTACTTGTGAATTCTGTAAAAAATAGAAAAATCAAAGAGAAACTTGCCAAGCAGAATGAAATTAACGCAAATCTTGAAAACGACAAACTGCGTCTGGAAGCAGAGAATCTCAATCATCATATATCAGAACTTGAAAACGAGCTTGAAAGTCTGAGCGATATTTCGAAATCAAACACGACAGTACCCGAAGAAATCAGAAACGTGATAAATCTTCGCATAAATATGCTGAATTCATTACTTGCGGGAATAATCACATCTAACGAACGCTATGGCAAGCCCTACGAAGAATGGGTAAGGAATATAACTGCAGATTCGGAAACTTTCATGAATGCTAACCGCGAGGCTTTCTCGGCCTCACACCCTCGCTTTATCGCATATCTCGAAAAACATAATCTTACGATTGATGAAATTAACTACACCTGTCTATATGCCTTAGGACTCAAGGGCACCGAGATTGGAGAATACCTCAAAAAGCGCAGCCATGTGAACATGAGCAGCGCAATCCGTAAGAAGCTTGGGCTCGGCATGCACGAGACAAATCTCGGCATATATGTACGTCAATTGTTGGGGCAAATTTAGCCATGTATGAAACTTTCATTTTAGGCTGTAAGAAAAATATAAATAAAGTTTTTGCATAACTACCACAGTATCAACAGAAATATAAAGGTCACAGCGATTAAAAATATGAAACTTTAATTTTGGAGATGAAACTTTTATAGCCTAATTTAGCAGTCGAAAAACCAATATATTTCATTATGAAAAGACTGCTGATATTTTTATTTCTTACATTGGGTTTAGGTCTTGGCAGCACAGTCCATAGCGCTGAATCAAATCAGCCTGTGATAGTCACCATCAAGAGCAAAGGCCATAAATCAACTGTCGAACGGGCACCCATGCGAGTGTTGCTCGATGTAAACTATAACGCTGAGTTAAACGCTATAGAAATCACTTCAGCCAATGGGCAAGAAGCCGAGGCTTTTCTTCTTTACGAAGGCGAAGTGGTCGATTTCGCCTCATCTATTCCAGCAATATTCTTCCTGCCTTCTTCAACCGGCTCATACTCTGTAACAATAGAAAATGACAGTTGGGTAGCAGAAGGAATTCTTATTCTATAATCCATTTTATTAACCATTTATTTTTAAAGCGAATTACATAAGAGAGAGAAAAACGACACCATCAAAACCGGTTTGTGACAAGCGCCCCTCGGGGCGCTCTCACAAATCTTTCGGCTAACGACTCAGCTTAATAACCGACTATTTGCTAAATATCCCTCCGATTTTATCACATTTTGAAATAATTTGATAAAATTGACCTGAAATTTGCTTTTATCAAACGAAACTCTTAGCTTTGCAATTGATAAAAGCATTAACTATCCAAAACTTAAAAGTAATCAACATGAAACCAAACAACAGATTAATGGCTCTTCCTCTCCATATATTGGACGAGCTCGAAAACAGCGAACTTGGGTTCGTTGTTATTGGTGGTGGCGACGAAAATGTCGGCGTTGCTCCTAACAACCAAACGGGCAAATGCGATGTTTCTAACAATGACTCTGGATTTTGTTCCGGGACTAACAATTGGACAGGCAGCTGCGGTGGTACAAACAACGGCACCGGAAGATGTTCCGGCACGAACAACAGCTCTGGCAAGTGTGGTTCTTTAATCATCCAATAACCTTCAAAAAGAGGATGTTGCAGATTCTCAAATTCGGAATAATCAACCCCGTAAAAATAGTAATCAATTGCTATATTTAAAATTATTGCGGTTTTGGGACTCTGCAACACCTTCTAAAAACATTCCTATGAAAAAATCTAAATACCAATTCTACGAAGATTTAGGAGATGACCGTTTCTTGCACTATAGTGCAAGTTCTAACAGTTTCATCATAATGCAGAAGCAGCAACATGATATTTTTGAGACTGCGGCTGAAAATTTACCATCTGAACTACTGGATAAATGCAAAAAGGCACAGTTCCTGATTGATAACGATTACGATGAAACCAACCAAATTATTAAGCGACGCAAAGAATGGATGGATTCACCGGAAATGTATCAAATCATGGTAAATCCCACATTAGATTGTAATCTTAACTGTTGGTATTGTTACGAAAACAGAATCAAGGATAGCAAGATTTCAGATGATATTATCAAAGGTATCAAGCGCAACATCGAGCTCCATTACTCCAAACATACATTTACATGCTTGAAATTATCTTTCTTTGGAGGAGAACCATTTCTATGCTTTGAGGCGATAAAAGAGATTCTTGACTTTGCAAAAGAATTTTGCGCCTCAAAAGAAATTGAGCTGATTGCAGACTTCACTACTAACGCAACTCTTATTGATGACGATATTGTAAAATATCTATCTCAATATCGCTGTCATTTTCAGATAACTTTAGACGGAAATGAGGAACAGCACAACAAGATTAAAAGCTGTAAAGAGAAGCCTTTCAACTCTTATCGAAAAGTTCTCGAAGTTTTGAAGTTGATCAATGACAATATCGAAAACCGTTGGCTTGCGGTAAGGGTGAATTTTGACAATCGCACGCTTGCGACCTTTGAGAACATTCTGAAAGATATATCATTTCTTGACAGGCGCTTCACATACGTTATCATTAAGAAAGTATGGCAACTGAAGACCGAACTTGTTGATAAAGAAGCATTATTAAATGCCATTCAGCTTACATTCGACTATAAATTCACGCCGGACTATTATATAATGCCCAAAGGCTGCCTATGCTTTGCAGAACGTAGACATCAGGCTCTTGTGAATTACGATGGCGGAGTATTTAAATGTTCCACTTTAAATTCATTCGATAAAGACAATAGTTTAGGAACATTTAATCCCGAAACCGGAGAAATCACTTGGGACGGAGCAAAAACCGCAGAGTGGTATGCAGACATGCAACCCGATTATTGCAAGGAATGTAAATGGTTCCCGGCCTGTATGGGTATTTGCAACAGGCAGCTGATTGCCCACAACGGAGAAAGAATCTGCACTTTCGACGCAATGAACCTCTCACCCAAAGAGTATCTTATGTATTTGTTTAAATGTCAATTATTACAGAGGAGTATACAGTGGAATGAATAGATTTATTATTTTGTCAATATGTGTGATTAGTTCGCTTATAGTGTGTAATGCACAGGGTAAAGATGATATTATATATTATCTTTACGACGCCACCGACACCACACAGCTTGATCTCGGCCATATTACCCTCCTTGCCAACGACTCCATTGCATATTCTGCTGATATTGATGAGGTACAAAAAATTGCATTTCTCAAAAATGTGAAGCATGGAAGGTATCAGCTTGAAGTCGACGCGTTTGGATATGAATTGTATTCTGATAGTCTGATTCATGAAAGTTCCGACATGAAATATGCATTGCTCACCCCGCGCAAGAGTATAGAGCTGAATGAATTGACGGTCACCACCGACCGCAGCGCCACCGCTACGCAGACCTCCGGTGGTATGCTCTTCTATCTATCTGAGAAAGCCCGCAAAATGCGCGACCCGTTCAAAGCGCTGGCAGAAATACCTATGCTCATGTCTGACATTGCAAAAGGAAGCATAGAAACTCTATCCGACGAGAATCCTAAAATTTTGGTCAATGGAGATGATTTGAACAGCGGAATCGCACCCTTGAATCCGGCAGATATAATTTCGGTCGAAGTAATCACCAATCCCCCGGTAAGATATAAGGTGATGGGCTACAAATCTGTAATCAATATCAAAGTCCGCAAGAAAGAGCGCCCATATCTATGGGCCGAAGCAAATACCGCCCATGCAATACCCCTCGACAACGGCTATACAAATATCAACTTCGAGGTGGGTAATCCTAAAGTCAGTCTTTATGGCAAAGCCGGTTTCAACTATTTATACAACAACCGGACAGAATCTGAAACGACCCGCTCAAACGGCAGCTTCGTGCAGCAGCTTGATGAAACAAAATACAACAATTCCCGCAACTGGAGCGGATCGTTAATGCTGAAAGGCGTGCCCGACAAGCAGAATAATTATGCCATAAACATTTCGGGACAAACATCATTGGTTAAGACCACGCAAAACGGAGACGGCAAATATGACGCCTTGGAAAATTCATATCATGCCTCAACCCGAGAACCATATAAGATACTTGAAGGTTTGGCATATTACCGCCATCAGTTCTCTGAGCAGCACACTATCAGCGGTAATGTATCGTATGCATACAACCACGTCAATAGCACAATGAAGCGCCAAGAACTTTTCGGCTCCGATATCACAGATATCGACATGATATATAAGCTCATAAGCAACCGAATCAGCGGCCAGTTATTTTATAATTATCCCATTCGTGACAATCTCAAGTTAGGTGCAGGGTTAAACATCGACTATATTAACCAACGAATGAATGAATTATCTGATATCAACAAGTTTTCATTTAAGAAATACATCCAATATGCCTATTTGAGCTTGGATTGGTCCATCAAGAAATTCAGTATTTCAGCAACGATTGCCAATGAGGGCACTATGCTTGGCAATGCAGGGTATGACCGTAGTTTTTGGCCTTTCTCCTGTCTGGTATTTGCTGATTACAGCATTAACAACAAAAATATGCTTGCCCTGTTTTATTCGTTAGGGCACACAGCACCCGACATCACCTATTTAAATCCGGCAAATACATCCACCGACCCATTGCAGATAACGTGCGGCAACCCATACCTTAGGCCTGAAAATCTTAGTAAAGTCTCGTTGCAATATACTTATTTGTATAAAAAATGGTATGTGAACCTCAACGCCGTTTATAGCGATGAGACTAATGGCATGAACCCCTATCAATACGTCAACGAAGATGGGCTTATAGTGAAAACCTACGCAAACGATGCCTATTTCAAATATTATTCAATCGGCACAAATGTGAATTACAGGCTCCCTTTCGGAAGAATCTTTGTAGGTGGCGGCACAATCGGTTATTACTATTCGTCGCCTAACTCAGGTAATTCCTATTGGCTTAATGCCGGATTCCAATTCAATGTGAAGAGGTTTAATTTCTATGGCAACTTCACTTATAGGAATAAGTATGTTCGCAGATACGGCTTCCAAGATAAATACAAACCGGAAGAATTCAGTCTTCAGTGTATCTACGAAGCGGTCAATGATTTATATATTGGTGTAAAAGTTGCCAACCTTGCAGGAACCGTACATGACAAGACAGTCACAAGCAATGGAGACTTCTACGAAATGTCGTTGCGCAGGTATTGCTTCAAAGATATCCGTCCGACCTTGACTTTGCGCTACACCATACGCGCCAACGCCAAGCGGCGTATTAATCTCGGAGAGGTACTGCAAAGCCGCGAATCCCGAATAAGTATCGCCGAATGACAGTAAAATTCAAGCGGAGATATTTTGTGAGGCAGCACGACGCCATGCAATGTGGCGTCGCCTGCCTTGCCATGATATGCCGCTATCTCGGCAAGAAGATAAGCCTTGCCCAGCTCGGCGCATACTGCAGCACCACCAATCAGGGAATATCGATGAAGGGTATCGGCGACGCTGCCGCCGCGATAGGCCTGCGCAGCAAGGGTGCACGGCTGTCGGCTGAGGACTTGGCAGCATGTCCGGTGCCTTGTATCATCTATTGGAAGCAACGGCATTTTGTGGTGTTTCTCGGAGAGAAGAGCGGACGCTATCATATCGCCGACCCGGCGAAGGGCATATATAAGCTGTCGGAAGAGGAATTTCTCGCCAACTGGCTCAGCACCAGCCGCGACGGCCGGGAGTTGGGCGTAGCCATGTTTTTCGAGCCGGGAGATGATTTCGACACCCTCTGCCCCGATGAGCCTGTGAGCCCCCGGCGGTCGTTCTCGTTCCTGTTCGGCTATCTGCACCAATACCGCCGCTACCTCCTGCAGATAGCCTTGGGCATGGGGCTCGGCTGTCTGCTTGAGATTATCCTGCCGCTGATGACCCAAGGCATAGTGGACCTCGGCATACACAACCGCAGCATAAGACTTGTGTGGCTGATACTGATAGGCGAGCTTGTGATAGTGATCGGCAAAACGAGCACCGACTTCATCCGCCGTTGGATATTGCTCCATATATCAATGCGTATCAATATCTCGCTGCTGAGTGATTTTCTTATAAAGCTGCTGAGGCTGCCGATGGCGTATTTCGACACAAAGCAGCTCGGCGATATACTCCAGCGCATGTCAGACCACTCGAGGGTACAGTCGTTTCTCACCCAACAATGTCTTGGCATACTTTTCTCGGTGATTACCTTTGTGGTGTTCAGTGTAATGCTATGCTTCTACAATCCTTTTATTTTCGGGGTATTTCTTGTGTGCAGCATTATCTACAGCGTGTGGGTGTGCCTGTTTCTCCACCGTCGCAAATTGCTCGACTATGAGCTTTTCAGTGCCTCGGCCAACAGTCAGAACAAGACTTATCAGTTTATCACCGCCATGCAGGAAATCAAGCTGCAGAACTGCGGTCGGCGCCGCCGTTGGGAGTGGGAAGACACTCAGGCCGACCTTTTCATGGTGCAGATGAAATCGCTCAAACTGCAGCAGACTCAAGAAGCGGGCTCAGTGTTTATCAACGAGCTTAAAAACATATTGATAACCGTGCTTGCCGCCACGGCTGTGATACAGGGCGAGCTCACTTTAGGCGCCATGATGGCCATGCAGTATATCATCGGTCAGCTCAATTCGCCGGTGAGTCAGTTTGTATCGTTTGCCTACACTCTTCAGGATGTGAAGATTTCGCTCGAACGTATCAACGAGATTCACGACTCAGAGGAAGAAGTGGCAGCCGCCCTTGAAGTCAGAGAAACCGACGGCAAAGCCCTCATCATGCGCAATGTCGATTTCAAATACGACCGCCATGCCAACAAAAACATCCTCGACAACATCTGCCTCACCATCGAGCCCGACAAATTCACTGCCATCGTCGGCGCCTCGGGTAGCGGAAAGACAACCTTGGTGAAACTGCTCCTTGGCTACTACCGTCCTACCGCCGGCAATATCGTTCTTGGCGAAACCGACCTGTCGGCATTCGACATGGACGACTGGCGCAGCCGCTGCGGAGCGGTAATGCAGGACGGCGTTATTTTCTCCGAATCGATAGCCCGCAACATTGCCGTAGATGATGGCGAGATTGACACCGACCGTATGCGGCAGGCCGCCCAAAAAGCATGTATCGACAGCTTCATAACATCCCTGCCCTTGGGCTACGACACAAATATCGGGCCGGAGGGTATCGGCCTGAGCCAAGGGCAGAAGCAGCGTATACTTATCGCCCGCGCCATCTACCGCAATCCTGAATTTATTTTTTTCGATGAAGCGACAAACGCCCTCGACGCTGAAAACGAGAGATACATAGTTGAAAACCTCGATCAGTTCTACCGTGGCCGCACGGTGGTGGTGGTGGCTCACAGATTGTCTACAGTAAAGAATGCCGACTCGATTGTGGTGCTCGACAAGGGTCGGATTGTAGAGCAAGGCAGCCACAGCGAGCTGACAGCCCGAAAAGGGGCATACTACAATCTGATAAAAAACCAACTTGAGCTGGGTCTATGAAAAAAGAACATGACAACATCGGGATACGGTCGGAGAAAATCCGCCGCCTCATCGGCGAAATGCCCGGAGGCTTCATTCGCTATGGCACGGTAGTGATAATCGCTATATTCCTTATACTTATTATTTATGTATGCTCGCTGCCGTTTCCATTCGGCGGCGGCGAGACTATCGGCGCGCGGCTGTTGGGCAGATAGAGCGTTTCGCTTGCCCCGGAGGTGTTGCACAGCTTGAAGAAAATGCTTATTTTTGCAGCGTAATTATAAGCTTATGAAATGTAGCACTTGTGACTCAGCCGCGGGACGCCGCGAGCTGGTCGATGAAATTATAAGGCTCAAGCACGACAAGAACGCCGTGATTCTGGCCCATTACTATGTTGACGGAGCGATTCAGGATATAGCCGACCATGTGGGCGACTCTCTCGCTCTCGCCCAAAAAGCTGCCGCGACGGCTGCCGAGGCCGACATCGTGGTGATGTGCGGCGTCGATTTCATGGCCGAGACCGTAAAGGTGCTCTGCCCCGGCAAGAAGGTGCTCGTGCCCGACATGGACGCCGGCTGCTCGCTCGCCGACAGCTGCCCCGCCGATGACTTCGCAGCCTTCATAGCCGCCCATCCGGGCTATACGGTGATTTCGTATGTCAACACCTCTGTAGAAGTCAAGGCTCTCAGCGACGTGCTCGTAACCTCGGGCAACGCCCGCAAGATTGTGGAGTCTTTCCCGGCCGACGCCAAGCTCATCTTCGGCCCCGACCGCAACCTCGGAGCGTATATCAACTCCGTCACGGGCCGCGACATGCTGCTGTGGGACGGCGCATGCCATGTGCATGAGCGCTTCTCCGTTGAGGGCATTGCGGATTTGAAAAAGAAATATCCCGGTGCTCCGGTGCTCGTACACCCCGAGTGCAAACGCCCCGTAGTGCTGATGGCCGACAAGGTAGGCTCTACCGCCGTGCTGCTCGACTATGCCCTTGCGAGCGACAGCGACACTTTCATTGTGGCCACCGAGAGCGGCATACTCCATCAAATGCGCAAGGGAGCTCCTCACAAGAACTTCGTCCCCGCACCGCCGAGCGACAGCACCTGCGGCTGCAACGACTGCAACTTCATGAAGCTCAACACTCTTGAGAAGCTGCGCGACTGCCTGCGCGATGAGAGCAACGAGATAAACGTTGACCCCGCACTGGCCGAGAAAGCTCTACGGCCAATCGAACGAATGCTCGAACTGAGCAAATAAATATTCAAGTTCAACAAAACTTGAAGTTTGTGGCAGCCCGGCAGTGGTATCAGCAAAAACTAACTCGCTGACCACCGCCCACCAACCACAAACCTTAAACTTTTAACCGATATGGAATACAATCATAGAGAAATAGAGCCGCGCGTGCGGCAATACTGGCAGGATATCGACCTCTACCGCGTCGACATCGACAAATCACGCCCCAAATTTTATGTGCTCGACATGTTCCCCTATCCTTCGGGCGCCGGCCTGCACGTAGGCCACCCCTTAGGCTACATCTCGAGCGACATCTATTCGCGCTACAAACGTCTCTGCGGCTTCAATGTGCTCCACCCCATGGGCTTCGACGCCTACGGTCTGCCCGCCGAGCAGCATGCCATAGAGACCGGCCAACACCCCGAAATCACCACCAATAAAAATATAGCCCGCTATATCGAGCAGCTCGAGAACATCGGTCTGTCGTTTGACTGGAGCCGCCAGATCCGCACCTGCGACCCCGAGTATTACAAATGGACCCAATGGGCTTTCCTCAAGATGTTCGGCTCTTACTACGACCGCAAGGCCGACCGCGCCATGCCCATCGAAGAGCTCGAGAAGCATTTCGCCGAAAAGGGCACTGAGGGCGTAGACGCCGCCTGCACAAAAGAGCTCTCGTTCACCGCCGCCGACTGGGGAGCCATGAGCGATAAGGAAAAGGCCGACACGCTGATGAACTACCGCCTCGCCTACCTTGGCTATAGTGTAGTGAACTGGTGTCCGGCACTTGGCACCGTCCTTGCCAACGACGAGGTTGTCGACGGAGTGAGCGAGCGCGGCGGCCACCCGGTGGAGCAAAAGAAAATGTGGCAGTGGTTCCTGCGCGTATCCGCCTACAGCCAGCGCCTC
>OFFL01002175.1_pt1 | contig 10764 bp, 8 predicted proteins | sample 1521391 | NCBI WGS metagenome assembly OFFL01 (sample SAMEA3504082, study PRJEB24116) | mouse gut metagenome | biome: mouse gut; feature: mouse-associated habitat; material: faeces | place: Denmark | collected 2011
CTCGCCGGTATCCACGAAGGACGATTCGCTGCCCTTCTCGCACACGCCGGTATCTTCAACATGGAGCAGCAGTATCTCGACACCGAGGAGATGTGGTTTGCCAACTGGGATATGGGAGGTGCATACTGGGAGAAAGACAACGCTGCCGCACAGCGCACTTTCGCCAACTCGCCCCACCGCCTCGTTGACCGTTGGGACACTCCCATCATGGTATCTCACGGCGAACTCGACTACCGTATCCTCGCAAGCCAAGGCATGGCAGCTTTCAACGCCGCCAAACTCCGAGGCATACCTGCCGAGATGGTTATCTATCCCGACGAGAACCACTGGATTCTCAAGCCGCAGAACGCCGTACTCTGGCAGCGTCTTTTCTTCCGCTGGTTCGACAAATGGTTGAAATAACTCCATGAGCAAGGCCTCTCTGAAAAAAGAACTTAAGTATTTCAGCTCCGAACAACTTTCGGAGCTGATACTTAATATCTACAGTTCTTCAAAAGAAGCAAAGGCCTATCTCGAGTTTTTCCTCAACCCCGACCCCGAGGCTTTCGTAAAAGAAAAAACCGAAGCCATCGCCAAAGAGTTGAAGCGCACAAAGCGCGGAAGTCTCTCAAAAGCACGCATAAGCGTGATACGCAAATACATAAAGGAAGCGCAAGACTACGGCCTCCCGGCTGATTACGTCAACCGCCTGTTCTTCAGCGCCATATCCGTTATTGTCAACTGCGAGAAATATATCTATTATCCTGCCGCACTCTTCAACGGCACATACCGACTGGTGAGCGACTACCTCAATTGGGCCAACAAAAACGAAATGTTGCCTACTGCCCTTGAAGACCTCACTGTTTTTATCATGAACTCCGAAAGCGGCACGCCGACTTTCCGACAGAACATCGCAGCCGTGGTCAACTCCACGATGCATAATCTCAAACCCTCCGACCTATGAAGTTATCACAACTGCAAACCGGCCAGACCGGCATAGTGCTCAAGATTCACGGACACGGCGCTTTCCGAAAGCGCGTAATTGAAATGGGATTCGTAAAAGGACATGCAGTGAAAGTCCTTCAGCATGCCCCGCTCAAAGACCCCGTAAACTACAGCATTTTAGGTTCGGAAATATTATTGCGCCGCTCCGAGGCCGACCTCATCGAAGTTGTAGCCGTTGACGACGCAGAAGCCGCCGTAATAGGTGCCGAGGTGATTTCCACACCACCGCAGGAAATAGCAGAGACCGAGGCACACCGCAAATTCGACCGTCAGAGGCATATCATCAACATCGCCCTCATCGGCAACCCCAACTGCGGCAAGACAAGTATATTCAACGCTGTCACCGGTGCCAGCGAGCACGTCGGCAACTACTCCGGCGTAACCGTCGACGCCAAGCAGCGACGGTTCAGATACGGCGACTACACTTTCAACATCATCGACCTGCCCGGCACATATTCGCTCACCTGCTATTCGCCCGAAGAACTGTATGTGCGCCAATACCTGCGCGAGCATACCCCCGACGTAATCATCAACGCTGTCAATTCAGCCAATTTGGAGCGCAATCTCTTCCTCACCACCGAGCTTATCGACATGGACTACCCCATGGTGATAGCCCTCAACATGTACGATGAGCTGCGAGCCAGCGGTGCCAAGCTCGAATACGACGCTCTGGGCAGGATGATAGGTGTGCCTATGGTGCCCGTCGTATCCAAGACGGGCGAAGGAATCTCCGACCTCCTCAACCGCGTGATCGAGGTATATGAGGGCCGCGACGACACCGTGCGCCACATCCATGTAAACCTCGGAAACGACATAGAGGGTGCCGTGCGTCAGCTTGTCGACGCCATAAAGGCCTCCCCGGCCATGAGCAAGCACTTCTCGCCGCGCTACCTCGCGATAAAGTTGCTTGAGGGCGACCACGAGATTGAAGACGAGACATCCGCTGTCACTAAAGCCCAAGGCGACAAAAAGAAACAAGGCTTCTGGAGCCGGCTGCTGCATGGCAAAGGCGAGGCTCCGTGGAAGCAACATCTCCACCACAGCGCCGATGACCCGATAATCCTGCTGCGCGACAAGCTGCGGGCTAAAATAGAGAGCCTGCACCATCAGGACATATCTTCTATCGTTGCAGCAGAGAAATACGGTTTCGTCACCGGCGCACTTACCGAGACTTTCACTCCCGGCAACAAGCAGAAAGGCCGCGCAAGCGTGGTCCTCGACAAACTCGCCACCAACCGTTGGCTCGGATTCCCCATATTCATAGCCATAATGGTGTTTATCTTCTGGGCGACATACGCTATCGGCGACTACCCCATGCAATGGATTGAGGGCGCTGTAGGATGGCTGGCCGAACTTGTGCAGGACAATATGCCCGACGGACCGCTAAAAGACCTAATCGCCGACGGCATTATCGGCGGCGTCGGCGGTGTGATAGTGTTCCTGCCCAACATCCTCATCCTCTTCTTCTGCATATCGTTTATGGAAGACTCGGGCTATATGGCCCGCGCGGCATTCATCATGGACAAGGTAATGCACCGCATTGGCGTCCATGGCAAGTCGTTCATTCCTCTTGTCATGGGCTTCGGCTGCAATGTGCCCGCCATCCTTGCCTCGAGAAGCATAGAGAGCAAATCAAGCCGCATAATCACCGTGCTGATAAATCCTTTCATGTCGTGCTCGGCCCGACTGCCTATCTACGTACTGCTCTGCGGCACATTCTTTGCCGGATATGCAGGGCTCGTAATGGCCGGGCTCTACTTCGGCGGTATACTTGTAGGCGTGGTCACGGCCCGACTGCTGCGCCGCTTCCTCTTTAAGAATGACGAGACTCCCTTCGTGATGGAGCTGCCCCCCTACCGTGTGCCGACTCTCAAAGCCTCATGCACACACACTTGGGGCAAAGGCAAGCAATATCTCAAGAAGATGGGCGGCATCATACTCTTCGCCAGCATACTTGTATGGGCGCTCAATTACTTCCCGCTCCACGATGGCGTCCCTTCATCTGAAATCCACTCAACCACCTCGGAAATCGACACTTCGCGCGATTCATACCTCGAAATGGCCGGAAAGATTGTAAATCCCGTCATGGAGCCTCTCGGCTTCGAATGGCGCGGCACAGTGGCTGCTATGGCAGGCGTGCCGGCAAAAGAGATTGTGGTGTCGACTCTCGGCGTGCTCTATACCAACGATGAGGAAGTTTCCGACGCCCGCCTCGGCGCCCGCCTTAAAGCTCCATCGCCAATCACCGGCAAACCCGACTTCACGGCGGCTACGGCTTTGGCTTTCATGGTGTTCATACTGCTCTACTGCCCCTGCATAGCCACCATCACGGCGATAGCACGCGAGACCGGCTCGTGGCACTACGCCGCCTTCTCGGTAATCTACAACACCCTCGTGGCGTGGATTCTCGCTTTCGCAACCTATAGAATAGCATTATTGTTTTTGTAATACGGCAGAAAATATGTAACTTTGCCTTATATGAAAACAGCAAACGATAAACAGGAAGTTCTTGACCGTCGCTACCTGCGCATGGCCGCTATATGGGCTGAAAACTCTTATTGCGAGCGACGCAAGGTTGGTGCGATTCTGGTAAAGGATAAAATGATAATTTCCGACGGATACAACGGTACACCCGCCGGCTTTGAAAACGTATGTGAAGACTCCGACGGTGTCACCAAGCCCTACGTGCTCCATGCCGAGGCAAACGCGATTACCAAAGTGGCTCGGAGCAACAACTCCTCGGAGGGCTCTACGCTTTATATCACAGCGTCGCCTTGTCTCGAATGTTCGAAACTCATAATTCAGTCGGGCATACGGCGCGTCGTTTTCAACGACCTCTATCGCCTCAGCGACGGCATAGACCTGCTCCGCCGCGCTGGGGTGGAATGTGTCCACATTAAAGACATCGATTAAAATGGATAACCGCAAGTATATGCTCTGGCTGCCCGCTGTGGCAGCAGTTTTCCTCATTTTGGGCCTCTGGCTCGGACGTGCCATCGACGGACGTAATCCCGAAAGTCAGGCCCGTCAGAAGCTCAATCAGGTGTTCGACGTGATTGAGTCGAGGTATGTCGACCCGGTAGACTTCGACAGCCTCATCGAGCTCACTATACCCGAGCTGCTCCATAACCTCGACCCCCACTCGTCGTATATCCCCGCCGACAAGCGCGTGGCCGCCGGACGCGACCTCGAAGGCTCCTTCTATGGCATAGGCATACAGTTCCAGATGATCAACGACACTCTCTATGTGCTTGAGGTAATCAACGGAGGCGGTGCCGATGAGGCCGGCATGCAGCCCGGCGACCGAATTATCGAGGTCGACGGTGAGAACATAGCCGGTGTCAACGCCGACTCCGAGCACCTCTTCAGCATTCTCCGTGGAGAGAAAGACACCCATGTCAAGCTCGGCGTTAAGCGCCACAACACTCCCGGCCTTGTCACCTTCGACATCGTGCGCGCCGAAGTGCCTGTGTCGCCAATCGACGCCTCTTATATGCTCAACGACTCGATCGGCTATATACGCCTCGGCAAATTCTCAGAGAACACCTACGGCGAGTTCCTCACCGTGCTGGGGCAGTTGCGCTACGACGGCGCCCGAAACTTCGTGATCGACCTGCGGGGCAACGGCGGCGGCTACATGAATCCGGCTGTGCTCGTTGCCAACGAATTCCTTGACCGCGACAAGATCATCGTCATGACCAAAGGCCGCAGCGCCTCCGACCACAACATCCTCATGACCGATGGCATGGGCGCATTCACAAACGAGCGCATAGTAGTGCTCATCGATGAATACACCGCAAGCTCGAGCGAGATTCTCACCGGCGCGCTTCAGGACAATGACCGCGGTCTCGTCGTCGGCCGCCGCTCTTTCGGCAAAGGCCTTGTGCAGAGCCCGTTCGAGTTGCCCGACTCAAGCGAGTTCCGACTCACCGTGCAGCGCTACTACACCCCTTCGGGACGCTGCATACAGAAGACCTACAAGCCCGGCCACACAGGTGAATACGAGACCGAAATCTTCGACCGCTACGACCGAGGCGAGATATTCTCTGCCGACAGCCTCAAGGTAGACAGCACTCTGATATTCCACACCACAACAGGCCGCCCCGTATACGGCGGCGGCGGTATCATCCCCGATATCTTCGTGCCATCCGACACCACCGGAGTCACCAAATACTACATACAGGTGGCAAACGCAGGCCTGCTGCGCAAATTCGCCTACGAATATGCCGACCTCAACCGCGAGACACTCAACGAAAGCCGCGACGTCGACGAAATGCTCACCAAGCTGCCGGCCGACAATGTGCTCCTTCATTCATTTATCAACTATGCCAGCAACAAAGGCGGCATAGCGCCCCGATGGTATTACATCAACAATTCGGCCAAGTTAATTGTTAATCAGATTAAAGCCCTTATTGCCCGCGACATCGTAGGCATGGACGGCTATTTTCAGGTGGTGAACACCACCGACCCTGTGGTAAACGAGGCAATACACCAGATTGTAACCGGTGGTGCCGACTACCCTCTGACCGACAAAACTAATGAAACCGAAAAATGAATAAAGATGACATCCGACGCCTCGTGCGCGCCCGCAAACAAATGCTCGACGAGGCTGAGCGCCTCGCCGCAGCTCAGCGTGTTTTCGACACCGTAAGGTCGATGGCTGCTTATATGGTGGCTCACAAGGTGCTCCTGTACCATTCTCTGCCCGACGAGCTTTCAACCCACCTCTTCTTCGAGAACTCACCCGAGGACAAGACTTACTACCTCCCCCGCGTCAACGGCATTGACCTCGAGATTCTGCCCTACGAGCGCTCGCGCATGCACCTCGGGGCCTTCCGTATCGAGGAGCCCGACGGCGACGATACAGTCGCTATAAACGACATTGACCTCGTGATAGTACCTGCCGTTGCCTACGACCGCCACGGCAACCGTGTGGGCCGCGGAAAGGGCTATTACGACCGTCTGCTTAGCCGCTCGCGTGCCACTACAATCGGTATATGCTACGACTTCCAGCTCGTCGACGACCTCGAGCCCGACGAATTCGACATCCCCGTCGACTACGTCGTCGCCGACCGCCACCGTATCTACCGGAAGCACTGAAGTACCTTGGGCATATTATTTAAGCCCAAGGCACCATCTCAGATACTTCGAAGATAATCTTTGACCTATCTTACTTACAAGCACTCCTGTAAACAAAGCCAACGATACACTCACTATAAAATATGGCAATTGCATGCCGGCAGCATGAACATGTCGCCATACAAGTAGCTCAATAATCATCTGCGGAAATATACCTACCAAGAATATTTGGAAAGAATGATCGCGGAATGAACTGAACAAATGAGGGAAACGCTTCGCAACGTGTACGCCTATGCCAAAGGTCGCAAGAATCCCCGTAACAACAGTCAGTAACTTAAGCGACTCTATATCAAGAAAGAAAAGACATAGATAGCACACAGTCACACATACCACAGCTGCTTTGCTCTTCTCGAACAAAGCAGTCATGTTGTACTTGAAAAACAACATGCCTGCCACAAAATAAAAAGCGTATGAAAACACACCCGAAAGATGAAACCAACCATCTATATTGGGTTTTACTCCATCAATAAACGGTATCAATGTGATAACCAATAGCATTATCTCTGTAAAAGGATTCTTTAACATCGACTTATATACCGGATACAACGCCATAAGCCACATCAATGTGCCTACAAACCACATCTCTTTCAGAGGTCCTTGAATTGGTGAAAAAAATGCATTAAGAAACCCGTAAAAGCTCATATCGTGAGCTGTTTTAGCAACCGACATAAATGGGATCTTCGCCACAAACCCTACTATAGTAAAGAATATAAACGGTAAAAGAAGACGCCGTGCTTTATCTTTATAAAGCTTTCCTGTAGACCAATTTTTACTAATTCGTGAAAAATATAGTAATCCACCCGACACGAACATGAACAACGGCATGTGAAACGAGCTGCTTAAACGATGTATAAAGTCAGACAATGGGTAAAGTTCATCAGGCTCGTTGTAGGTATAACCATTAACATGTCCTATCAAAACCAAAAGTATCGCATATCCTTGGATAATTGAAAGCCACAATATTTTCTGTGAGTTTGATTTTTGCTGCTGTTCATCAGTTCCTGACATACCTTTTTCTATATTTTTATAATTATTTAATAGTATAACGAAATGATCAGCCTAATATTGTTTGTGGACATAATCAAAGTCCTTGCAGCAATAATAGCCGCAAGGACTTTGATATTTATATCTCAATAATTCTATCAGAACAGACTCCAGCTCACTGTCAGGCCGGCCATCACGATCGACACCATCGACATGAGCTTGATGAGGATGTTGAGCGACGGGCCCGATGTATCCTTGAACGGATCGCCCACGGTATCGCCTACGACGGTAGCCTTGTGCACCTCGCTGCCTTTGCCGCCGAAATTACCCTCTTCGATATACTTCTTGGCATTATCCCAAGCGCCGCCGGAGTTGGCCATGAAGATAGCCAGCACAAAGCCCGCGCTGAGGCCGCCTACAAGCAATCCGAGCACGCCGGGTACACCGAATATCAGACCGGTGATGATCGGCGCCACAATCGCCAGCAATGAGGGGAAAATCATCTCGCGCTGCGCTCCCTTGGTTGAGATCTGTACGCAACGTGCGTAATCCGGCTCAGCCTTGCCTTCGAGGATACCTTTTATCTCGCGGAACTGACGGCGCACTTCCTCTACCATGTGCTGTGCGGCGCGGCCTACGGCATTCATCGTAAGGCCGCAGAAGAGGAAGGCCATCATTGAGCCGATAAACATGCCAGAGAGCACCTTGGGGCTCATCAGATTCACTTCATAAAGCTCCATGAAGTCGAGGAACGACATCTCATGGATATGCACGGTGCGGTCGCCGATCTGCACGAAAGTCTCGCCGAGGCGCTCCATGCCGATACGGATCTCTTCGATATACGACGCAAGCAGGGCAAGGCCGGTAAGCGCTGCAGAGCCGATGGCGAAGCCTTTGCCGGTGGCGGCTGTAGTGTTGCCGAGCGAGTCGAGAGCGTCGGTGCGGCGGCGCACGTCTTCGCCGAGACCGCTCATCTCTGCATTACCGCCGGCATTGTCGGCGATGGGGCCGTAAGCGTCGGTGGCAAGGGTGATACCGAGAGTCGAAAGCATACCTACAGCGGCGATACCAATGCCATAGAGGCCCATGGCGACGTTGCTGAAGTCGAAGCCCGACGCAAACCAATAACTAAGTATAATGCCAGCTACAACGGCGATTACAGGCACCGCGGTCGACACCATGCCGAGGCCGACGCCTGAGATAATCACAGTTGCCGGGCCCGTAGTACCGCTCTCGGCGAGCTTCTTGGTAGGTTTGTAAGACTGAGAGGTATAATATTCGGTAGAACGGCCGATAACGACGCCTACAAGCAGGCCCACAACCACTGAGCAGCTGATCCATGCCCAATTGTCAAGGCCGAGCAACCAAAGGATAAGGAAAGTGGCTGCGACGATAAGAACTGAGCTCAGATTCGTGCCCAACGAGAGCGAGCCCAGAAGCTCCTTGATTGTTGCATTCTCTTTTGTGCGCACGCAGAAAATACCCAATATCGACAGCAGGATACCAACCGCGGCAATCAGCATGGGAGCAACTACTGCCTTATATTGCATTACCTCGTCGCCCGAGAGCAGATAGGCTGCCGCACCGAGAGCCGAGGTTGCGAGAATAGAGCCGCAATACGACTCATAGAGGTCGGCACCCATACCGGCAACGTCGCCTACATTGTCGCCCACATTGTCGGCGATTGTGGCGGGATTGCGCGGGTCGTCTTCAGGAATACCTGCCTCGACCTTACCGACGAGGTCTGCGCCAACATCGGCAGCTTTGGTATAGATACCGCCGCCTACACGCGCGAAGAGAGCCTGAGTAGAAGCGCCCATGCCGAATGTAAGCATGGTGGTGGTGATCATGGCAAGTTTGGCTGTGCCCTCAAGTGGAATAAGCCAGTCAAGCAGGAGATACCAGAAAGAAATATCTATCAAGCCGAGGCCGACAACCACAAGGCCCATCACAGCTCCCGAGCGGAAAGCTACGCGAAGACCGCTGTTGAGAGACTCGCGGGCCGCGTTGGCCGTGCGTGCCGAAGCGTAGGTGGCAGTCTTCATGCCGAGAAAGCCCGAAAGGCCTGAGAAGAAGCCGCCGGTAAGGAACGCCACGGGCACCCATGGGTTCTGGAGCTGGAAGCCGTAAGCCATCACGGAGAAAAGCACTACCAAGGCAGCGAACACCCAGCCTACGATTTTATACTGCTGTTTGAGATAAGACATCGCACCCTTGCGAACATGCGAGGCTATGCGTTTCATTGTGTCGGTACCCTCGTCCTGCCGTAACATCTGGCGATAGAAGTACCATGCCAATATCAGCGCGACAACGGCCGACACAGGCACAAGCCAAAAAACCGGATCAATCATAATTATTGGTATTAGATAAAGTAATGAATCTGCTTGCTGTTTGCTATGCTTGGAGAAGTGCGGTCTCCATCAGTGGCATGCCTTCTTCTCTCATGAGTCAGCCGCCTTTCTCGTTCATGAGTCAGCCGCATTCCTCGTTCATGAGTCAGCCGCCTTCTTCGTTTAAGTGTTAGCCGCTTTTTTTCGTTCATGGCATGAGCGAAGCTCATGCACCTCGTAGGCCGGAGCAGAATCGAACTGCTATCAAAAGTTTAGGAAACTTCTATTCTATCCGTTGAACTACCGGCCCTTAAAAAAAGAATGAGAAACGACATCCGAAGATAACCATTTCTCATTCTCCTCTCTCCTCTTGCGGTATGGACGGGACTCGAACCCGCGACCTTCTGCGTGACAGGCAGACGATCTAACCAGCTGATCTACCACACCGTTCATTGCTCTGGTTGGAGAGGCATAGGCTTTATCGCTTTTGCACTGCAAAGTTACAACTGTTTTTGTTACTGTGCAAATATTTTCGCAAAAAAATTTCAGAAAAATGTAAATTTGTCTGTATTCGCGAATATTTTGGCCGTTTAGTCGAAGATTTGACGCAATATCGACAGACTTTTCACCCCTTCAAGGCTACATAAATGCAAATCATAGTAGTGAAAAATTATATCGATTGCCCTTCTCCGCTCAAATCTTTCTATAAAAATTCTTCCGCAATGATACAAAGATATCTCTCCAAAGGCTAAAAGTGCGCGGGAATCGACAGATGAAAGATAATCTCCATGCAGAGGAGCCGACCTTACAAAGCGCCCTTCCTTGATATCAAAGAGACATCCGTGCCTCGCCTCGCCATAATCAGGAGCTATTCCGAGAAATTCTGCAAGATGGATCAGAAACGACACATGGAAATTGGCAGCAGCCCTGCCCCCGCACTCTCCATAGTACGCTACTGCCGAGAACAGGAAATCCGACAGTATATCGTCGGCCTCGGTGCGGCGCAGTATCACATCAAGCGTCTCGGCAAGGAAAGTCGCTCCCGCAGCTCTCATCGGCGACAAAAGCATGGCAGGCGATGTAGCCATGGGAATCATTTCCCGCACGGTCGCCACCTCCCGGTCAGGTCGGATATCAACCACCGCCTGGGGGTCACCATTATTATCATCACCCACGAGATCGCCGTGGTCCGAAAAATCTGCACCAAGGTAGCCGTTCTGGAAGGGGGCGTCCTGGTGGACAACGGCCCCATTGGCGAGGTGCTGGACAGCGAGATGCACCCTGTGACCCGCAGGCTGTTTGGAAAGGAGGAAAGCTGAAATGGCGG
>OFFL01002179.1_pt1 | contig 10745 bp, 6 predicted proteins | sample 1521391 | NCBI WGS metagenome assembly OFFL01 (sample SAMEA3504082, study PRJEB24116) | mouse gut metagenome | biome: mouse gut; feature: mouse-associated habitat; material: faeces | place: Denmark | collected 2011
CCCGACTCCGCATAGAGGACAAGTCCAATCATCTGGAATGTCTTCAAAAGCAGTTCCTGGTTCAATTCCGCTTTCCGGATCTCCTTGTTCGGGGTCGTAAATATATTCACAGACCGTGCAAATGTACTTCTTCATAACGTTCGTATTTTTAATTGGTTTTCTAAATTATATAACGCAAATAGTACGATATTTGTTCAACACTTTTTTTATACGGAAAGAAAAAACTATCTTTGTAGTCATATTCATCAAGCTAAAACAACAATTATACAAGTATGCTTATAGCATTATTATCAATATTAGTAGTCTTATGCGCCATCCTGCTGCTTAGTTTCTTATGGGAGCGCAGAAAATGTCTCCGGATGCAACAACGATTATTCCGGGAATCCAGAAAGTTGGAACGCACCAATCATATCGCCGGTTCTGTCCTGAAAAACGTGCATGCTTTTATCCTGTTAATAGATAATGATTTCAAAGTTCTGAAAACCAATTACTACCAGAAAACCGGAACCAAGAAAGGAGCGGAAGAAAAAAGAGTGGGCGACCTGCTGCAATGCCGCAACGCATTGGCTGCCGAAGGGGGTTGCGGAACACATAGCTTTTGCGGTTCCTGTCCGGTACGTACCGCCATACGCCAGGCTTTCGAAAACTCGATGCAGGGCAAGGGCACATCGGTAGTGGAAATCGTATCAACATGCGTTTCAGGATGGAAAATGACTCCTGAAAAAGCTAATAAATGGATGGAAGAGAACATGTTCGAGCACTATCCGCTCGGTGACTTGAAAAACGAATAAGCTATGAAAGAAGAAATCATTATAGCCGGATTCGGCGGTCAGGGGGTTCTGTCAATGGGAAAGATACTTGCCTATGCCGGACTCATGGACAATCTCGAAGTCACCTGGATGCCATCATACGGTCCCGAACAGCGTGGCGGCACTGCCAACGTCACAGTGATCATCTCTGACAAACCAATCTCAAGCCCTGTGCTCAACCGCTACGACACAGCCGTGATACTCAACCAGCAGAGCCTCGACAAGTTCGAAAGCAAAGTGAAAACAGGCGGCACACTCATATACGATCCCTACAGCATCCACCATGCGCCGACTCGCACCGACATCAATGTCCTGCCGGTGAATGCCATGGAAGCCACATTCGAGCTGTCGTCAGCAAAAAGCTACAATATGGTGCTACTCGGAGCGCTCCTTAAAGTGAAACCGCTCGTGAGCGTGGATGCAGTGATGCGCGGACTCAAAAAGACTCTTCCCGAACGCCATCACCACATGCTCCCTGTCAATAAGGACGCGATAATGCGTGGAATGGAGCTCGTAAAATAAGAAATTCAGACAACAACATCAGTAGTTCAACAGAGAGAGAGAGAAAGGCAGAAGGGAACGTGAATCCTTCTGCCTTTCTCTGTGATGTGGTGTGGCTGCACAGTAATAACCGTAGCAGACAAGGCGGATAAAACAGCATTGGTGCTCCTTATGCAACAAATCCGCACCGTGCTGACGTTTTCACAAAAATAGCATTACTTTTGCAGTAGCGAAACAGCGGTTTCGGAAATCACCGTTTCCGCAACCGCAAACTCCAAAAGGATTATAATAACACCTTGTAACAGAATAGCACACTGGCAGATTGCCAGTGTGCTTCTTTACATTCATATAAGACCGTTCCCGGATTGGATAATCTCGATAAGAATAGGTTTCACGCCACCGACAAAACACTCCACAGCTATCACCGTAAGTATAAGCCCCATGAGACGCATCATCACATTGATGCCTGTGTCGCCAAGCAATTTCACAAGACGCGTCGAAGCACTCAGTATCACATAAGTCAGCAGATATATCAATGCGATGGACCCTATGAGGATACCCTGCATAGTCAGAGAAGTGGAATCATCCATAAGCATAATACCGTTTGCTATCGCGCCCGGACCACAGAGCATAGGTATGGCAAGAGGGGTTATGGATATGTCATTGGCATAGACCTTGACCTCCTCCTCGCTAAGTTTCACATGGGAATATTTCGCCTGCAACATATCAAAGCCAATCTTAAAGATAACGAATCCCGCAGCGATGCGAAAACCGTTGGTCGATATTCCGAACAATGTGAAAAGCACCTGACCACACACCGTGAAACATATCAGAATGATGAATGAAATGATAGTGGCACGCTTGGCAATAGCCGTACGCTGCGAGTTGTCAAGATCCTTGGTCATTGACAGGAACACAGGCATAGTGCCCAGCGGATTAGCCAATGTGAAAAACGATGTGAGACAAATAAAAGCAAAAGGTAGATTATCCATGGTTATGTCAGATTTACATGGACGCAAAGTTACATCTTTTTTTCCTTAAACAAGTTTTCACACTAATAAAAAATAAGAATCTCAAAATGCCACTGAATTCTCTATTACACACATCTGCCGGCTTATAATGCCAGATATTTCCCACCATTTAACTATTGTAAGACAAACACGCCATTTTTTGAGATAATTCATTATATTTTTGATGAATAAACAATAATTCTCAATTAAAAAGAGTATTTTAATTAACTTTTATAAATATTATTTAATTTTATTTTAATAAAATAATTTACCCCCCATAAAAATATATTACATTTGCAGCTCAAAAAGCTATAAATCGTAAATAAATATCAATTTCTAAGGCTAATTCATCAAATCTATTATTTATTCACTGTATGAGAAAGCTATTATCATTACTTCTTACATTCCTCACGGTGAGTGTGAGCGCGATTGCTCAGGAAATCACCATCCAAGGGAAAGTGGTCTTTTCAGGCGACAACGAGCCATTGATCGGAGCCACCATTATCCCGGTGGGAGGAGGAACAGGTGTCAGCACCGATATTGACGGAAATTTTTCGCTTAAAGTGCCCGATACAGTCAAGAAAATCAACGTAAGCTACGTCGGGATGACCACACAACAGGTTGATGTGACACCTGGACAACCTATGACCATTGCTCTCAGCACCTCTGAGGCTATGCTTGATGAGGTCGTAGTGACAGCCTTCGGTGTGAAGCGTGACCGCAAAGGGCTCGGATATGCCGTTCAGGACCTCAAAGCCGAGGACCTCAACACAGCAGGCACCACATCACTGTCGAGCGCGATGCAGGGAAAACTCTCAGGAGTGGAGATACGCCCCTCGTCAGGAGCCCCCGGAGCGTCAAGCAATATCACGATCCGCGGTGTCAGATCATTCTCCGGCAATAACGCGCCTCTTTATGTAATAGACGGCATGCCTGTCGAATCCACCCCGGACGTGGTACAGTCAGCCAACGGAATGGTGTCGCACGCATCGTATGCCGACCGCGCCATCGATATCAATCCTGACGACATCGAGTCAATCAACGTGCTCAAAGGACAGGCAGCCGCAGCTCTATACGGCATACGCGCCACCAACGGTGTGATAGTCATTACCACCAAGCGTGGAAGCGGACTCACAAGCTCACGACCTGTCATCACAGTATCGACCGACCTGTCAAGCGAACGCATATCCCGGAAGTTCAAACATCAGGACATCTATGCTCAGGGTATGGGAGGAAAGTATGACCCCACAGCTTCAATGACATGGGGCCCCAAGATATCCGAACTCCCTAACGACGCAAACTATGGCGGCAACACCGACAACAGCTACACACGCCAGTACGGAATGCATCCCGGCATGTACTACAACCCCAAGCGCGCACAAGCCGGACTGGACGGATGGACAACACCTCAGATATATGACAATGTTGGCGATTTCTTCTCAAACGGATTTACCGAGAATGCCAATTTCTCAATAACCCAGCGCACCGACCGCACATCCTATGCATTCGGACTCAACAACTCCCATCAGGAAGGTGTGGTCAAGAACACAGGTCTTGACCGCTGGGGTGCACGCGGAGCCCTCGACTGGTACATCAACAGCCAGTGGAAAGTAGGCTTCACCTCCAATTATGTACACACCAACATCCGCACAGCCCCACAGGCCAACTCCGGCATTGTGAACGTAGTCTACTCGGCTCCTGCCGAATATGACCTCAAGGGCATACCTTCGTCAGTCCCCGGAGATCCATCAAAACAGATCTCTTTCCGATCCACAACATTCAACAATCCATACTGGTGGGCAGAAAACAATGCCTACACCCAGTCCACACAGAGATTCTACGGCAACGCTTACGTTGAATACCGTCCGCAGATCAACTGGGGAGACGCATTTGACCTCATGATAAAAGAGCAGATGGGTCTCGACGCCTACACCTCACGCTACTCCACAATACAGGAGATGGGAACAGCCCAGGCCAACACAGGATACATCGAGAATCAGACATACACCCGCCAGACGTTCAACAACCTCATCACCGCCAACTTCACCGCAGAGTTAGGTGACAACCGCGACTGGAACTTCGGGCTCCTCGTGGGAAACGAGGTCAACAATGACAAGCTCGTATCATCCGACTATATAGGCTCAGGGCTCGCTTTCTACGGACAGCCCACCATCAGTAATTGCACCACTATGACCTACGGTTACGAAGCACCATCCCAGGACCGTACCGTCGGCATCTTCTTCAACGCGTCCGCCGCATGGCGCGACATGCTCTTCCTTAACGTCACCGGACGTAACGACTGGGTATCGTCAATGCCACGAGGCAACCGCTCATTCTTCTATCCCTCAGTATCTCTGTCATGGGTGTTCACCGAACTTGAAGCCCTGAAAGGCAACGATATCCTCACATTCGGCAAGATCCGCTCATCATATGCCGAAGTGGGTCAGGCTGGAGCCTATCTCAAGAACTTTGCCTATACACCCACTTACGGAGGCGGCTTCTACGGCATCGACCCTGTCAACTATCCGATCAATGGAGTGTCGTCGTTCGTTACATACTGGCGTGAGTACGACCCCAATCTCAAACCACAGACCACCAAGAACTGGGAACTCGGACTCGACCTCCGCATGTGGAACGACCGCGTGAAATTCGAGTACACATATTCTTATCAGGATGTGCGCGACCAGATATTCCAGGTTCCGATGGACGGTGCCACAGGCTACCAGAGCATAATGACCAACGGAGGACGCATCACCACCAACACTCATGAGATCAACGCATCTGTCACAGCCTACACATCACGTGATTTCGCAATCGACCTCGGTGTCAACTGGACCAAATACGAATCCATTGTCAAGGAACTCGCTCCCGGCGTCGACAACATCATGCTCGGCGGATTCGTTGAGCCTCAGGTACGAGCCTACACAGGTTACAGCTATCCCGTGATATTCGGCAACTCCTTCATGCGCGACGAGGCAACCGGGCTATTGCTCCTCGATGCCGACGGACTCCCTATGACCGACGGCAACTCCAAGGTGATAGGCACATGCACACCCGACTTCAATATGGGCATAAGCACCAACATCCGATACAAGCGTTTCAACCTCTCATCCACATGGAGCTGGCAGAAGGGCGGCGAGATGTATCACGGAACATACGGAACAATGCAGTCGTTCGGCGCAACCCAGGAATCAGCCGACCGCGAGCAGAAGATCCACGTCTCAGGTATCGATTATGACACACGCAAGCCTGTGGAGTATGATGTGGACCGATACAGGTGGAACGATGTGTACTACAACATATCAGAAGGCATGATTGTCGACACCGACTTCGTCAAGCTCAGAGATCTAACCCTCACCTACCAGCTCCCACGCATTGCCGGATTCGACATAAGTGTATCAGGATTCGCACGCAACGTGCTTGTATGGGCAAAAATGGATGATTTCGATCCCGAGTCATCCGTCGGCAACAACAATTCAGGAGGCTACTTCGAGAGATATTCCCTCCCTAACACAGCTTCATTCGGCGGAGGCCTCAAACTCACATTCTAAACACCGACTCCAAACATAAATAACATTGACATTCAAAATGAAACTATATAAATTTATTCCGGCAGCCGCTCTACTCCTCATGGCTTCCTGCTCCGAGGATGAGATGGACCGCATCAACACCGATCACGGCAATCCCCCGATCGACGTAATCAACGGACGTCTGATGATCACCGATGCCATCACATCCACAGGATTCACCACCGCAAGCGGCGATTACTCATATTATGCATCGGTATACAACGAACAGATATTCGGCACAGGCAACAACCAGTTCAAGAATGCCGAGCTCCGACAGATATCAGAAGTGGCAGGCTCATCCACATTCAACAATGTGTGGAACGGCACATACGCCACTCTCCTGAACCTGAAAAGCATAATCGCCAAATGCGGTGAAGGAGGCCTCAACAGCGGACAGAAGGACCTTTTAGGAATGGCACAGGTGCTCGCCGCGCTCAACTGGGGCATACTCACCGACATGCATGGTGACATCCCCTGTTCAGAGGCACTGCAAGGAGGCGCGCTAAAGCAGCCCAAACTCGACACGCAGGAATCGATCTACAAATACATTTTCGCTCTTCTTGACGACGCTATCGCCAATCTGACCGAAGCAAAGACCAAGGGGATGAGCAATGTAGGAGACCAGGACCTCCTCTACGGCAATGACAACAGCAAATGGCTTGCCGCCGCCCATGCCGTGAAAGCGCGTTACAAGCTTCACATGATGAAAAGAGACGCCAATGCCGCCGCCGAGGCTCTGACCGAAGCTCAGGCTGCGATCGATGCCGGATTTGACGGCATGGTGCTCGACATCTACGACGGCACTGAATCACTCATGTCACCATGGCAGGCATTCCAGTACAGCCGCGACTACTGTGCATGCACCACAACCGTGCAGTCTCTGCTCAAGGATCGTCAGGACCCTCGCGAGAACGTATACATATATTATTATAGTGCCGGCGACGAAATGGACCCTGCCGATCCGGACTACCAGGCCCCTGTGTGCGGCATACCCGGCGACGAGACCATGGCAGTGCTTTCGGGCGCATGGTCCCTGAGCGCACCTAAATGGCTCACATACAACGCAGCAGGTGACTATCCGCTGTACCCGACAGCCACCACTCACATTCTTTCACTCTCCGAGGTGTATTTCATCATGGCTGAAATACAGGCTCGTAACGGAGCTGACTGCACCGAGTCCCTGAGCTCAGCCATCAATGCCAACTTCAATGACATCAAGACGTTCGGCTCTATCAGCCAGTCGGCATCCGAATATGTAGCCTCTCTGTCTTCTCGCATCTCCGACAATCCTGTCAAGGAGGTAATGGTACAGAAATATCTTTCTCAGTGCCGCGACGAACAGGTCGAGACCTACAACGACATTCGCCGCTGCAAAGCTCTTGGCGAGGAATTCATAACCCTCACCAATCCCAAGAACATGAACGGCTCATCATCACGCTGGCCTCTGCGCCTGCCCTATGGCAACTCAGGTGTTTCATCCAACACCAATGTGCGTGAAGCCTACGGCGACGGTCTATACGTGTTCTCTGAACCGGTATGGATATTCGGCGGCACACGATAAAAGAAGATCCAATGGCTAAATAATATCTAAATGATTGAAGAGCTCCTGCCGGGAAGGCAGGAGCTCTTTTTAATATCCTGATTGTCCGACGCCATAAAGCGACAATCACCTAATACTACTTACGCGGGGCTATCACACGGTCACCGATAAGTTTGGCAAGCGAGGAGCGCAGGGTTTCCAGATCCTTGATCTCTCTCATCGCGTCAAGAGTAGAGGCATAGTCATTTGACTCACACGCCTGCTTGAGCCTGCCACGAGCATCAATGACACGCGTATTCAGAATGGCATCCTTGAGTTCGTGTATGGCACGAGGCACAAGCTCCACAAGCTGTTCACGCTCTGTCTCCACATGGGCATACTTTGTGTGCACCTTGCTCAGCGTGTAACGCTCCACCACAAGTTCTGTGGCAAGATTGCGCACCGCATCGTCGGGAGAAGAGCATAGTATACGCGATAGATAGTCGGCACAGAAATCCTCAAGCCCGATGCTATACTCCGCATCGATAGTCTCATTGAGGGCTCGCTCCATAGCGGTTATGCTCCCTACATCAGTAGCCTTGGCACGAATCTCCTCGATCCCGGCGGCAAACTTGCGCGAACGTTCCGCCTGAAGCCGCTCCATCTCATGTCTGTAACTCTCCTCCCATGACTCACGGCTTGCCCTGTGTGCCACACTGAGAAAATGTGCCAGGTCAGGATTTGACAAAGCTATGCCGTCCTGTTGCAAATCGGACTCTATATACTCAAGCACCGATACGGCAACCACATTGTCATTCTCATCAACACTGTCGGCAAGAGTAAGATTGCCGTAACGTGCCACAAGCCTGAGCAGATTCATCTCGTATTTCCTCAGAAATGCGGCATGAGAGCTTATAGGATTCGCCTTGGGACCTTCTGACTCAGGCTCATCAGTATCTCCGCGTCCGGCAGATGGGACGGAATCTTCATCCGCCTTACGGTGGTCGGTGGTAAGCGATGCTTCGCGCAGACGGTCCTCACGCGACTTCAGCGCATACTCATTGAAATATCTGCCCACCTCACGCCTCAGCACATCCTCCGATATGAAAAGAATGTTGGAGCACTCCTGTACATACACGCTTCGGGTGATCTCATTGGGTATAAGCGCGATTGTCTTTACTATCTGAGTTATTACATTCGCACGTCCGGTGGGGTCGTTGTCGACATCCTTAAGGAGGATGCGGGCCATAAAGGTTATGAAATCAGTCTCATTCGCCTTTATATAGTCATTCACCTCGGCAGAACTGTGCGACTGGGCAAACGAGTCAGGGTCCTCACCCGGAGGCAACAGGAGCACCTTTATATCCATCCCGTCCTGAAGCAGGAGCTCTATACCGCGCAGGGATGCCTTGATACCGGCAGCATCGGCATCATAAATGAGAGTGACATTGGTGGTGAACCGTTTTATGAGCCTCACCTGCTCCACTGTGAGCGCGGTGCCCGACGATGCCACCACATTGCATATCCCCGACTGATGCATGGATATCACGTCCATATACCCCTCGACAATGATACACTTCCCCTCCTTCGATATTGCCTGCTTCGCCTGGTAAAGACCGTACAGCTCCCTGCGCTTGGAATAGATGTCGCTCTCAGGGGAGTTGACATACTTTGCCATGGTCTTGTCCGATCGCAGTGTGCGGCCTCCGAATGCCACGACCTTGCCAGAAAGCGTGTGGACCGGATATATCACACGTCCGCGGAACCGGTCATAGACACGCCCATCGTCAGTCTGCGTGCACAGTCCGGTGGCAAACACATATTCCTCGCTATAACCGCGCTCAAGTGCATACTTGTATAGAGCATCCTTAAGCTCCAATGCATAGCCGAGATGAAACTTCTCGATCATCGGATCGCTGATGCCGCGATGGCGGAAATAACTCAGGCCAACATCTCGCCCCTCATTGGTCTCAAAAAGGTTGTTCTTGAAATAACGCAGTGCAAAATCATTGACAGCAAACATGTTGTCGCGAGCCGTCTCCCTACGCTCCTCTTCGGGAGTCATCTCACGCTCCTCAACCTCGATATTGTATTTTCGGGCAAGATAACGCAGAGCCTCACTGTAGCTCAGGTGCTCCAGCTTCATAAGGAAATTGACGGCACTACCCCCTTCCCCACAGCTGAAGCACTTGCAAAGTCCACGCGACTTTGACACCGAAAATGACGGCGAACGGTCATTATGAAACGGACAGAGCCCCCAATAATTGGCACCTTTCCTCTTCAATGACACGAAATCGCTCACCACCTCAACTATGTCGGTGGCTTCCAGTATGCGTTGGACTGTTGCGTTGCTTATTTTTCCCATAATCGTAGCAAAATTACTCAATTTTCGTTACCTTTGCAAACTGAAACAAAAACAGCGGGGAGTCGTCCGTATGTCTCCCCCACATATATTAAAAAATGGATTCCATAAACATCACATTCCCTGACGGCAGCGTAAAGCAGTACGAAAAGGGCACCACCCCTTTTCAGATAGCTGAAAGCCTGTCGTCCCAGTTGGCTCGCGATGTGCTCGCAGCCACCGTCAATGACAAAGAATGGGACCTCGCACGCCCCATTGATGAAGATGCCACCCTCAAGCTCCACAAATGGGACGACCCTGAGGGGAAGCACGCGTTCTGGCATTCGTCGGCCCACCTTCTCGCTGAGGCTCTCCAGGAGCTGTATCCCGGAGTGAAATTCGGCATAGGCCCGGCAATCGAGAACGGCTTCTATTATGACATCGACCCGGGAGAGCACCAGCTCACATCCGCCGAATTCCCCAAGATCGAGAAAAAAATGCTTGAACTCGCTCAGGAGAAACAGCCAATCGTACGCGCTGACATCTCCAAGGCGGATGCGCTGAAAATGTTTGGCGACCGTGGCGAGGAGTACAAGTGTGAGCTCATATCCGAACTTGAGGACGGACACATCACCACCTACACACAAGGCTCTTTCACCGACCTGTGCCGTGGTCCCCACATCCCTAACACCGCCCCTATCAAGGCCGCCAAGGTAACATCTCTCGCCGGGGCGTTCTGGCGCGGCGACGAAAAGCGCAAACAGCTTGTGCGTGTGTACGGCATCACCTTCCCCAAGAAGAAGATGCTCGATGAGTATCTGGCTCTTCTTGAAGAGGCCAAGAAGCGCGACCACCGCAAACTCGGCAAAGAGATGGAGCTCTTCGCATTCTCTCAGAACGTAGGAGCCGGTCTGCCCCTGTGGCTCCCCAAGGGAACAGCACTGCGCGACCGTCTGGAGCAATTCCTCCGCAAGATACAAAAACAGTACGGCTACC
>OFFL01002188.1_pt1 | contig 10665 bp, 14 predicted proteins | sample 1521391 | NCBI WGS metagenome assembly OFFL01 (sample SAMEA3504082, study PRJEB24116) | mouse gut metagenome | biome: mouse gut; feature: mouse-associated habitat; material: faeces | place: Denmark | collected 2011
CACGTCGATGGCCACCGGCTACACCTCCGCCGCCGCGTCCGGGATCTCCACATACCGCCACGACATGGGCGGGGCGTTCAGGCCGAACTCCGCCAGCGGGCTGGGCGCGTCGTATTTCTCCGGGTTCTCCACCAGCCACCCGTAAAGGCTCCCGCCCTTGGCATAGGTCCGCAGGTCCTCCAGCTTGACGCCGGACCGCTCCACCAGTATTTCCAGCAGGTTTGTTTTGACCCACCCCGGACAGGTAAATTCACCTTGCACCGATCCGGTCCCACTGACATACACCAGCACGGTCAACGGCCAGCGGAACGCCCGCCCGTCTTTGCTTTGCGGGGCGGACTTGCGGATCTCCAGCGTCTTTTCCCCGGACAGGATTTTCTCCCACCATTCCGGTTTCACGCTTGCAAGTATGGCTTTCACTCCGCTGCCTCCTCTCCGTTCGGCGCTTTCTTGTTCTGGTTGAACAGGACGGCGCCAATGTATGCCTGGATCAGTTTCATGGCCTCCTCCGGCGTGGCCCCGGCCCCTATGGCGGACCGATAGAAGATCAGCGCCATTTCCGCCGTCATTCCTAGGGCGTTCCGCAGTTGCTCCAGTTTCTTTTCCTTGTCCACGGCTCACACCTCCCACGGGAACGCGGACGCGGGGAGGTCCGGGAAATACTCCCGCAGATTTCCCTTGTAGAACACGGGGATCCCATTCTCCGCGCAAAAGGCCGTGATCTGGTCCACCCACTCCCGGCGGGGGATCACCTTGTCCTTGCGGCTCCCGGTTTCCGCTCCCAGGATCACCCACCGGGGCAGGCCCTCCGCGTCCTCCATGGGCACAGGCTCCAGCAGCGGCTCCATGCTCCAAAACGTGTTGATGTTCGCCCATGGCATGGGGTACATGGCCGCCGCCTCCATGTTGGCCACCGTGGATCCGTACCAGAAATTTTCCCCGTGGGGGAGGAGGGCCAGGTGGTCCAGTTCCAGGTAGCGGGCCGGGTTCTTTGTCAGGAACAGGTAACGGTGCTGCGGCGCCCGCAGGCAGGCGTCGATCACTTGGGCGATCCAGGACGTTGGCACCCACTTCCCGAAAAGGTCCGCCATGGAACACACAAAAACGGTCTGCGGCTCCTCCACGCGCTCCGGCTGGTTCAGGCGGTAGCGGTGCAGGGTAGGCTCGAAACCGTGGGGGTAGGGGGTGGCTTTGATCTTCTTCTCCAGAACATGGAGGCCACCAGGCAGCGGGGCGGGATCCTCCAGCCCCTTGTCGAAACGGTGGGCGGTCCGCCTGGCGTAGCAGTAGGGGCACCCATGGCGGCACCCGGTCAGCGGGTTCCATGACATGGTGGCCCAGTCTATTTTCGTCTTGTTCATTGTGCGATCTCCTTTCTGTTTTCCGGGGGCGTCTGGTTCGTCCCCAAACTTTACACATTTACAAGGCCATAAAAAGCTGAACTTACATTCAGCCCGATCCCGCCTTTTTCCGCCGTGCCTTTTTGGGCGGCTCCGGCTGCCGTACATACTTATAATATAGGTAGCCGTATTTTGTGGCCTTGCTCTCCACCAGTATGTAGCCCTTTGGCGGGCGGGGCGGTTTGTTCTCTGTATAGTTGCGCTTGACCTCGGTGGACGGCTCCCGATCCGGCTTGTCCAGCTTTCCGGCCTTTTTCCAGCGGTGGCCGCCCTGTTCCGGGGTCCAGTGGTCAAAAAGATAATTCGCCAGGCCGGTGTAGTCCTGGCCGTGGTCTATCCCACTATAATAATTGTGTTCCCGTAGGTGTTCGATCCGCACGATCTCACCCATGCCCCACAACTTGGTGATCATGTCCTCCGGTATGCCCTCCGAAACCATGTGGAAATGGATCCGGTGGGTGCCCTTGCCGCGCCCCATATAGATCAGGATCCTGGCCCCAGGGAAGTGGTACATTAGGCGCCTGGTGTAGTTGTCCCGCAGGTGGCGGGCCTCCCGGAATGTGTGGACCTCATATTCATTATTTAATGTAAGGGTGCTATATAGGGAGGTTGGCCCAAAATTGGCGTTGAACAGGCGGGCGTGGTTCCGGCGGGAAATTCCGATCCGGTGCTGTGCCCGCTCCTCCTCATTCCGAAACCTGGGCCGTGGCTCTGCTTTCCGAATATCCCGCACACGGTCCGGCACATTAAAAACGATTTGCTCACACACGGCTCCGGCAAAATACCGCGTTTTTGCTCTTTGCATATTCGCCCCGCCTTTTCCGTTGTGGTAGGCTCTGCCCCGGCGGCACTATTCGCCGCCGGGGTCCTCTTTCCATTCTTTAACAATGCAATCCCGGCACATATATTGATCCGGGCAATACTCGCAAATATCCAGCCCGTCCTTGGCCGCCGCCCGGATCATGGCCTCCAGGTCCGGCACGTTGATCTGTCGGTTTGGGTGTATCAATTCCACCGCCCTGGCCAGATACCGGGCCGCGTCCCAGTCTCCATAAAGTTCCAGCGGGCCGTCCCGCTCCATGGTTTCCGCGTTCAGCGGAATAATGGCCACCGATCCGCCCTCCGGGTCAACCTCCCAGCGGGCCGGGGTTTCCTTGACCACGTTGCCGTCCTTGTCCACCTGTTTGCGGCCCATGTGGGCGGTGCCCACGCCAATGCTGATTATTCCCACGCTTTTGACCTCCTTTTATCCTTTCCGCAGGTCCGAAACGATGGATGCCAGGCGGTCCGCTATGTATTCCACCTCTGCCTCTGTGTTGGTTTCCGCCAATGTGATCCGTATGGCTCCATAGGCGTCCCGCCTGGACTGGCCCATAGCGGTCAAAACGTGGCTGGGTTCTCCACTCCCGGACGTACAAGCGGATCCAGCAGACACGCACACCCCGGCCAGGTCCAGCATGATAACCAGGGCCTCACCCTCCATGCCGTCAAACCTGCAGTTGATATTCCCCGGCAGGCGGTTTGTCAGGCTGCCATTGATATGGGCACCCGGAATTTCCAGGATCCGCTCCACCAGCTTGTCCCGCAGGTTCCCGGTGTACTCCGCCGCCCGCTCCATGTTCTCGCAAGCCTCCCGCATGGCCACGGCCATAGATACAATGGCCGCCGTGTTTTCAGTCCCCGGCCTGCGCCCGCGTTCCTGGCCTCCGCCGAACAGGAACGGGTCCAGCGGCACGCCGGCGCGGCAGTATAGAACGCCCACGCCCCTGGGGCCGCCAAACTTGTGGGCAGACAGTGACAGCATATCAACCCCCATTTTCTGAACGTCCACAGGGATATGGCCCACCGCCTGCACAGCGTCCGTATGGAAAACCATTAAACTGCGGTTCCTCTTTTTGATAGCCTTTGCAATTTCCGCAATCGGCTGGATGGTTCCGATCTCATTATTTGCCGCCATAATAGAAACCAGGTTCGTGGTTCTGTCCACCTCTGCGGCCACCTTTGCCGGGTCCAGGATCCCGGTTGTCTCCGGGGTGATCCGGGTTATCTTTCGCGTTCCCTCTCGTTCCATGGCCTCCGTGGCATGGAGGACGGCGTGGTGTTCAAACGCGGACGTGACCACGCGCCCGGACCCATAGCGGGCCGCCCGGATTGCCCAGTTGTCCGCCTCGGTCCCCCCGGACGTGAAATAGATTTCCGCCGGGCGGCAGTTCAGCAGTTCCGCCACGTCCTTGCGGGCGCTCTCCAGTTTCATGGAGGCCATGCGCCCGGCGGCGTGTATGCTGGAGGGGTTCCCGTACTCCTCCAGGCACTCAATCATGGCCGCCTTTGCGCTTTCCCGCATTGGTGTGGTGGCGGCGTGATCAGCATATACTTTCATTCTCTCGACGCCTCCCCCGTTGCATAGTAGGGGGCCAGTTTCCGCTTTCTTCCGCAGCTCCAGCAGGACCCCCGTTTAATGGTCATGTTCTCCGCGCCCTCCGGCTGTTCCAGGGCAAAATCTTTCTGGAGGGTGGCCGCGCACTCCTCGCACAACATTTTCGGGTCCTCTGGGCTGAAAATATCGTCTTTCCAGCCCACCCCAATGTAGTCCAGCACCAGGCCCCAGCCATACCACGCTCCGGTTTCATCCTGACAAACATGGTTCATCCACATATCCCACTCTTTCGGGTTCTTGTGGCGTATGCGGTCAAAACGGTGGGGGCGGTGTTCCAGATGGATCCCAAACCCGCACATTTGGCACCCGGTCCGCTGGGCTTTCGTGGTCCGCAGTTGGCCCTCCGGCTCTGCACCGTCGTGGGCCGCTTTGTACTCCTCGATTTCCTCCGGTGTCATATTGAGCGGGTCCCGCACGATTTCCCCATAGATGTCCGGGACGATGGTTTCCAGGTGTACGGGGTCGCCATAGATTTCCACCCCGTCCTCCTCGCCTATAATGGGCCGGAACTCCTCCCAGTGTTCGTGATACCATTCCTGCATTTCCAGGGCCAGGGTCAAAAGGTCTTGCCGGGTGAAGATGGCAAAGGGGGCGCTGCGTTTGGTGTCCTTGCTGATATAATTACACCCGTTCAGCATAAGGGCCTTTTGACGCCTGCCGCCCTCGCTGGCCATTAGGCCCATATACGGGAAACGCCCACTTTCTTTTGCGTAGTCGTCACAGGGCTTTTCTTTCAGATAGTAGCAGCACAGGTCAGAAACCAAAAACGGGGCCGTCTGGTAGTTGGTCCCCTCCCGTTTATTTTCAGGTCCCCCAAACTTTTCAAGCCATTTCTGTGACATTTTCATACGGGTGCTTTTCCGAAACCCGCCGTATTCCCCGGTTTCTCCGGTCATAATCGCATGGCGGACCGTGGCGTTTTTCTCTGTCGGGTGCTGCAACGTGTAAATTTTCCCGGCGGTTTCCTTGGACAGTACGGGGAAACCGTATTCCCGGACCACTTCGATCTTGCCATACGGACGTCCCTGGTGGTTTTTCGCCGGCTTTAACCCCTTAACGCCCAGCACCTTGTGGACCTGCTGAATGCTCCGATCCTCCAGCATGGACACAGACGTGGCCGGCACGTCGATCCCGATAGACCGCAGGAAAAGAAACAGGGTGATACTGTCCAGGCCACCCACCGCCACATAGCAACGCCCAGCCACGTCCGGGTGGTTGTAGAACTCCCAGGCCCGGCGGGCGGCGTATGCCTTTTTGAAGTCATATCTCTGGGCCATTTTCGCTTGAAAATCCTTTGTTTTCTCTCTGTTTTCCTGTTCTTTGCTTTTATCCCAGCGCATAATAGTAAACCTCTTTTCTTTCGCTCATACTGCCACCGCCTTTTCCAGCTGGGCCATGGTGGTGATCTCCTCCCCGCACCATTCCGGCAGGTTGGCCCGCACCAGGGCCGTGGCGAATGGAGGCGGGACCGCGTTGCCGCACCTGGCCACCTGTTTGGTTTTCCCGTATTCCTTGCCTGTATAGTCCCGCTCTATCTTGTAGTCGTCCGGGAAACCGTTGGCGCGGTACAGTTCGCGGGGTGTCAGCATACGCAGGCCAATGTCCGCCATAAAATACCAGGCCCCGCCGATCAGGAACAGGATCACTTCTGTGTCCTCCAGGTGGTAGCCGCAGAACTCATTTAGAACGGCCCGGATTTTGGGCCAGTTCTGGAGATCCGCCCCCGGCTCCGCCTTTGCGATCCTGGTTGTCACCACGCCATGGTGGCCGCCGCCGGCGGTGATGGTTTGGAGCGGGTCCTGGGCTTGTCCGCCCAGGTTGGTCCCTTTCATTTTGACCATGTGGGCGGTCTGCAAGGCATTGTGGTCCACCGCTGTCACGGTGGGGAGTGGGTCAGACGCCGCCGCGCCTACCACTCCGCCGTAAAACTTGGACAGGTTTGCCACGGTCAGGCCCTCCCGGTCCCGTGTTGTAATCGTATGGAGCGGGGCCGCCGCGTCCTGGTTGTGATCCCCGTTGTAATACTTGGTCAGGGTCGCCGCCGCCAGGCCGTAGCGGTTGGAGGCGTCTATGGTCATAATGGGATCGGTCACGCCCTGGCCCCGGACCCGCTCGGTCTGTTCCGTGTGATACTGGATCATAGCCGGGCACACCACGCACTCCTCCGCCTTTGAAACCTGGGTGTGTGTTGGCTCCTCCACATTCCGGCAGCGGTCCCCGCCGCCCGTCTGTCCTATGGCCGCCAGGGTGGGGGTGATCAGCATTTGATGGCCGCCCGCCCCGGTGCCCGTTATCGTGTTCACGGGATCGGTGATGGAGGTGCCCACGGCGTTCTGGTTGTTGTGCATGGTCAGCGGCGCCATGACAGGGGAGGCCACGCCATACCCATGTTTTGCTGTGATGGTCTGGATCGGTTCCGCCAGCCCTTGCCCCCGGAACTCTCCGGCGTGGTTGACGATCACCAGGAACGGGGAGGCGGACCGGATCACAAACTTGTCCACACCACGGGCCACCCGCCGCATGGTGTTCCTGGCCAGCGGGCGGACCGCCGCCACCCCGTACCGCTCCCGGACCTCCTCCTTTGTTGCGAAAATGGAGGGGGTGGGCAGGTTCCAGTCTATGATCTCCGCTGCGCTGCGCCACGGCTTTTTGGTTCCGGCCTTTACCTCCTGGCTGTCCGCCGGCGCGTGGGTCGGTTCCGGCCACACAATGGGCCGCTCGTCGCTGCGGGCGATCAGAAAAAAGCGTTTCCGCGTGGTTGGTGCTCCATAGTCTGCCGCCACCAGTTCCCGCCATTCCACGGTGTAGCCCAGGGCCTCCAGCTGGCCCAGCCATTGGCGGAACGTCTGCCCGGTTTTTGATTTCACAGGATGGCCCCGCCGAACAGGTCCCCAGGTTTGGAACTCCTCCACGTTCTCCAGAATGATCACGCGGGGGCGGACCGTCCCGGCCCAGCGCAGGACGATCCAGGCAAGGCCCCTTATATTCTTGTCCACGGGCTTGCCGCCCTTTGCCTTGCTGAAATGCTTACAGTCCGGGGAAAACCACGCCAGCCCCACCGGGCGGCCCCTGCACACTTCCACCGGATCCACGTCCCACACGCTGGCCTGATAGTGCATGGTGTGGGGGTGGTTGGTCCGGTGCATTAGGATGGCGTCCGGGTCATGGTTTATAGCTATGTCCACCACCCGGCCCGTGGCCAGTTCGATCCCCGTGGAGGCCCCACCGCCGCCGGCGAAATTATCCACTATGATTTCATCCAGTAAATTGATCTGCCCACGGCTCACCGTGTCCCGCCCCCTTTCACGTCCATATACAGGGCGCAGTCTTTCCCGGTCCGCTGGCACCATGCCCATTCAACCATGGCGCCCGCGCTCTCCTGATAGTCCGGCATGAACACGGCCAGGTCCGCCGCCTCCAGCATGGCCAGACAGATCCGCATATAGTCCACTTGTTCCAGGCCGTCCGGCAGAATTGCCGGGTTCAGGACTACATGGCCCAGCGCCTCCAGGGTCTTGGCCGCCTCCCGAAACTTGGCCCTATATTTTCGGTCGCCGGTGATCTTCCCGGCTATGTAGATTTTCACAGGCTGCACTCCTTTTTCCGGCTTGCAATCCGTCCGGCCAGTTGTTATAATACAGACAGCTGGACGGTTTCCGCCGTTCACTTCACCACCTGCGCCGTGTTGTCAGCACCGGGCGCGGGTGGTTTCTCTTTTGCCTCATAACTGATATGGGCCGCCGCCACCAGTTTGGCGATCTCTGCGCCGATCAGTCCGTCCGGGTCCTCCGCCGCGTTCACGGCCTCCGCCGAAACGGCGGCCCGCTCTATGCTGGTCAGTCTAGCCCAGTCCTCGGTAACGCACAGGTGAAAGTCACCGTTTGCCCACCTGTCAACCGAAATAATGATCCGTCCGCCGCCCTTTAGGGCGGTTCTCAATTTATCGCTCATTCCGTTGCCCTTTCTGTGATCTCCAGCTGTTGAAATTCTGCCGCCGTGGCGGCGATCCGGTCCGTGGCCATTTGCCAATAGTCCGGGTTGATTTCCACGCCCACGAAATTCCGTCGCAGACGTTTGGCCACCACTCCGGTGGTCCCGCTCCCCGTGAATGGGTCCAGGACTGTCCCGCCCTCCGGGCACCCGGCCAATATGCACGGCTCCACCAGGCGCTCCGGGAACACAGCGAAATGGGCGCCCTTAAAGCCTCCGGTGCCGATTTCCCACACGTCCCGCTTGTTCCTGTGCGGCGTTGGAACGTATTCCTTTCCGCTTTTCGTCCGGCTCTCCTCCGATCCGTCATGGCCATATTTCCCGCCGCCGAAAATCGGGCGCTGTTGTTTCTCATTCCGCAAATATCGCCTTGTGCTGGCCCCGGTCACTGGTTCACTGATTGCCGCCGCGTCGAAATAGTAATGGGCCGATTTTGACAGCAGGAAAATATATTCATGGGCTTTTGTGCAGCGGTCCCGGACGCTCTCCGGCATGGCGTTGGTTTTGTGCCATATAATATCCTGGCGCAGATACCACCCATCAGCCCGCAGCGCAAAAGCCAAAAGCCACGGTATTCCAATCATGTCTTTCGCCTTGCACCCGTTTGGAACTTTTGCGCCGCCGGAAAATGTGTGGCCTTTGGTTCCCTTTGTTTCTGTGACCTGGTAGGCCCTGCTTGCCGCGTATGTGTCCCCGATATTCACCCACATGGTCCCGTCCTGGCGCAGGACGCGCCGGACCTCCCGAAACACGCCCACCAGCTTGTCTATGTACTCCTCCGGCGTTTCCTCTATTCCAATCTGCCCGGCGGCTCCATAGTCCCGCAGGTTGTAATAGGGTGGGGAGGTCACGCAGGTCTGGACGCTCTCCGGCTCCAGCGTCCGCAGCTGTTCCAGCGCGTCACCACAAAGGATCGTTTCCATCGTCCGCCACCTCCTGGGCCAAAAACCACGCCGGGCTGTTCCGCTCCGCCTGGTGGGGGCAGTTTTCCGCGTCGCAGTTCTCCGCCGAACAGGCGGCGCAATAGGTCCGCTGGAAAGCTTCATCCCACGGGGTTTCTAATGCGGGAATGGAGGCCAGGAACTCCGCCAGAACGGCAGGGGAGGCGGTGATCTGGTCAAAATACGTCTTTGCCATGGTTTACTCCTCCTCTTTGTGGAGGTCCACGCCCTCCAGGGCCTCCCACACGGCCCGCTCCCAGGCTTTGGCCCACCCGGATTTGGCTTTCCGCACGGCCTCCACCGCTATGGCCTCCCCGCCGTCGTCCCATAGCAGGCGGCAGTTGTCCACCACTATGGCGCTGTCATGCTCCGCCGCGTCCCGATCCACCATGCCCAGGTAGGACAGCGGGATCCCCCAGCAGGCCAAACTCTCCGCCTGGAAAATCTGAAACCCCTGCATGATCACCGGCACCATGTCCACGTTGTCGCCGCGCTCACCGATCCGCCAGGCGTTCATTTCCTCGGCGGCGGTTTCCGGTATGACCAACTGCGGGTTCATGTCTTTCATAATGTTGGTGGGTTCCTTGTCCCCCGGTATCATTCCGGCGTGTTCCACGATAGTGGCCAGGACCTTGCGCGGCATGACCTCCCGGCGGGCCTGAATATACCAGGACTGCGTATAGATGGACATGACCCCGCCCTGGCTGTTGACGGTGTACCCGCCGCCCTTATAGGCCCGCTTGATGGCCCGGACCACCCCGGCCTCATTGATCAACATTTTTTCATCCCCTTTTTATATGATGTATGGCATTTTCACCGGCACGTCCCCCGGCTCCGCTGCCCACACCTGGGCGTCCGTGATCTCCGTCCAGTCGCACCGCCACACCTCCGCCGCGTTTTGTATGGCTGCCAGGTTGGAGGAATGGGGGACCACCACGGTGCCGTGGACGGGGTGGACCACCCTGGCCCGCCCTGGGGCGTTCCATCGGCTTTCCCTGGCCCGCTTTTCCGCGTCTGCCAGTGTGCGGAAACGCTCCGCCGGGTCTACTCTCCGGCCCATGCGTTCACCGCACACTCCCAGCGTTCCAGGGCCTCCAGCACGGCATCCGTGTAGCTGTTGGAGGTGATCCCGGCCTCCCAGGCCGCCCTCGCTCCGGCTTGTCCTCTGTTGTAGGCCATGGCCACCATGGCCGCGTCCCCATATTTCGCCATGTATTTCCCCAGCTTATAGCACCCGCCGGCTATGTTGCCCTCCGGGGTGGTGGGGTCCAGGCCGGTGGCGGCCTCCAGTTCCGCATGGTATGACCCATCAGGGCCGGGGTTTAACTGCATGATCCCCACCTCTCCAGCGGGGCCAATGGCGTCCATGTTGAACTGGCCACGGGTTTCCCAGTCTGCCACGGCCAGGGCCAGGGGATAGGGGCACCCATACAGGTGGCAATAGGTCCGCATATAGTCCTGATATTCCCAGGACAGGGGCACCGCCGCCGAAAAATAGCCCTGGGCCTCCAGGGCCTCCCCGATCCGCTGTTTCTCCGCCGGGTCCTCCTCCGCCTGGTACATGGCCGCAAACTCCCACGGGCCGATCACCTCCACCGGCTCGGTGGTCAGCAGGTCCGCCCCCACACTGGCGGTCACTGTCGCGGCAGGTCTGGCCGTTTCCTCCGCCCGCTCGGTGCCCGTTGCCTTTACGGCCACGATCAGGGCCACGACGGCCAGCAGCATGGCCAGCACCAGGCCCACCCGCTGGCGGTCCATGGCCCGCTCGATCTCCCGCCGCTGGCGGCGGCTGTCCTGGACGGCGTGTACCTCCCCGCGCCGCCTCACCTCCACCTCATTGTCATGCAGGGCGGCGGCGCGGCTTATGTCGCTTTCGATCATTGTCAGGCGGCGGCCA
>OFFL01002193.1_pt1 | contig 10639 bp, 8 predicted proteins | sample 1521391 | NCBI WGS metagenome assembly OFFL01 (sample SAMEA3504082, study PRJEB24116) | mouse gut metagenome | biome: mouse gut; feature: mouse-associated habitat; material: faeces | place: Denmark | collected 2011
GGATGGGGAGCTGAAGTGGGCTTGCCCACTTTGTTCGATGAAAAAGATTGTCAGGGCTGAAAATATAGGTATAAATAGAAAACCAGAGGTGATCAATATGAATGAAAGTACACGAAAAGGACAAAAGAAGCTTGTCAGCAAGAGATGGCAAAAAAAACAGGGGCTATTGCTAGTGGGAATTATTATCATAGTGGCATTAGTTGGTATGCTTAAAAATGCAGAAAAGATGGAAGCAGTAAAAGAAGCAGACAACAGGCAGATTAAAGTGGCTGAGGAGAAAAACGAGAAAATAAAAACAATTAGTACGGTATCCTGTGAAAGAGTGTACACGGAGTTCTATATGAATCATATGCCTCAAAATCTGGAAGATTCACAGGTATATGATGCATTAGAAAAATTGGCAGGGGAGTATCCGGAGTTTCAGGACGTCTATGAAAATAGGGAAAATTATCCGATAGAGCTTTTGGCTGCATTATGTAATAATCCGGAAATGTTGGCGTATGTGGAGGGTTATGCAAAGTATCGTAATGGTGATAAAACGGTTGCCGGACAAGCAGAGCTTACAACGCAAGAGAAAGAAAAAAGATTTCCGCTCTTTTTACAGTGGGACAAGCGATGGGGGTATGAAGAATATGGCGATTTTAATATCGCATTGTCAGGATGCGGACCAACTTGTCTGTCTATGGTTTTGGTGGCACAAAACAGAGATTTTGATATGACTCCGGATAAGGTTGCAGATTTTGCGATGGAGAATAATTTTTATGTAGAAGGAACCGGAACTGCTTGGAGCCTTATGACGGATGGGGCAAGACAACTGGGACTAGAGGCAAAAGAAATCTCGTTGGATGAGAGTGTAATGAAAAACCAGCTGGATATGGGAAAAATGATGATTTGTTCCGTCAGACCGGGTGATTTTACTGCACTTGGTCACTTTATTGTCATTTATGGTTATGATGACAATGGATTTCTTGTGAATGACCCTAATAACATTTACAGAAGTAACAGAAGCTGGACTTATGAGGAACTTGCATCCCAGATTCGTATTTTATGGTCTTATTAGGGGAAAAGTAAAAAAATGCCAGAAACGAATGTTAAGTTTTTTGAAACAATATGCTCGTTTCTGGCATTTTTGTGATATAGAGTGAGGGAATCATCTATTCTATTGTCTTAGGCAGTAGAGTGTGAATATTCATTTAACAGATTATGTAGTTGTGTATAAGCCTCTTCGTATGTATAGAACATTTCTTCATCCAATGATTTACAAAAATCGAAAAACGTATATAACAAATCAGATTCCTCAATGTTGAGACAAATTAGTTCTTGTTTTGCTGTTGGAAACATGAAATACCCTTTTTGCTGACCAACAAAGAGAAAGGATTGCAATATTGAGGAGGATATTCGCCGACTCTTCCTATTTCAAGAAATTCTATAGTCAGGAATGGAGTCAGTCATGGTAGCATTTGAAAGGAATAGCTGTGATTCGGGGGGTATTGTACCCTGAGCATATTCAAGCTGCACATATAGGTTATTACTTGGATGTAATAATGGTGAAGAATTTCTCCAATATTGTTCATATAAGCAAGAAAAAAATCTCAAAGATTCTGAATCTGTTGTAGTTAGCCCTGACTGCATATCTGCAGTCAGAAGGTATACACATTTAGGTGTAATGACTGCATATGGAAAAAGTGAAAATGCATTTGTAACGGAATCAACGTTATCATAATAGTAATAGCAGTCGTACTGATAATGATTACTATATAACGGAATAATTTGTTTTAAACTATTTAGATTATAATTTTGTCTGGAAGAAGTTACAGTCTGGGTGTTATTCAGACATATAATATGCCGGATTTTTACTGAGGAAGAATCATAATCTCCAGTGGCGAGAATTTCTTGTAAATATTGAATAAGACAGTGGAAAATGCTGCCGCCATTTTTGATAAGTGTAAAAGAAGATTTTTCTGAACAGATTGATGAGGTATGTCGTTACATGGAGTAAGAAAATTAAAGGAGTTGTTGTTTAAGCAAAAAACAGGCTTATGCAGCAACTTTTTTTAATGTAACGAAACTGAAATGTCAAGTGATTTCTTAATTATTTTATTTGATTTTTAGGAATCAAGGAGTAATCATACATGACTTCTGAATGATCGTAGTATAAAAACTTTACCCTACGTTTTTTTCATTTGTATTAATATGTCTGAGGCAATCTTAAGAGAATGAAAAGAAAAAATTCAATAAAATAAAAAAAATTTTCTATAGTTTTCAAAAAAGAAATTAGTTATACTAATCATATTAATATTATTAATTGCAAGAATATTATTGATATAAGTCTAAATAGTGTTAAAACGTGGGTCTTCTTTCGGTAATTAAAAATGATTCTATGTAATAAAATTAGGAGGTAAAAGAGAGTATGAAAATGAAGGAAATCGTAAAAAGAAGTCTGCCATTAGCAATGGCGCTCTGCATGACTGTTTCTGCTTCTTCGTTTTCGGTATTGGCGAAGCAGGGACCGTTAGAAAAAGTAGTAAATGTAGTGAAAGCAAGTAGTGAATATCAATTAACAAACAAATGGATACAACACAATCCAGTGGAAAATGCACTTGAGATTCAAGGAGAAGACAAGTTGACATTTCATTCACGACCAGGTGAACTTGGCATGATTACAGATGCAAAGAACGTATTGCTGTATGATATGCCAGAAGGTGATTTTACAGCAACAGTAAAAGTTACAAATACAAGATTAACAAGTGACTATCAGGCAATCGGTCTTGCAGCTTTTGCAAGTACAAGCAGGGTAGCCGGAACAATGAGAAGATATCACTCTGGTTTAGGCGGAAATGTATTTGCGAAAATGAACTTTAATGGTGACTATGATGAAAAAGCGGCACAGGATACTGAAAAAGCAGCACCGGCATGGCTGAAACTAGAACGGCAGGGAAATAAATTTATCCATTCTTACAGTTATGATGGAGAAAACTTTACTGTAATTGGTGAGACAACAAATAATCAAGATTTGTTCGCATGTAAAGACTTGAAGATTGCTATCTATACAGGCGGAGCTCAGATATTTGATGCAGTAATGGAAAACTTCACAATCGATGGTGAGAAAATTCCATTTGCAAAAGAAAGAGAACCTGTGGAAATCACAGATATTGCCGATTTTGAAGATATTTATGCAAATTATGGTACTTCATTAGAAGAATTAAATCTTCCTGAAAGTGTAGAAGTTACACTTGAGGATGGCACTACAAAAGAACTTGCAGTAAACTGGGATTCGGATACATATAAACCGGAGGAAGCCGGTGTACAGACGGTGAGAGGTACTGTAGAATTAGGAGAATACATTGTAAATTCAGCTGACTTAAAAGCAGAAGTGAAAGTCCACGTTATGGAAGAAGGACAGGAAATTCCTGTTACAAAAATTGTATTAAATCGTACGGAAATTTTGATTGCTGTAGATAGTGTAATTGAATTGAAGGCAGAAACATTCCCGCTTAACGCAGCAAATAAAGCAGTTATGTGGGAAAGTGATAACACAGAGGTTGCAGTAGTAGATGCGGCAACAGGTAAAGTAAAGGCAGTTGGCAAGGGTACAGCAGTGATTACTGCAAGAGCAGGAGAGGCAGAAGCAGCATGTATAGTGGAAGTTACAGATGAAGTTGCTATTGGCACAATGTGGGGAGTTGATTCTCCTGATGGGAATGTACAGATGACATTACAAATCGGTGAGAACTCCGGTTTGTCATATGAAGCTGCAAAAGGCGGAAAAGCATTTATTGAAAAAGCATCTGTATTAGGATTAAAGAACAACACGATTGATACGTCAAAAGAACTTACATATGTTTCAACAGAAAAAGAAGTAATTGATGAAATATACAAAACATATTCAGGTAAATTCTCTGAACATCAAAATCGTGCAAATCAGTTAAAAGTGACATTTAAAGACAGCACGGGGCAATATTTATATTCCGTAATTGCACGTGTTTATGATGATGGTGTGGCATTTGGCTATGAACTTGCAGCGGCGGACGGAAATGATGCTGCAACTGTACAGATCAGTGATGAAATGAGTACAGTAAATGTTCCGGACGGAGCAACAACATGGTCATTTGAATATGGCGGTGCTTACGAAAAAAACTTTGAAGAAAAAGCTATGAAAGACCTAAGCGGTGCACCGGCGATTCCGGTATTATATCAGACAGATGATACATATGTATTATTTAATGAAGCAAATTTAATTCCAAGTGGTTTCTGTGGCGCAAGATTCAAAACTTCCACAGGAAGCAACACATTTGATTTGGACTTTGCAGGGGAACAAAGAGGTGCGGTTACCGTGGACCTTCCATTTACATCACCATGGCGTTACGCTGTGGTAGGTGATTTGAAAACAATTACGGAAAATACAATGGCTGAAAACCTTTCGCCGAATCAGGATGAAGAAACATATCATTATTCTGAATGGGTAGAACCGGGTATTGCATCCTGGACATGGCTTGCAGAAGGTGAAACACGCGATGGGCAGTCAAATGTTGACGCAGTTTTACGTTATATTGATATGGCAGCAGAACTTGGCTGGAAATATTTCTTATGGGATGATGGATGGCAGTCAAATCCTGCTGACAACGTAATGCATCCACGTACACAGGAAGTAATTGATTATGCAGCAGAAAAGGGAATCGGTATCCTTGTATGGGTAGATGAAGATTATATCGATACAGACAGCGAACGTGAAGAACGTTTCAAAATTTGGAGTGAAATGGGAATTAAGGGTATCAAAGCAGACTTCTTTGATGGTGAACACCAGACGGAAGTAGAAGAATATAAAGACATTTATGAAGACCTTGCAAAATATAAAATGGTTGGTATCATGCATGGATGTAATAAACCAACAGGTGAAACTAGAACTTATCCACATATCCTTACTCGAGAAGGTATTCGCGGTGATGAATTTGTAAACCGTACACAGACTGTACAAAAACAGCTTACAATACTTCCGTTTATACGTGGTGCAGTAGGACCGGCGGACTATACACCTATCTTTGATCTGCCAAATAAAAATACAGGGGAGCCGCTTGGTAATACAGATAAGACAGTTGGAAGTCAGTTGACAATTCCGGTATTGCTTGAATCTGGTATTCCATGTATGGCTGATAAAGACAGTACGTATTTAAGAGAAGACATCCGTGGATTCTATGATCAACTTCCGGCAACATGGGATGAAACACGTTTTATCAACGGTGAAGTTGGAGAATATGTAACAATGGCACGCAGAAATGGAGATACATGGTATATCGTTGCCAATACAGATGAAACAGCTCGTACAGAACATGTAGATTTTGCGGATTATCTCGAAGAAGGTGTAAATTACAAAGCACAAATTTGGTATGATGGTCCGGATGATTCAAGCAAAACGGATATCGTTACAGAAAGAAAGATTGTAACAGCCGCAGACAGCGTTGAATTGAATGTGGCAAGAAAAGGAGGTTCTGTAATCAAACTTACAAAACTTGCAGACACAGAGGATCCGGATAAGGTATGGTTAGCAGAATTAGTTAAAAATGCGAAGAATGCATTTTCAGAAAGCGATTACACAGCGCAACAGTGGGCGCCATTCTATAAAGCCCTTATAAAAGCACAGGTTGTATTAGATCAGGATCATGCAGCAACAGAAGAAATTGATCATGCAGATAAAGAATTAAGAAAAGCAATGACAGATTTAAGTGCTTCAGGCGGAAAAGAATCGGCAAGAGACCTTCCGATTGACGGAATGAAAGCAACTGCTGGAAGTGAGGAAACAGTTAAAGAAGATAATAAGGTTGAAAATGCACTGGATAATAATACAGGAACATTCTGGCATACAAGCTGGTCTGGTGTTGCAATGCAAGATGCGTGGATTGATATTGCACTTCCAGAAGCGACAACAGTGGGTGGTGTAAGAGTTCTTTCAAGACCAGGCGGTGGAAATGGTACGATAAACTTAGCAGAAGTTTGGGTAAAAACAACTGATTCAGAAGATTATGTAAAAGTGGTAGATCAGGCATCAATGGGACAGGGATGGCATACGGTAACCTTTGATGAGATTGAAAATGTAACAAATGTAAAAATTCAGCCATTAGAAACACAAGGTGGCAATAAATATGCTTCGGCGGCAGAGATCAGGATTATGGGAGCTGAAAAAGAAGTAGAAGCACCGGTAGTAGATAAGACTGATTTACAGGAGGCAGTAGATGCAGCACAGGCACTAAATCAAGCAGATTACACAGATGAAAGCTGGGCAGTATTAGAAGCAAAACTTGCGGCAGCAGAAACAGTTCTTGCAAATGCAGAAGCAACAGATTATGATGTACTTCTTGCAGCAGCAAATTTAGAATATGCTATGAAAGTACTTGTGGCAGCGGGAGAAGTTGATAAAGAAGATTTGGCAGCTCTAATCGAGTATGCAAAGGAAGCAAAGGAAGACGCAAGCTACAAATACGTAGTTGCAAAAGTAAGAGAAATGTTTGAAAAGGCGCTCGCAGATGCTATTGAGACAAATGACAAAGCAAACGCAGCCCAGGCACAAGTAGATGCAGCGTACGATGCACTTCTTAAGACGGTACATCTTCTGGAATTCAAAGGAAATATGGAGAGATTGGAATCCCTTGTAGTAACTGCAAGAAGGGAAACGAAAGAGAAGTATACGCCGAATAGTTGGACAACATTTGCCGAAGCGTTGCAGGAAGCAGAAACAATATTAGCAGAAGGCAATACACTTCAGGCAGAAGTTGACGCAGCACGTACGAAACTTTTGAACGCAATCTTTGGTTTGAGAGAAGTACCGAATAAAGATAAGTTAGATGAATTGCTTGGAAAAGTAAAAGCAATGGATTTAAGCGTATACAGTGATAAAACAGCAAATGCAGTGAAAGCAGCATACGCAAAAGCCATGGCAGTGTTTGAAGACGAGAATGCAGACCAGAAAGAAGTAGATACAGCAGTAGCAGCGTTAGAAGAAGCAGTAGCAGCCGCAAAAGCGGAAAATGGAGAAGACGATGGTTCTCAAAAAGACCATAAAGTAGTTTCTGATGATGCAGGAAGCAAAGATACTACCAACAAGACAACAAGCAAGACAGCAGGTAATACGGCAGCAAAGACCGGAGATAACGCAAATGCGACAATTCCTATGGCAGCAGGACTTGTGGGAATTTTCATGACGGTAGTTGTATGGAAGAAGAGAACAAACAGAATATAAGAAAGACAGTAAAATTAGGCGGTGCAGCTTGTAGGCTGCACCGTCTTTTAAGATTGCTTATAAATTATGGCATAATTGAGTTTGCGCCATCTATGATTACGCTCTGTCCTGAGTAGTAGCATGAGTCTGGTCCCGCAAGAAATGCGATTACCGGTGCAATATCTTTTTCCGGATCTCCAAAACGTTTCATAGGATTCAGATTTACCTGTTTTGCATACTCCTCTGGGAACTTCTCTGCCCAGGCTTTTGCTGCCGGTGATTCTGCTCCCGGGAGTACAATGTTTACACAGATTCCGTACTGTCCCCACTCTTTTGCTGCAATCTTGGTCAATCCACGAAGAGCCTCTTTGTTTGAACCATAAGCTAACTGACCTGCAATACCGAACATTCCTGTAGCAGAAGCGAAGTTGATGATTCTTCCTTCGTGCTGTTCTTTCATATATGGGAATGCAGCCTGCATGTAGTTGAGAGATCCGATCACACCACTCTCCCAAGCTTTTACCATACTCTCATGTGTCGTCTCCTCAACTGGTGCTGATGGAACGATCGCCTGCCCATTATTAACAATTACATCAACTGTCCCATATGCATCAACTGTTGCTTTCACAACCTCTTCCACTCTGGCACGATCTGCTGAATCACAGCTCATTGCAAATCCTTCTCCGCCTAATTCTTTGATTTCAGCGATTGTCTGTTCGATTGGTTCGATTCTGCGCCCTGTTGCGATGATTTTTACTCCGCGTTTTGCCAAACAAAGCGCGATTCCTTTTCCGATTCCCTGACCGGCTCCTGTTACAATTGCTACTTTTTCATTTAATTCTTTCATTTTAGCGCCTCCTAATGCAAAAATAAGTTTGTAATATTTTAAATATATCATACAAAAATATTTTTTTCAAACTCCATTTTTTGTCTATTTTAGCCAGAAGGTGCGTGTGCAACACCTTAGAAAAGTGTTTTCTATTTTGACGTTGTTAAACTTACTGTATTCTTATGTTTGAAAAAATATAAAGTATCCAAATATGTATTGGATAAAAGAAATAAAAAAACCATTTTGATCCAATTCCTTTTTTTCCATTATAGACATAAATCAGTGGTATACAAAAAATCATTAGCCATTGATATAAGCTAAATGGTATTAAATATGACATAGGTCCTCTCATATAATATGTTCTTTTAATTGCCATTTCTAAAAATATAGTAAATACTATAATGAATAAAGAAAGATAACCTTTTTTGTCTTTTAAGTAATATAAAACTATAAAGAAAATAACAAATGCAACACTACCTTCTGTAAAAATAGCGCTTGCAAATAAAGGACCATAATTATGATAAAGCGCAAAAATGTCGATTGAATGCGGAATTTGCAGGAATTCAGCAAAAACAGCACATAAAAGAAAAGCAACTACTTGCTGAATAATAATCAGTGTGCACATACTGAACTTGTAATAGAGAGTATTTTTTCTATTTAATAAATATACAATTACACTTCCAATAAACAAGGTTTGGAAAATATTATTTGTTAAAAAAGATTTTTGATTGAAGGTGATTGTCAATATAATATTTCCCAATGACATCATTAAACTTAGAATATACAAGCGTAATATGTAAATACGTTGATTCCGTGTGTAATACAGCCCCCACGCGCTACAGTAGAAAAAGATAGGTGCCGCTAATCGTCCAACATATCTAAACCATATAGGGGAATCAGGTACAAATTCTCCTATATGATCAAGTATCATGCATACAAGCGCTACAAATTTCAGGAAACCGATGCTCATTAATATACTGTCCACTAAAGTTACTAGGTGCGCTGAAAGTTAAGTAATATAACTTCTTTGCATCTAACCCATCAATTGTACCTTTTAAAGTAGCATTTCCTTCAATTGTAATTTTTTTTGATCTGAACCAACCACTAGATGTGTAGAATTTTACAGTATTTGTCCGCTTATTGTCCATCATTTTAATCCTCCATAATTATCTGGCAATTCAAACAATTTTTTTGAATTACCATGCATATGCTTAATATAGCAGTGCAATTATTTTTTGGCAATTCCTTTATGATCATTTTAAAGCTTGAGGTTCTTCTGCAATTATCTGCTTTATCACCTTTAAACGGTTGTTCGTTCCCTCAACAAAAATCTTACTCTTGCAATATTTTTCTATAAACAGGTAAAGTAGAGGAACGTTTCGTTTTCTAAAAATAGTTCGGAATTCTGCATTTGAAAACTAATCCCAGAATAGTTTAAATTATTTGCATTTTTTTAAGGTCACAAATTGTGACTTCAAGTTTTGTATGTATGGTGAAAGGCAATCTTTTGAGGACTGCCTTTTTTAAATTTCTATTCTTCTGTTTCTAATTCTAAACGCTGCAAAATGTCTTTCGTTATACTCTCATCGTTAATCAGCGTAATTCCAAAAGTTTTCTTGCCTGCATCTTTCAAAGACGCTCCGATATGGTAGGCTGTTTTTCTGTCCAGAATTAAAAATCTGTCGTGGAACACGCTTGTATATTTCACTTCCAAAGCAGGATACTGTGCATTGAAATTTTGCACATCCATATTGCTTAATCGTGTTCGCTGATGCGTGTAAACTGTAACGGATACACCATTATTTTTCTTCACTAACAGGTTAAGTGTTCCTACATCCACATACCCGTCTATCAGCGTAATCTCTTTCTCTGCTTTCTGTATCAAGCTAACTATCAAACTGAATGCATCATATATCTGTCCGTCAAAGAATACCTTTTGACTGGCTTCTTCTCTACATTGCTGATACGCTCAAAGAGCAGGGCATTGTTGGCAATAAAACGCCTAATCTCTACGAAAGTCCTCATTATACGAATACTTGCATTGATAGTAATTTCGCTCCGCAACACACTCGCCAACATAGAAATTCCTTGTTCCATATACACATAAGGCATATAACGACGTCTACCGTATCCATTTCCATCTAAACTTGAGATTTCAGATTGGAATTTCAAGTTTTCAAACTCCTCTTTGGTTAATTGGAAACAGAAGTCCTCTGGAAATCTCTTACGCTGCTCTTGTTATACCATACGACAAATTTTTTACCACATCAAATCCAAAAAGAAAATGGGCAATCCAGGAGATACCCCTTGCAATATCTTTTCACCCTTTGGAGCAGCCTTTGAAGCTCTATTTATTTGGGTAATTCTTTCCTCAAACATCTGCTACCTCCTTATGTACATACCCCTTTTTATATCGGGTCTGTGAGCTGTACAATTATCTACGTAGATGTTATAACTTCGTCCCAACTTGTGACAAAGTTAATATCTTTGAACCAGAAACTCTTGCCTTTCTTATTAGCAGGATTTTTTATACAACTTTTGGAATAATTAGCAGAAATGCCATTTTGATTAGCAAACTTGGAGATAAAGAGAATACCGGG
>OFFL01002197.1_pt1 | contig 10620 bp, 9 predicted proteins | sample 1521391 | NCBI WGS metagenome assembly OFFL01 (sample SAMEA3504082, study PRJEB24116) | mouse gut metagenome | biome: mouse gut; feature: mouse-associated habitat; material: faeces | place: Denmark | collected 2011
GCTGGTGGAGGAGCATAAGGTCGATGTAGTCTGTGCCGAGTTTGCGCAGGCTCTCATCAATGGAAGCCTTTGCTTTGTCGAAGCCATAGTTGGAGATCCATACCTTTGACACAAGGAACAGTTCATCACGGGCAATGCCGCTTTTCTTTACAGCTGCTCCAACGCCTTCCTCGTTATGATATGCTTGTGCGGTGTCAATCATACGGTAGCCGACACTCAGAGCATCGGAAACACAACGTTCACACTCGGTAGGAGATACCTGATATACTCCGTAGCCAATCTGGGGCATTACAACCCCGTTATTTAATGTTACTGTATTCATTATAGTAGTTTTACTTGTTCTGCAAATTAAACAAAACTCTGAAATCTTTGCTTAATATAAACTTCGGTAAGTTATACCTATTTTACCTTATCAGAGTTGCCCTTTCAAAATTTCAAAGATTTCATCACGGGTAAACTTCTTGCAGCAACCAGGGGTAAGCACACAGGTATCGGCAGAATCGCGTAACACCTTTTCATCAGTGATACCCATCTGGCTCCAACGTGTAGGCATACCAATTTCCTGAATAAAATCTTCAATAAGATCGATACCTGTGGTTGCCGCACGCAAATCGTCATTGTCGTGCACGCCCCATACCTCACGGGCCATCCGCGCCAGCTTTGTTGCGCCTTTCGGCAGATAGTGACGGTAAAGCGCAGGGTGTATTACTGCAAGACCTTGACCGTGGTTGCAATCAGTATAAGCACCTACCGCGTGTTCAATCATGTGGCATTGGAAGTCGGTCATTTTGCCGAGTTTCAACATTCCGTTTTCCGCCATTGCAGAGTCCCACATCAACTCGCCACGGGCAAAGTCATTATCAGGATTTGCTATAATAGCACGGATATTTTTAATCACGTTGCGCATTATAGCCTCGTTAATCTCATCTGACACATTGGTAGTAAACAGCTGTCCCATATAAGTTTCCATACAGTGGCTCAGAGTGTCGAAAGCACCGCTTATTACCTGTTTCATCGGGAGAGTGAGCGTAAGGTCGCTGTCAAGAACTGCGAAACGGTGGAACGCTCCGAAAAGAGCCTGCTTGAGTTTCTTTTCCTCGTGGGTTATCACAGCTCCGTTGTTTTGTTCCGCACCGGTGCCTGATGCCGTAACGACAGCACCGCAGGGAACAAACTCGTCAGGCAGGCGGTGTTCATTATAGAACATATCCCAGACATCCTCGTCAGTCTTTGCCTGTGCGGAGATGATTTTGCAGCAGTCGATTACCGAGCCACCACCAACGGCGAGAATGAAGTCCACACCTTCTTTGCGGACAACTGCCGCTCCTTCCTGAACTTTGGCATAAGTCGGGTTAGGCATGATGCCTCCAAAATCCACAACTGTCTTTCCGGCCTCTTCAAGCCAGCCGCGTATTTTGTCATACAGACCGGTGCGTTTCAGTGAGCCGCCGCCATAGGCAAGCATGACAACACTGCCCATATCAGACATTTCTTTTTTCAGTGCTTCTTCAGCACAGCCTTTCCCGAAATACTGCTTTACGGGATATTGATATATGAATTTTTCCATTTGATATGATTTATTTTTTTGATTGTTTCTTGTTATAATGCCACAGTTGCCAACTGTTTATGATGTTCTGCCACAGGATATAACTACTCGGAGCAATAGATGTGACTGGCAAAAGGTAGGTATATGAAATCCATATTGCGAATACTGTATTCTTCTGCCCAAGTCCCTGACCGCCACTTATTCGGTCATTATAGTAGCCGCCAATGATTTTTCCGGCAGCAAATTGTATGCAGCATGTCAGAAGGCCAATTATCGCAAGGGTCCATATTGTTGCATGGCTCGCATCGCTGTTAGCCAAAGACCGTTGCGTCTGACCGACAACAACCATCAGGGCAATCCCCCAGAGATAGAATGCGAGTGAGCCACAATGTTTAAGAATGATCTCCAACAGTTTCGGTAAAAACAAGCGTATGCCCCAAGCGAGAAAAAAAGGAAAGATAAGCAAAGGAAATACTTGTCGGCTTATAACCATCAACTGCTGAATGAATGTTGCATCGCCGCGACCTTCTATAAGAGGAAAAATAACCGGTATCGACACCGCCGCAGCCATATTGTTGATGATTGTATATGATGTTAGTGACGCTTCATTACCTCCCAACTTTCCTGTTATTACTGCCGCTGCGGTTGCTGTCGGAGCAATAAGACACACCATCGCTCCTTCAGCTCCTATTCTGTAAGGAAATGATGGATAGAAAAATAACACAGCTGCAATCAACACACATGACAATATCTGGAACAGCACAAGAATCAAATGCCATTTCTTTATCTGCATGTGGCGAGGGTTAATTTTGCAGAATGTAATGAACAGCATCACAAACACCAATGTCGGGATAAAGAATCCGACAAAACTTTCAACCGGAGCCTTCAATGGAGCCAATACATTTATGCAATGGAACATCAGAAACACCAATGTCCCCATTGTTATACTTATTGGTAGCGTCCAGTTTTTCAATATGGCGATTACGTGATTCATGCTATCTTATTACAGGCAAGCCTTAAACATATCCACAAGTTCATCAACGGACAAAGCACTGTCGCCCGCAAGTTGCTCTGCCGCATTGCGTAATGTCGCATCATCAGGCACTCTGCCATATTCCGAATAACTTGTCGGCAAACCGATGTTTTTAAAATATGCCTTGAGCCTGTCACAGCCATAGTTGATAATGTTGCCGTCAGATTCAGTACTATCCGGAAATATCGAGCATATATAGCGTTTGACATCTTCACCGTGATGTATAGCTATGGTTCTGAGCCATTCAGGGAACAGGACTGTAAATGCCTGTCGGTAATGCAACGGCATACAGAGGCGGATAATCTCAACATCATTATAAAGGCTGAAACACCATGATAACTGCTTGCCACAATACAGCAGTTTGCTTGTAGTCATTGCCGAAGCCCACATCTGTGCGGCACGGGCATCGTAATCAGTCGGATTCGACTGAACGGCTTTTATACTGTCACGCACGGTGTTCATTATGCTTAGCCCAAACCTGTCAGTCAATGGGAATGAGCCGCCAAGAAACGGAACACTTGCCTGAATGAATGTCACAGCCCCGGCGTATGCACTTTGCACGGCATCAAGAGTAAACGTAAACTCCGGATTAAGCAGCGAAAAGTCGGCAAAGAAGCCATATAATGAGCCGTGTTCACCGGTTTCAAGATCGTCAATCTCCGCCGAGGCATCTGCTTCCGAACCACCGGAGGGATATGTCGGAACACTTCCGATGAGAAGCCTGTCTTCTTTTCCGGTCACCAGTTTCTTAAATGTAAGATAATCCCAGATGTCGTCATGCTTTGCTCCGAAAGCTATCATCTTGGCAATGTCCATGCAGGAGCAGCCGCCGATTCCTATCACACATTCCACATTGTTGCTTCGGCATATCTCTATACCCTTTTTGACAAAGGCGTAATGAGGTCCGATACAATCAGGTAAGTCGAACCATCTTATGCCATTTGCCTGCAATTCGGAAACAATGGCATCATACGCGCCATTTCGTTTTGCTGAACCACCGCCATACACAAGCAGGACATTTTTCTTACCGTTCAGCAATTCCGGCAGATGCGATACGGCATCTTTGCCAAAATATACATTTATAGGTGTCTGGAAATGGAAATTACTGCAAGTGTAGTTCGCCTTGTTGGTCTTGTCCTTATCAAGAACCGCAGCCATACGACTTTGTATATTTTCACTCATTGTAATTATGATATTAAATTATTTGCTATGAAAAATATATATTGTGGATACTGTTTCGGGCAATTATTACTATTGTTAAAAGAGAGCAAATAATCAGAAAATACAATCCACATTTTTCGTTAAATGTGAATATCCGACCATTGGGATTATTCTCAATACGTGCCCGTATAAAAAAAACAGTGCCAAGGATATAGAAAACTGATGTCATCAACATATCTGTCAAGCCGCCGGCATACGCCATCCACAGGCAAAATGCAGATGTAACAATCGCAAGTATGCGTATACCGGTGGTACGTGCTTTCTTCAACAGGAATAATCCGGTAAAGAAATAACATGGTATAATCATAAGCCCGGTTATCCTCAGGGCAGCCAGATATACATCGTCGGCCATGACAACAAGTAGAAGGAATAATTCCATCACAATGCTTGAAGCGAACAAACCATAAGCCGGCATTCCGTGTCGGTTCAGCCGCTGAAACGAAGAGGGTAATATCCCCACCAGTGAAGCTTCGTATGGAACTTGAGCCACCACAAGAGTCCAAGCCACCCATCCTCCTATGAGCGAGATTATTACTGCACATATCACAAACCAATAGGCCCATTCGCCTACCGTTAACCGTAGGATGTATGCTATAGACGGGTCTTGAAGTTCTGCAAGCTTTGCACGGCTAAGGAGTCCAAAACAAAGTAAAGATACCGACATATATAATACCAGCGAAATGATAAAACCGGCAATTCCAGCTCTGCCGACATCTGAGCTGTGTTTTGCTCTTGCCGACATCATTACCGCTCCTTCTACACCAAAGAAGCAGAATAAAGTCACCATCATTGTGCTTTTTACCTGTGTCACCGGTGTATTCAATTCAGATACAAATCCCCATACATCGCTTTCAAACAGACCGGTATTAAAAAATACCACAAAGACAATAATTATGAACAAAAGCATGACTACTTTAACACATGCCAAAAGGGTGTTGACGAGTTTAGCAGTTTTTATACCCTGAGCCACAATAAAGTACATAGCCCAAATGAGTGCAGAACCGAAAATGACGGTTTCCCAACCATGATTGAGCAATGCAGGGAAAAAGGCACCGCATGAGTCATTCAACATTACTCCATAAGCAACATTGGAGAAAGCTGTACATAACCAATAGCCCCAGGCAACATTAAATCCGGCAAAGTTGCCAAATTCAGCCTGCGCATATTGATAAAGCCCTGCGTTGTACTGTGGATAATGGGTACTGAGCCACTTGAATGCTATTACAAGTGGCATAATTCCCATTGCTGTTACAATCCATGCGATGAAAACAGCTCCGGGAGAAGCGACAGCAGCCATGTTCTGTGGCAGATTATATATGCCAACGCCTACCATGAGACCGAACACGAGTGCTGTCAATCCCCAAAAACCGAGTTTACCGCTTGTCAACATATAGACTTATTTTAGAGTTGACATATCAATGACATAGCGGAACTTGACTTTGCCGTCGCGCACTTTGTCGTATGCCTCAGTTATCTTTTCCGCATCAGCCGGAATAATCTCAACTTCGGGATAGATGTTGTTTTCTACCGAGTAGTTGATCGCCTTCTGCGTTTCAGGAATACCACCTATACGGGAGCCGAAAAGTCTGCGATCAGCCATTCCGATGAAAGAACGCATTGAGATTGTCGGCATATCCTCGTTTGACGGAATACCGACTATACACATCAGGCCGTTCCACTTCAGCATCTTCATGTACTGAATGGGGTCATAATTGGTCGGAATGGTGCTTATAATAAAATCGAAGGTGTTGTCAAGACCTTTCATTTCATCTGGATTAGTGACATTCACATACCGTTCCGCTCCAAGATTTGCGGCATCTCCACGCTTATCCTCAGTTAAATCAAATACTGTAACATCAGCACCGAGGTGTTTTAGATAACGTACTGCCATATAACCAAGACCTCCAAAACCTGCAACTCCTACTTTATCGCCGGCTTTAACTCCGGCAAATTTAATCGGCGAATAGGTTGTGATTCCGGCACACAGCAACGGGGCTACTTTTGACAAATCTGCATTTTGTGGAATGAGTATCGCGTAGTCCTCCGATATTACATAATTATTGGAATAACCTCCCTGTGTACGTTCATTATTGTGGTAAGGGTCATGGTCGTGGTAGGTTGAAACTGTGTGGCTGCAATAATGCTCCTGCCCATTCTTGCAGAAATCACATTCATGGCATGAGTTGATTATACAGCCCACACCGGCATAATCTCCGACTTTGAATTTTGTGACATTCTTGCCCACTTTGACAACCTTTCCTGCAATCTCGTGTCCCGGAACCATTGGATATTCTTCCTTGCGCCAGTCGCTGTGAACATTATGCAGGTCGCTGTGACAAATACCTGAATAAAGTATTTCAATCTGTATCTCATCATCACCGACAGCATGACGGTTGAACTCGTAAGGCTTGAATACGCCCGTTTCATCGAAAGCAGCAAAGCCTTTTGTCGGGATTGAATCCTGTGCTTGCAACCCTGTGGCAGAAAACAATACCATTGCGATACCTGCCAATATTGTAAATCCTTTCATGATTGATTACTCTGATATATTATGGAATCTGTAACGTAACCAGACAATGCCATGAGGCATTTGCTCCACTGAGAGAAGCTCCAGAGCCTGACCCTCCGCCGGACGTTCTTCCGAGTGTCCGAGGTATTCAAAGATTGACGGTGCGGTGGTCAGCCCGTCTATTCCGGGATAGATCACAAGGCTCAATTCATTGATAAGGCCTTGTGCAAGCATAGCTCCGTCAATTATGCCTCCACCTTGCAGTGATATGGTCTTGACATTGAAATAGTGCTTTACAAGTGTGAAAACCTTGCGAAGGTTGTGCACGTCATCCACCACAAGGTAAGAAACACCCTTTTCTTCAAGGGCCGTAAGATAGTCGGTGGTAGCATTTTTACCTAAAATAGTAAGAATATTGTCGCCACGCAGACGGTCGGAGGTGAAGAATATATCAGCATCCGGGTCAATGGTGATAAACAACCTTGATGAAGTACGGTTGCCCACAAATACCTTTCCGCTTTCGCCCACCGATTCGCCTTTAGGCATAAATTTGTACGGAAAAGCCTCGCGGGCGGTAGCTTTGCCGAACATCCATGAGTCACAACCAAGGCTTTTGCCGATAGCGGCATATTCTTTGAAAAGTTCTGACGGGTTTGTACCGTCGAAGGGGGCTGTCCAACGTCCGGGCAGAAGTCTCCCGTCAACAGAACTCATTATATGGCAGATGATTTGGGGTAGCATATCAATATTCAATTTTCATGTTCAACAGATACTTTTGCTTATCTTCAAGTGACATATTGAAGAAACGTTGCTCTTTGTTGAGAGAGCGCATAGATTCCATTTCTTCAGGAGTAAGCTCAAAATCAAAAATATTTATGTTTTCGGTAATATAACCGTGGTCAGTAGCTCCGGGAATAGCCGAAAGCCCTTCCTGAATGTGCCAACGGAGAATTATCTGTGCCGGAGTTTTGCCATGAGCTTCGGCGATTTTCATTATAGTCGGGTCTTTGAATAAGGCTCCGTTGCTCATTGCTCCACCAAGCGGAAACCAGCACTCAACCTGAATGTTGTCAGTGTCGGCACGTTTGCGCCATTCAAGGCGTTGTGCATAAGGATGACATTCAATCTGAAATACGGCCGGTTTGATTTTCGCAAACTCTATCACAGCGTTATAAAGAGAGTCAGCGGCATCAAAATTACTGATACCCAACGCACGGACTTTACCTGCTTCCACCGCTTTCTCCATGTCGCGCCATGCCCCTCTCCAATCGCCGATAGGCTGATGAACATACAACAGGTCGATATAATCAACACCGAGGCGTTCAAGCATCTCATCTATTGCTTTTAAGGTTTTGCCTTCGCCATATTCGGTAGGCCAGATTTTACTGGTCAACCAAATATCTTCGCGAGGCACGCCGCTGTCTTTCATTCCTTGTCCTACACCACGCTCAATGCGGTAAGCATGGGCTGTGTCGATGTGTCGATAGCCATTCTTCAAGGCAAATGTGATTGCATCTGCCATAAGGCTGTCGCCTGGTACATTGAATGTTCCGATACCGAAGCGTGGCATCTTCAACCCATTGTTGAGTTCCGCATAAGGAACTTGTGACTGGGCATTGGCTGTCATGGCTGCAATACAGAGGGTCAATCCAAATATTATTATTTTAATCATAATTTTATGCTTTTTGTGTTTTAATTACTTTTGATCCGCCAAAAACTTCACTCATCGGTATGCTGTCAAGTTGGAGGTCTATTGCCTCTACTTCCTCAGTTGATAGGATTATATCAGCTGCTCCGAGGTTTTCTTTCAGTCGGCAAAGGTGGCGTGTGCCGGGGATAGCCACGATATATGGCTTCTTACACAGCATCCATGCAAGGGAAATCTGAGAGGGTGTGGCGTGCTTTTCATCGGCAAGCCGACGTATAAGTTCAAACAGCATCTCGTTTTCCTCAAAACTCTCCCGACTGAACTGAGGCATTGCTGCACGATAATCATTCTTGGGATTGAATTTTGAATCGGCTGTATAAAAATCAGACAACAGACCGTTGGCAAGCGGAGAGAAAGCGATAAAGCCTACATTCAATTCCTCAAGTGTCGGAAAAATATCCTCGTGCCACCGTGCCATCATCGAATAGCGGTTCTGTATAGCCGTCACGGGACATACCGCATGGGCGCGTCGTAAATATTCCTCAGTAGTTTCAGATATACCCCAATGGAGTATCTTTCCCTCCTGTATCAGTTGCGACATTGTCTCTGCCACCATTTCCGGCTCAATATCCGGGTCTATGCGGTGTTGCAGATATAGGTCGATATGGTCGGTTTGCAAGCGACGTAGAGAACCATCAACAGCTTTCCTGATGCTGTCGGGAGTTGAATCCGGTATAAGTGGATAAGGCCCCGGTTCATGGGATTTATCGAATGTAAGACCGAATTTAGTTGTAATCACTACCTTGTCACGATAAGGTTTCAATGCTTCCCCAATCAATTCCTCGTTTTCATGAGGGCGTGTATCCGTGCCGTAAATTTCAGCGGTATCAAACAATGTATAACCCATCTCCACAGCATCTGCAAGCAGAGTTTTCATTGCCTTTTTATCAGCCGGTGCACCATATGCGTGGCTCATACCCATACATCCCAGACCGACAGGAGAAACTGACAACTCCCGAAGTTTTCTTTCTCTCATTCTCTTTATTTGATTACCTTAATTGTCTTGTTGGCTGATTTAAGTATGTATACACCCTTGCCGACAGTATCAGCAGATACCTCGCGACCACTCAAATCGTAGTAAGTTTCGGATGAGTTTGCAGCCATATCGGCATCTATCTTATTTATGGCCGTTGAATTACTCAGCATAATCGGAGTGAGGAAAGCGTCGAAATCATTACCCCAGACAGAAGAGTTGCCACCACTTCCGTAACCGTGTGGATAACCTTCGAGGATTTTGGTTTCCACTCTTACTCCTGCTTCTTTAACTGCATTTGAGTTTTGGGTAAATTGGCCGGCAAATCCGTCGCGTGTACCCCAGCAATAGAAAGCAGGAGGAAGGTTGGCTGCACGGAGTGTCTCAACATTGTTCATTGATACGCTCAATCTTCCATAGAAAGAATATATCATGCCAACAGCACAGGCTGAGACAGGCACGTTGTCAAGTTCATCGGGACGGTATGAGCTGTCAAGAGCTGTACCGTTGGTAAGGTCACGCCAATTCAGCAGAACCTCGCCGTTCAATATACCTCCGGCTGAAAAACCTACAAGCGCGATGTTTTCAGGATTGATGCGATAGTCCTCTGCATGAGCTTTTACATATCGTATCGCCCTTTGCAGGTCAGTTGCGCTGGCCTGCATGGAATAAGGATTGATGCGGTAGTTCACAATAAAACACTGGTATCCCATCGGCACAAGCATATCAGCTATGTCATAGCCCTCGTTCTGCATACTACGGAAAGCAAATGCACCTCCGGGGCAAATCATCACGGCCCCTTTGGGCTGAACATTCTCAGCCACAGTATATACCAGCATATTGGGCATAAAATCAGGGCCGTCAGAATTATTCACATTCTCCCTGAATCCGGGGATATTGCCATGTTGCCATAACTCGACCGTCCCCTCCATAGGAGCTGCCGCAAAGCAATATGCACCAATCGAAATCAGTGAAATAAACATTGATGTTATTCTTTTCATAAAAGCTCGTTTTATAAATTGCAATGCAAAATTATAGATGGTTGCTAAAACATGACTCATCATTTTTACTACCCTTTTTACCAATATTTCACCAAATCGGGAATTGCCGCAAAAACTGCAAAATCCCCTAACTTTTTTGAAAGTCAGAAGTGATTGATTTGTCGTTATAGAGCATGTAAAATTAATTCAAATGAAAAATAAACTTAAAACAATTTTAATCATGGCAGCATCAGCTATCAATTTCGGCACGGTTCTCCATGCAGAGGATAATCCGTGGGGACTTGTCTATGAGCAGGCAATCACCGAAAACGTACCCGGCAAAGTGAATATCCATCCGGTAAAATACAGTCTCGACGGCATTGAGATAGCCGCGAACGTCTATACTCCGGCCGGTTATAATCCCGATGAAAAGGAATATCCGGCTATCATTGTGGCACACCCCAATGGAGGCACAAAGGAGCAGGTCGCAGGGCTGTTCGCACAACGGATGGCAGAAAAAGGATATATAACCATTGCCGCTGATGCCTCATATCAGGGTGCAAGCGGTGGTGAACCTCGCCACACAGACAAGCCATATTTCCGTATCAATGACATTCACGGTATGGCGGACTATATCTCCAAATATCCCG
>OFFL01002209.1_pt1 | contig 10541 bp, 9 predicted proteins | sample 1521391 | NCBI WGS metagenome assembly OFFL01 (sample SAMEA3504082, study PRJEB24116) | mouse gut metagenome | biome: mouse gut; feature: mouse-associated habitat; material: faeces | place: Denmark | collected 2011
TGAGTTTGTCAGCATAATAAGAGGGGCTATGGCTCTCGGTGATATCCGTTTGTAGCAGTGAATTAAGTTGCAGCACAATCTCGGCATGACGACTGTTGTAAGAATTTTGCCGGCTGTTCACTCTTTTGAAATAACCGGCAACTATACCGACAAACGCGGAGGCAAGATTTCTCATTATAAACATGTCTTCCTCTCTCTCTCCCAAGCTATAAATCAAGTGATACAATGTCTTCAGCTCGTTGATTTCCTTGTTTGGTAACCATAATGTATTGCCTGAAAGAGAGGTTTTCTCAAATATCAATTTATAACGGTCGCTGACTACACCGCTCTCTATCATAAACATCCAACCCTCAAAATCATCACCGCCAACAAATCTGTGAACCTGCCCCGGCCTTATAAGTCCAATTTCTCCTTCTGATATTGTCTGTCTCTCAAAATCAATGTCAATACACACTGTTCCACGAACTATGAGTCCCAAAATAAAGTAGTCATCTCTATGAACATATTCTATGGGGTGGGGCACCAAATTTTCAGATGTCACAATCTTTTGATATATTCCCGCCTCTGTTATATCCCTGTGAAGGTGCATCGGTATTGATTCTTTCATATTGATTCTGCTGCTTTACGAAGATTTATCGTGGACTTTGCAATACGCAAAGTTAATGTTTTCTGCCCCAAATTCAGTGATTTTTAATATTCTAATCGCCTACACCCACAGACGTAGACTATGAAAACAGTCAGACTACCGATATACAGTTATGGTCACCGGGAAAAAAAAGTCCATATTTTTGAGATACCAATCTCAAAAATATGGACCGGTATGATTATACAAAATGGCGCTTATTCCTGTAGAAGTGCGTCGATTATGTTCTCTTTTGTAAGCTCGGTTGAGCGATGTCCGAACCACATCCACCGCAAGTTTTCCATACCCAGAATTTTTGCCCTCCGCTGCATTTCAGCAACAAATTCATCGGTGAAAATCTCAGTCAAAGGAATTGCTTTGGGTTCATTTTTCAAAGGAGCTAAAAATAGATAACCATCGAAGTTATCTGCATAGCTGCCTGTTGCGGTATTATATTTAATTTCATATATGCCGTCAAACGGCTCATTGCCAAATGGAGAGTTTGCCAACTTAAAACCAATCGGTCGGTTTCCGTTTTTTTCAAAAGCAAGGTCAAAAATTCCTCCGCGTATAGCCGACTTATTCCCTCCGCGATTATCACCTGGGAGAACATGTTGGAATACGGTAAACACGTTGTCATTCCCAAGCCGTTCTGCAATTTGGGCGCCGGCTGTCAATGCCGCCTCCTTGCCATGTGCGGCAGAAGCAATTCCGAATTGTCTGGACTTATAAGCGTGTGCACAGCCTACAAGAAAAAGATTATTTCTTGTATCCTTGGACTGCGTTATAGTATTTACAACCACGTCGGCCATGTGTGTATTTCTATCTTCCGCCTCACGCGCTTCTTCAAGAGTCGTAACAGTTGAGTACGGGATTTGATAATCCGCTAATACAACCCTGATTTTCTTATCCTGAGGTAAAGAACGGTTAAGCTCCCAAAGTTTGCACAAGAATTCAAACTCGCCTCTATCCCACCAACCATTTAATTGTTCATCTTGGAAAATCTTTATGATAATATCTGAGTCAAGAGTTTCTAAACTAAAGAAATTTTCCATCAAAGGTTGATGATATGACGGAAGTTCCATAAAGATACAACCGACAACATCTGCAAATTCCGGGAGTGATATAAGGCTTTTCAGCATATCCCACGACACTTTCCGTCGATGATACTCCCCATTGATGACCAGTTTATGCGAAGCCAACATATCGAGTATAAAAATCTCGGGAGAAGTTTTTACATTGGAAAGAAAATTCAGAAATGGAGTCACATCATCAGGGACATCATTTATAATGGCAATTCGCGGCAGATTATATAAGGCCAATGGCAATTGCTCCAACAGCTGATCCTGTGCATCGCCTGTATCATCGGCCATCCCCTGACCTCCATTTACCCATTGTCCGTTTTCCAGCCAACATTTATTAAGGAGTACAACGTCTTCACCATCAGTATGCGTCACAATACAACCTACAGAGTCACGATAAGTTACAATGTAGTCGATTTGTTCGTTCAGAACATAAAAGCGTAACGCTTCATCAACTATCTCATCAGGCGTATTCTCGTTATAAAATTTTGAGGTGGAAATTTTATTCCAGTAATCACCTTTCCCAGACAGTCGTACCCAAGCCCTTGATAGATAATAATTGAGCGGAGTGGAAAGATTGATCGAGTCAAGTTGGAATGCATTAACCTGCTTACCTACCTTCTCAACCTTAAAATCTTGTAACGATTGGGAATAACAGCCACTCCAAGAGGTAAGAAGCAACAAAAAGATAAAGATAAAATGTAATGTCATAATGAATAGTTGTTTGCCCATACAAAGCAACGATTTTTAGGCGAAATATGCAAATTAAAAAGCGAGCTCACAGTTGATTGTACATGCTGCTTATTATGCCAACAAAATGAGGTACTCCCCTACTAATTTCTCTAATTCCGAATTTCGGCGAAAAAATGACGGCTAACAGTGTTAAAATCTTTGGTTCTCAACATATGTTGAGAATTTTAATTTTCAATTACAGTAACTTTGCTTACTGATTCAATAACGAATAAAAGTAGTACGAATGAATAAACATATAGTTAAATCCATCTATTCGCTGATGCTCGCATGCACTCTTACTACAACAACAGTATCATGTACTACCTCAAGAAGTGTTGTGTCACAAAACGCTGACCTGTCAAAATACAGATATGCCTCGGTAATCAATAATGACACATATCATATTCCTGCGGAATTGATGGAATATGAGATAATGCTGTTTGATGCAGTTGAAGCCTCAAGGCTCCAGCTTGTCAGCGATATGAGATTGTATGAACTCACCCCCGAACAGCGGTCGAAGCTATTGATAGTCAAATATGGCGTAAATAGTCAGCCTGAGGAAACGGTGGTAACGGTCAATTTCATAGACTTTCTTTCCGGCAGGCCTATCGTTTCGTGCCGTGGAGCATATTCTACGTTAGGTATAAGCAGCTCAGCCGACATCAAAGGGGCAATCAAGCGGGCTGCAGAACAAATTTCACAGACTTTTCCTAAATAGAGTAATTATGAAAAGCCATGAACGAATCAAAATATTTGCTTTATCATTTGCTGAAAAACGGATAATTGCAGCTATCATATTGGTAACAGCAGTGTTTTCGGCAATCTCTGCGCAGGAACGTATAGCATATGGCATCGAGGTCGCTCCACAACTATCACCTGGAATCAGTTATCGGGCAGGTGCCAATCTCTCTATCCCTCTGCGAGGCAAATTAACCATTGACCCGGGACTATTCCTGACTATGTACAATCGTACTTCATCGGGATAATCCAATAAGAATGGAAATTCGACAAAACATAAACGGGCAATCCACGGTCAATTTTTGCAGATGCCGCTCCGCCTTGGCATAAACAATGAAACAACTAATGGCAATCTATACCAAATACTGGTAGGACCATATTTCGCATACGGTATAGGGGGCAACACCAAATTAACCGATACCAGCAATGGAACCAAGTCCATACGAAATGTCGCGTCATTTCCGGAGTCTTTTTCTTCGCGTTTCGATTGGGGTTTTGATGTGGAATTTCAGTATTATATCCACAAACATTATCAACTTGGGCTATACCTGCAAACAGGCTGCAAAAGGATATATACTCCTGAAAGTGTGGCCGAGGCAATATTCAGTGAGATCTTCATAGTTGGTAAAATAAATATTGCATTAGGATTGTCGTTGGGTTATCGTTTCTAATTCACATAAAATAATTAATTCAAACGATATGATAAAAAAGGTATTAACATTGAATTTTGGTCTTGTCGCTGCGATGTGCTTCACGGCTTGTAGCGATGATATTCCCAAAGACAATACTGAACTTATCACTATATGGATATCGGCAGAAACCACTACCGTCTATGATGAATGGCTTGACGCAGACATGGAATGTATGCTTGTCAAATTCAGCCCTGATTCAGAATGGGAACCTATGTATTTAGGAATGATTCAAGGGTTCGCTTACGAAAAAGGGGTAGAATACGAGCTGAGAGTCTACCGCTCAACTCCAGTCAACGGACCGGGAGCCGGTGTGACTTTCGCCTACCATCTTGACAAAATCATAAGCCAGACGACGAAACGAGTAGTTGTTGATGGCTTTGAACAAGGTAAATTCAAAATAGAGGAAATGCCCTAAGAAAATTGGTGGGAAATACCTTGACTTTCAACATATATTGAGAGTTTTTATTCTTATTTACTGTAACTTTGCAGTTGTATTTTATGACAAGAACAATTAAAACATTCAAGAATGCAGTTGGTAATAATCATTGTTTGCGCGATTTTCGCATTTATATTTCAACCATTTGTGGATAGAACTATTAAAAAGAAAGTTCATTCCAAGTGGCCAGCAATAACCCTGCAGATTATTATTTACTGGATTGTTTTCATGGCTCTCTATGGAATTGCTGCCCTGTTGGGCTTCAGTATTGTAGATTAACTCATGGGCCAATGAATAATATTCAGCGCATATTCCCTTATTGCGACAGCAATATTGCTGATACTCTGTGTGGCCGGGATACTCTTGATTCTTGGTAATGTGATGAAGCTCACTTTCTTCTGCATAGAACAATATGTATAATTGGAATGTTATTTATTATTGAAAGTATATACAAAACGTATATACAATATGCTTTAAATAATTATATAATTTCTATTATGAAAACATTTCCATGGGTAACCTCATTGGCCGTTGTTCTGCTTGCATCTTGTTCTCATACAAATCAATCACAGACTGTTGCCGAAGACTCCAAGCAAGAGATTGAATCTCTTAAAGACGCTTATACTCAATTATCTCAGATTTCAGGGCAGACAGAAGATACGATTCCCATTATTAAATTCGGTAAGTATGAGGTAAAGGTGGAGAATAATGTTGGAGCTACAAATCTTGATCGGGAACAGATTAAGAATACTGGTAATGAAATGTTGTCTATCCTTGACAGAGTACCTATGAAATATATTGTCAACGGAGCGACCAACAATCTTGCGGCTGGATTTGTATATGCCAATCAGCTTTCAACAGATAGAAATGAAGTTTTAATCGTTGCATGCAGCGGAGAGGCCGGAATGTATAGTGCTACATATGGAATTGCAAACGACTCAACTGTATATGCACTTAGAATGTCACCTCTATCAATGCAGGGACAAATGTTCACATTGACATTAGAAGATACTCCAAATCAACAAATTTATCTTATTAACTTCTATGAATAGTAAAATGCTGGCATAATTGAGTTATACCGTTTAATACGAATGTCACTCCTTCATGCGGCAAACAGTGTTAAATCCTTTGACTCTCAACATATGTTGAGAGTTTTTATTTTTATTGGCTGTAACTTTGCCTATTCATTCCAAACAAATTAAAACAAATTATGGCAAAGTTTATCACATCAATAATACTGTCGGCAGTCATCGCAATTCCTATTTATGCTCAGGAACAGGCCGACACGTTAAAGACACAAGAGCTGAATGAGGTGGTTGTGCAAGCACAAATGCAACGCACTTCGTCAGCAATGTCAACATATACGCCAACAGGTAAGCAGAAGAACGCTGCTCAGAATGCTGTGGATCTTCTGCGTCAGATGGCTATTCCCCAAATCAGAATAAGCCCTATTGATGAGACCGTTACCGACAATGTAGGCGGCAGCGTAGCCATTTACATAAATTTCCTTGAAGCATCCAAAGAGGAAATGGAAGGACTGCGAACCGCTGATGTAAGGCGTGTGGAATATCTTGAATTTCCTACCGACCATCGTTTCCGTGGAGCAGAGAGAGTGATAAACATTATCGTGCAGGAATACGCATTCGGAGGTTACACAAAGGTGACTGCTGATGAAAATTTCCTTGTCGGATTGTCAAGTCGTGTCAACATCTTCTCAAAGTTCTCTTACAAGAAGATGACCTACGACCTGTATGCTGGTGCCAACAACTGGAACGACCACCATATTGGTAGTACGACAGAGGGCATGTACCGTTTGACCGGGCAGGACGGCAAAGAAATTTCGCTAACCCGTAAGGAAACACTTGAATCCTCACATTATAAGCAGAACCAATATCCTGTCACTTTCCGCGCCACATATAATAGTAATAAAATCCAGATACGCAATCTACTTGCGTTTACCAACTTAGGAATACCCACAAATGAATATTCCGGCAAACTGGAGTATTCTCCCAATTCAGCTGAGGGATATTCTTTTGACCGAAAAAATCCGAACCGTTCTAACTCAGTCGCTTATTCAGGTACATATTTTTTCGTTCTACCAAAAGGATATTCAGTTGACTTCTCACCATCGTTCAACTATACCCACGGCAACGATTATACTGATTATGCTGTATCAGAGCAACCAGCAATATACCGTCATGCTAAAGAGAACGCCTACAACTATCGTCTGAATCTGTATATCCGAAAAAGTTTCGGACAGAAACACTCTGCAATGTTAGGTGGCAACTATGGCGACAACATTAACCGTCTTAAATACACCGGAGACAACGGATATATAGACAAATTCCATAACGCTTTTGGCGCAGGTATGGTCGGCTACAATTTCCAGACACAGAAAATATCAGTTAATCTTGATGCCGGTCTTGCTTGGGAAAACAGCGATATAAATGGTAAAAAGAACAGTGACACTTATCCGTTCACTCATATAAATGTGCGGTATGTCCCTAATCAGGAAAACAGCTTCTCCGCCTATTTCCAATATGCGACAAACAGCCCCGGCATCTCAGAGAGATCATCTGACCTACTCCGAGAGAATGAACTGATGTATATTACAGGAAATCCATTATTGGAAAACTGCCGACATACAACCATAAACCTCGCATATACATGGATGCCGTCAAATGCCTTCGGCATGAGTGCCTACGGACGCTATTTCGGTATGTATGACCGTCAGCTACTTACATATTCGCCCTATGATAATGGAAAAGCTCTGTTACGTTCATATATCAACGATGGTGATTATCTCAATGGAGAGATAGGATTGGCAGCGAACTGGAAACTGCTCAACGGAAAACTTCAGCTATACGCCAACCCAAGTCAGTCGTTCTATAAATCAACAGGTATCTTCAAAGAGAACTGCAATTCATTCCGTGTGACAGCTCAGGCGAGCTATTATCTCGACAGCTTCTATTTCCAAGCCTATTATGAAAGTCCTCAGAAAAGTATGTTTACCGCTTCTCCCCGAATAAACAAGGGAAGGAATTTCCACAGTGTAACCGTTGGGTGGGCCAACGCTAACTGGAATCTGCGCGTCATGGCTGCCAATTTCTTCAATAAAGGATGGGACGGCGCGACAAACACCACCGTTTCACCATATTATAGTGAGCGACAGACTGTCTTTGGCACTTCATCGCACTCTCGTATAAACTTCACAGCCACTTATACATTCGGCTACGGCAAGAAAGTACAGCGAGGCAATGAAGTCGGCGAACAATCCGGCGCAGCCTCTGCAATCTTAAAGTAAAGTATTATGGCAAAGATTATCACATCAATCATATTGTCGGCAGTAGCTATACTTCCTGTGTATGCGCAGGAACAGGCCGACACGTTAAAGACACAAGAACTGAATGAGGTTGTGGTGCAAGCAACCATGCAACGCACCGGAGCCCAGAAGTCAACATATATCCCGACCTCAAAGCAAAAGAACGCTTCGCAATCGGGAGTGGACTTGCTGAACCACATGGCTATCCCTCAGCTCAAAACTTCTTTGGGTAATGAAATCGAGACAAATTCCGGCAAGAAAGTCGCCGTATTCATTGACTATATTCCGGCTTCGCAAAACGAACTGACAGCTATGCGCATGTCGGACGTTAAACGAGTCGAATATTATGAATATCCATCTGACCCAAGATTGCAGGGAAATGCCTATGTAGTCAACTTCATAATGACACAATATGAGTATGGCGGCTACGTAAAAGGGTTTGGTCATACCAACCTTATAAGCCTTTGGAGCGAGCAGCTTCTTGGTAATGTCAGGCTTCAATACAAGAAGATGACCTACGACCTTATGGGATATGGCTTCAACACCAACAGCACGCATAATGGTTCAGAACTCACAGAAACATACCGGTTGCCGCAGACTGACGGAAGCATCAAGGAATTTAACCGCTTCTCCAATCTTTCTTCCTCAAAACAGAACAATCAGCAATATCTTATCGCTTTCAAGGCCACATACAATTCTGATAAGGTTCAGGCTTCTTCGCAAATCAACGCCAGCATAAATAATACTCCCAATGCAGACAGGAGCGGTTCTGTGACATATACACCGGCTACATATCCTTCTTCTTCGTATGCCTCCACTCTTGACACCCGGGCAAAATATATAGCATATAACGGTTACTACTTCTTTGCTCTACCCAAAAACAACTCTTTGACATTCACTCCTTCTTACGTTTACTCTCATACAGATCAAAATTCCTCTTACCTTGAGACAGGTTTTTCGGAAATTCTAAATGGAGCTGTTGACAATACAAATCAGCTGAAAGGTGATTTGAAATTCAATCATGATTTTGGGAAGTATGGCAATCTTCTCAGTTTTATAAGAGGATCTTACGAGTATAACCGAACTCGCTATACCGGCTCAGCAACCTCTTTTGACAAAGCCAAATCCACCCGTATTGGGGTTGGTGCGACTTATAATGTAACCATCGGTAATTTTTATGGAATGACCGGATTTGGTTGGGATTGGGACAGGCTTCAATTTGGAGATATGGTTGACAAACCATCTTCCCCATGGTTTGACCTTTCCTTACAGTATGGTTTTAATGACAAACATTCCATTTCAACAACTTTTCATTATAGTTCATGGTCTCCGTCAGCCAACTATAAGAGCGAGAATATAATTCAATCAACACCATTATTGCGTTATACCGGCAACCCCAATCTTGTGCCATCAAAAAGCTACGATTTTGAAGTGAATTACACTTGGTTACCGAACAACAATTACAGCTTCAGTGCTTTTGGATGGGCTTGGATAGTTGGCGATAGATATGCGTATGATTATGAAGCAAATGCCGATGGTGTATTGAGAACCATAAAGCAACCTATAGGTAGTTATGCACAAGGAAAGTATGGCATTAACGGTACTGCACGCTTTTTGAACAGGACGCTTGTTTTTACCGCTCAAGTAGGACAAGTCCTTAATCATAACGGCAAGCCGTATAATGTAAATCATTCATATATCGACTGGTATGCAAGAGTGAGATATTATCTTGGCAACTGGAATTTTACCTTTACTTATATTTCCAACAACGGAAGTGCCGACGGATTTATGAATGGTATATGGAACCGTAGTAAGAGTGATTGGTATCTCACTTTCGGATGGTCAAATTCTGACTGGAATGTAAGGGCCGATTTCATCAATTTCACAAGGTGGAATTGGCGGAATGACCGACAGGAAATGCACAGCCAATATTATGATACAAACGAACAATTAATCAACGGAAGGAGCCGCGCGTTCATTCAACTTTCAGCCACTTACACATTTGGATTTGGCAAGAAAGTCAGCCGTGACAACGAACCGGGTACTTCCACATCGGCATCATCTGGTATATTGAAATAATAACAGCTAATCATACAAACAAATCTCTCCAAGCTCTCGGCGTAATGTCGGGAGCTGTTATTTAAGAACCATTCAAAAATGTATTCATCATATTTTATAACCAGAGCAATGAACAAGATTCTCATTGTAGATGCGTCCGCATCCGACGGGAGAATTATGGCAGGCTTGTTGACACGGGCCGGTTATGATCCTGTCGTTACGGATTGCATCGAGGCCGGAAAAGTTGAGGCGGCAAAGCTGCCTCCCGGCGCGGTTATCGTCACTGCAATACGATTGCCCGACGGAACCGCAAAAGAGTTTATTAACTGGCTGAAGACCGAGGGATACAAATTCCCGGTCATAGCCATAGTGGATAACCTGAACACTGACGCTGTTGATGTTATGCGTGGAGGTGGAGCCATCGATGTGGTTCAGAGGCTTGCACTTGACAAGCAACTGGTAAGAACTGTCGGTGAATATGCCAGACCGGAACACGTCGTGTTGACGCTCGGTAATCAATTGTTGCCACGCAAAAGCGAGACATGGCAGAAGATTGAGGAAAAAATAACAGCTATTGCCGCAACCAATGCCAACGCAATCATCTTTGGTGAGTGCGGTTCGGGCAAGGAACAGGTGGCGCATCAAATCTATCTCAACAGTTCGCGGGAGCAGAAACCGATAACAATCGTTGATGCCGGAGGTGCCGCCCTTGTTGGCAGACACAATCCAGAAAATGAGCGCAGTGAAATCTATAATCGCATTGAGGGATACTTTCACAAGTCGGCAGGTGGAACAATCATAATCAAGAATGTGCATCTGCTGACCTTTGAGAAACAATCGGTGTTACTGCACATCCTCG
>OFFL01002229.1_pt1 | contig 10455 bp, 13 predicted proteins | sample 1521391 | NCBI WGS metagenome assembly OFFL01 (sample SAMEA3504082, study PRJEB24116) | mouse gut metagenome | biome: mouse gut; feature: mouse-associated habitat; material: faeces | place: Denmark | collected 2011
GAAGCAGCATGGCCTTGCCGCCGGTGCCCACGGGCATACCGCCGGGACCGGGGATGGTCTCGGAGTACACATATATCTTTTCCCTCACTTCGATGTTCAGCAGGATGTCCGGGCGGTGTACATCCACCCGCATCTCCGGGAAAGCCCCCAGGATCACCTCACCCAGATCCCGGTTGATTTCCATGGAATCCTTGGGATAGTTCTTGCGGCTGCGCCGGGCATTGACCTTAAACGTTCTGTTTTTGTCGGGATACATCTCTCCCAGATAAGCCACCACTTCCCCGCAGAGTTTCTCCCAGCCCTGGTCCTCCACATAGATCACCGGGCAGATGCCCCAGATGCCGAAGACCCTGCGCAGCTGCTCCACCGTCTCGTCAAAGTCAAAGGCACCCTGTGCCTCCACAAAGATGCGCCCCATGGTCTTTCGGATTTCAAACGCACCATCGCATCTCTTCAGAGCATATTTGATCTGCCGGACCAGCGCGTCCTCAAACAAATACCGATTTCTCCCTTTTATGCCGATCTCGGCATATTTAATCAAAAATGCAGTAAACATACTTTTCCTCGTTTCTCCTATCCACACCGGAGCGTGGGGCAAAGCCTTTTCCGCCTGAGACTTTCTGCCTGTTGTTTTCAAGTCTTGGGAAAAGGGATACCGGGGAACAGGCCCCCGGCTCCCGGCTCTTCATCGGCGCGTGTATTTTCTCAACATAGGAATCATATCATACATTATGTCCAATGTATAGTCAATTTCTTCTCTGGTGGTATAGACGGAAAAGCTGAACCGAATGGTGCTGTCCCACAATTCTTTGGGCAGCTTCATGGCTTTCAGGGTGGCCGATGTCTGAGGCTTGTTGGAGGCGCAGGCGCTCCCTGCCGACACATAGATCCCCTTCTCTTCCAGGGCGTGCAGCATCACTTCGCTGCGGACCCCCGCAATGGATACGCTCACCACATGGGGGGCCGTGGCGCGGCAGCCCTCCTGGGGAATGCCGTTGATCCGAATCCCTTCCAGCCGGCTGATTCGATCCACAAAATGCTCTTTCAATTCATACAGCCGCTCCGTGTCCTCGTCCAGATGGGCATAAATCATTTCCGCCGCCTTGGCCATCCCTGCGATGCCGGGCACATTCTCCGTGCCGGAGCGCATATTCTTCTGCTGTCCCCCTCCGTGGACGATGGGCTGGATTTTCACCCGCTCTCCCACATAGAGAAAGCCCACGCCCTTGGGGCCGTGGATTTTATGACTGCTCACGGAGAGCAGGTCAATCTGCATACGTCTGGGCTGGATTCTGCACTTGCCGAATCCCTGGACGGCGTCCACATGAAACAGAATGGCCGGATTGCGCCGCTTGATCAGCGCCCCCGCCTCCTGGATAGGCTGCAGTGCCCCTACCTCGTTGTTGGTATGCATGATGGACACCAGAATGGTCTCGGGACGGATGGCGTTTTCCAGATCCTGCAGGGATATCCGCCCCCATGCGTCCACAGGCAGGTAAGTGACCTGGAACCCCTGGCTCTCCAGATACTGCATGGGCTGCAGCACCGCCGGATGTTCCACCTGGGTGGTGATCAGATGATTGCCCTGCCTGCGGTTTGCCATGGCACAGCCGATCAGCGCCAGATTGTTGGCTTCCGTCCCCCCCGAAGTAAAAAGGATTTCCTTTGTCTGACCCTTTAGGATACCTGCCAGCGTCTCTCTGGCATAGCGCAGATATTGCTCGGCCTCCACACCTTTGCGGTGCAGGCTGGAGGGATTGCCGTACTCTTCGCACATGATTTTAGTAACCAGTTCCGCCACCTGGGGGAGCGCCCTTGTGGTTGCGGAATTATCTAAATACACTTCCATTATATTCTCCCCTCTCTGCCCCCTGAGGGGCATGAACTTTCAAAGCTGCTGGTCTCTATAAACTATCATATGCACCACGGCTTCCGGGTGCGCCCCCTATCTCCAAATGATACATCAGCCAGGACAGCACGGTCATGCCCGCCGTCTCGGTACGCAGAATCCGCCGCCCCAGCGTAATGGGGACCGCCCCTGCCTCCATGGCGGAGGCAATCTCCCTCTCTTCAAAACCCCCTTCGGGGCCGATAAACACGGCGATATCCTGGCCGGGCTTCAAGCCTTCCAGCATGGCCCTGGTCTTATCCATATCCTCCGCCAGTTCATAGGGAATTAGCTTTACCGGCACCTCTCTGACAAATCCCAGGGCCTGCTCCCAGTTCATAACCTGCTGTACCAGGGGAATCACCCCCCGCCTGCTCTGTTTGGCCGCCGCCTCGGCAATGGACTGCCAGCGGGCCGTCCTGGCCGCCGCTTTCTTCTCGTCCAGCTTTACCACGGACCGATGAGTGGCCACGGGGACCACCTGGTACACCCCCAGTTCCACAGCCTTTTGAATAATGGTCTCCATTTTGTCTGCCTTGGGCAGGCCCTGGAGCAGATAGATCCGGGAGGGCAGTTCCGTCCCCTCTTCTTTGACAAAGCGCAGTTCGCAGCAGATCTGATCCTCCTGAAACGCCGCGATATGGCAGCGGTATTCCCGGCCGTCCACACCGTTGCTGACGGACAGTTCCTGCCCCACCCGCATGCGCAGTACATTCTTGATATGGTTCACGTCTCCGCCCCGGATCAGAATCTCTTTCCCCCGGATCTGGTTCGGTTCCACAAAAAATTGATACATGGCTCTCTCCCTATGCATGAGATATTTGGCGCGGATTGTTTTACTGTGAAACAAAACCTTCAGGGTAGCTAAAAAAGCGCAGACTGCCCCTATCAAGTTTTAAAAGGTTCTTTTTGAGCTTCGCTGTCAGGCTCAGGCGGCAACTACTGGAACTTCCCAGCCAAGCACTTTTAACTTTTTCAGGTACGCATTGATCTTGCGTTCCTTATTGAATTGATTATAGTAGTCAGCTCCAAGATCCTTGAAGACCACACCGTCCTTAAGGATGTGGTATATCGCTATAAGCATGGAATGGGCAACTGCAACATATGCGCGCTTTGATCCCCGATGGGCGCTGATCCTCATAAACTGTGCATAGAAATATGACTTTTTGTTCTTTACGGCAGCATGTGCACAGGTGATCAGTGTAGTTCGCAGAAGCACATTGCCTTTCCGGGTTTTGCCGGATTTCCGCTTTTTGGCACTTTCATTATCACCAGGGCATAGTCCTGCCCAGGAAGAAATGTGCCTGTCGGTAGGAAAACGGCCCATGTCTGTCCCGATAACGGAAATGATAGCTTGTGCGCTGGTATTGCCAATGCCTGTTACTTCCTGGATTGCGTTTGAAGCCTGCTTTTCCTCTGGTTTCATAAAATTGTCAATCTCATCATCCAGATTTCGGATATGGGCGTTGAGCTCGTCCAGATGGGCAAGGAGTTCTTTCATCATCCTGCGCTGGAGCGGGGTCATAACACCATTTAGATCATCAATAATCTGTTCCTTTGTAGCTTTAAGATTATGTGCGATGACTTTCTGCTCATACATTTCATCGTATTTTGCACTGTCGATGAATTCCCCGGTAAGCAGGTATTCCAGGATGCTCCTGGCACTTTTGCCATTGATGTCAGACACCGTACCGGACAGCTTGATATTGGCGCCCTCAAGCATTTTCTGGAGACGATTCAACTCCCGGGTGCGTTCGCCTACAAGGCTCTTGCGGTAACGGACCAGTTCCCTCAACTCACGTTGATCCTTATCCGGGATATAACTTGGCTGAAGCAGTCCGTGCTGAAGAAGGTCAGCAATCCATTCCGCATCCTTAACATCGGTTTTCCGGCCTGGAACCGCTTTCATATGGCGGGCATTGACTACCATGGCATTCAGGTCAGAAGATTCAAGGATGTTGTACAGAGGCTTCCAATAAGAGGCAGTGCTCTCCATGGCGGCCATCTTACAGCCACCAGTTTTGAGCCAGTCAGCCAGTTCAAGGAGTTCTCTGGTTGTTGCACCAAACTCACGTATTTCCTGCTTGTTGCCTTTTTTGAAGCAGGCTACTATGAGTTTTTTGTGTACATCAATACCACAACAATTGTCGTAAATTTTATCCATAATGGCACCTCCGTGGATGAATTTACGGCACGGTACTCTGTCTGTTGTCATTTTACTGTACGTCCTTCTGCCGCAAGCGGCTGGACAGATGGTGGTGCAAATGAGAGTACCTGAAATCAGTTTAGGAAGCGGGCTACAAGCCCAAAATAAACACGATCTTTGCCGTTAGCTATAGTATAGATAATGGCAAAAACAATTTCAACACCCTGCCATCTGCACAGTTTCATTTATGGTGGTGCCCAGCGGGCATGGAGGTTTAGGAACAAAGATTCCAATTGTTTCATTTAACTTTTGTTGTTTTTCCATAAGCCCCTCATACATACGTTGTAGGTACTCCTTTTGACTTCCAGGCAAATTAGTATTTTGCAACTTATCTTGTACATTAATAGCCTTCTCCATAGTATAGAATGCTTGTGTCACCATTTTTGCTTCATGTTCATCTTGAAGCCTACGATCATTTCTAGCCTGAGCACCAGCATCAACCAGATGCAAAATGCATTCACTAAAACCAGCCAATCCGATGTCAATTGGTGAATGATAAGAAATATCACATACTTTTATTCCTTCATCACCTCTTGGATTATACAAAAGTATAATCTCTTTATTTTTAGTTATTGCAAAACATATTGGTCTTTCACAACTACTAAAGTAATGCCAAAAGTCTTTTTTTCCTATTTCAGGTATATGACTCATCAGACAATACTTCTTTTTATTATTATATACTTTCAAATCCATTACATAGTCAATAAGTTTATTTTCAAAAGCCCTTCCATCTTTGTCAATAGGTACAGATCCAGTTGATATTCCTATATCAATTATATCTGATTCTTCATTCGAAAAGATATCTATTATATTTAGTATATATACAAGTTTAGTATAGTTGTCACATATGGATTTAATGTAATTATTTATCATCCACATAGGCATTCCTTCTGTTTTTGTTCCTCTAATTGTCACTTCACTTATTTTATGTTCCATTTTCCAATTGTAAGTTTTCGCTCTGATATAGTCTTCATAATATTTAATCATTTGTCTTTCCCACTCCTAACTTATCTATAAAATTGGAATTTACCATTTCAGTAATTCCTGATTCGTCCTACTGGCAACATAAAAATAAAAGATATTTTACATATTATAACATTGTGCAAGGAGTTATGCAATCTGTAAATATTAAGAAATGATTTTGGATTAGTATTAGCAAAATAAGCAATGAGTAATAATAATAGATTAAATGTGAATTGCGTAATTAGAGAAAATATATGCGAAAGGAGAAGTGACATGGAAAAGACAAACTATATGATGGCTGTTGATGATGTTGCTCGGAAATTGGATCGTGACAGAAAGTGTATCGCATTATCCGACAGCATAATGAAGAATTGGCGGCTGCCGGATATAATAGTACAGGTAAAAGTACCCCGCACATATAGGAGTGAAAGATTCTGCTTCGAAAAAAGAAATATCGTATATAGAAGGGATTGATTGGAGAATGGCAGTATCTAAAGATACAGAAAAAGGCACCTGGACTTCACAAATATGGGTGGAAGACTTTCAGGGTAAGAAAAGCTTAAAAAAGCATGGGTTTGCGAGTAAAAAGGAAGCCTTGGAATGGGAGTGAAGTACACTGTTAGCATCAAAACAGATATGAACATAAAACTAGATGATTTTGTAGAGGCATATTTTAGGGATAAAGATGGCGAGTTGAAGCAGCGCATGATTCGGAATAAGCGTTACATGATTGAACATCACAGCATTTCCCTGTTAGATAATAAGGCTATGGATGATATAACACCAGTGGATATTATCCAGTAGCAGAACGAGATACGTTCCAAAGGATTTAAGGAAACGTATCAGCGGATGCTCCAAAATCAGATGACGGCGTTATTTTAAGGCGATCCGGGTGACGGAAAGACAATATTTATACTGATTATAGCAGCGAAACTGTTTAAGGGAGATGGTTTAGACAGTGGAATGAATTTTGCACAACCCTTGAATGTTATCTATCAGAGTGCAGAGGACGGTCTTGCTGTTCCGGTAAAGCCCTGGTTAGAACAGGCAAAGGCAGACTGTGAGAAAATCTCTGTCATTGATGAAAAGATAAAATCCCTTTCCATGATAGATGAACGCTTGGAAGAAGCTGTTATAAAGACGGGCGCAAAGCTGTTGATTTTAGACCCGATACAAGCCTATTTGGGCGGTGGTATGGATATGAACCGGGCGAATGAAGCAAGGGAATTTGCACATGAACGGGCAGACAGCACATATCCATATTGATTTTGTCCTATTTATAGGCAACAGCAAGCGTGGGCTTGACACAAGAGTATCCCTCAAAGGCGCATTATCAGAACAGGGATTTAAGGGCGGCAAAATGACATAATGTGGGCATGGCGATTGTCATGTCCTGTATTTATTTGATTGTAAATGAGAGAAGAAAATGGTATGATAAAAAAGAATTTGTATTTAGTGGAGGTGAAGAAAATGGTAGCATTCTTACGATTAAGAAATTTATAAGTACATAGAACTGTGTTAAATAGTTTTATGTACAAACAGGGCACTAAAAACTATTTAATAAAGGAGAGCTTGCAATGATATTTCAAGACAATGTAATCAAAGAATATTTAAAAAACGTTTATTTTATAACTGGAACACCTTGTGGCGGAAAGACAACAATTTCACGGGAGTTGGCTAAACGGCACAATTTATTAATTTATGATATTGATGAGCAGTTTCCCTATCATCAAAAAATCTCTAATTCTACTTTTCAACCATCAATGAATAAGGTTTTTAAAGATGCAGATGAGTTTTTCGGGCGTACTGTAGAGGAATATAAAAAATGGCTGATTGATAACACAAGAGAGCAATTGGATTTTATACTGTTGGATTTGATTCGTCTTTCACAAAATGAAATTGTATTGTGTGACTGCCATTTGACAGTGGAAGAAGCCGAAAAATATACAGAAGCATCTCGAATAGTGTTTTTGATAAAAGAACCATCAAATTTAATTGAGGATTACTGTGGGCGTTCCGACCATCAAGGGTTTAATGATTTTATTAACAGTGCGTCTGATATTGAAAAAGCAAAGGCGACATGTAATATAACCTTAAAAACTCTCAACATGAAAAGATATAATGATATCAAGAGCAGTAGCTATTTGTGGATAGAAAGAACTGAAAATAGTACAATTGGGGATACTGTAAGAAAAGTAGAACAACACTTTGGTTTTGTTAAAAAAGATTTTAACATGGATACATTAGAGATAAGGAAAGTCGATAGAGATACCGATTTGGCAGACAAACTCATTCGTTTTGTTGAAAACTTTTCTTGGGAAGAAGTAAAAGAACATATTTTATGGGTGCTTCGCACATGGCAATTTACAGATTGGGAAACTATGTTTGTTGCAACGGTGGATGGCCAAATTGTTGGAATGACTTCTATCATGAAAGCAGATTATTATCCATTACCTGAAATATATCCATGGATTTCAAGCGTGTTTGTGACAGAAGAATATCGCGGACATAGAATTAGTGAAAAGCTAATTAATTTTGCAAATGTATATGCAAAGGAGGCTGGTTTTATTAGAACATATATCCCATCAGAACATATTGGTTTGTACGAACAATATGGGTATCATTATCTTAAAGATATTGTTAATTTTGGGAATGGAATAGACAGATTGTATGTTAAAGAATTAGGACTATAAAAGGCGGAAAACCTGATGGCAAAGTGTTTGACGGCATATTAACTGGAGGGGCGGCTGCACAGTCGCCCTAAATTACATATAGAAGCAGTAACACATACAAACCCCACCGACCAAAGTTTGGTTCTCTTCCCATCTATCAGCTGGATCCCCGGAAGGAACCCGTCATACCAATGATGCGGCCATTTACTGTTTTTGCATGCGCGGACCTATGCTCCGCGCTGTTTCATGAACGGGCTGAACCAGTACCAGACGGCCTATATCAGCCTCTCCACTATCAGCGTGACGGAGTTCTATCGGGAAATCTGCAGCCTCCTTGGGTTGGAGGCATCCGAAAATAAGACTGGGATGTTCCGTGTCATCCAGGAGCGGGTGTATTACCTTTACCGGGAGAAGAAGAAGCTCCTGGTGCTGGTGGGTAAGCCGTACCTGAACCATATCTTGGACAAACAGGTACATGAGTCCCTGCGCCAGCGAATTACAGTACATCATAATTATGAAGGACTTTCAGAGCAGGAGGTGCCAGACTATATCAGCCATAAGCTGGAGCTCGCCGGGAGGAAGCCTTAACGCCGGAGGAAGCGGAACGTCTGGAAGCCCACAGAAGCCGGAAAATGATAACAGGGGAAAAATTGGTACGGCAAGTCGCTGTCTTTTTTTGACTTTTTGTATAAAATCCAACAGAATGATAGCAAGTACTTACATGGAGGTGAGTGAATGGACGATACAAGCCAAAAAATCATTGACGCAACCATGTCACTAATTCGTGATAAAGGGTATGTTGCTACTACCACAAAAGACATTGCACGTTTAGCCGGGGTAAATGAATGTACTCTATTCCGAAAATTTCAAAATAAAAAAGATATTGTATTACATGGAGTATCTCAAGAAAAATGGAGAGTCAATGTCACACCAGAGCTTTTTCAAAATGTACAATGGGAGTTAGAGTCAGATTTACAAATGTTTATGGCTGCAAATATGGATAAAATAATGCCCGATTTTGTAAATCTGTCTATCGGTTTAAGAGCGCCACAGCTTTACGAAGAAACTGCTCCCATGATTATGAAAGTGCCGCAGGCGTTTATTACTTCTTTAACCGAGTATTTCGAGAAAATGGAAGAATTGGGGAAAATTGCACATTATGATTTTGAAAGTTTGGCAATGACTATTTTTTCTTCCACGTTTGGTTACATGTTTTTAAATGCGTCTTTTAATCAAACCCTAACTAAGACGAGCCAAGAAGAATTTATTAAAAACAGCGTAAAAATATTTTTGAACGGAATTTTATAAAGTAAAAATGGTACTGTGCATTCAGTGCCATTTTGCAATACATACATGCAAGTACATGCATACAAAGAGGTTATGATGATGATTACGGGTGCAGAATTAATTGTGAAAGCTCTCAAAACGGAGCAGGTAGGAACTCTGTATGCTTATCCGGGGGGGGGGACAGGCTATTGACTTGTTCAATGCCCTTTACGGTGAAAATGACATAGATGTTATTTTACAGCGGCATGAACAGGGATTAGTCCATGCTGCGGACGGATATGCCCGTTCCACTGGAAAAGTCGGAGTATGTCTGGTTACAAGCGGACCGGGGGCTACGAATTTAGTAACCGGAATAGCGACGGTGAATTACGATAGTGTCCCTATGGTATGTTTTACCGGGCAAGTACCTACCGGGCTGATTGGCAATGACGCATTTCAGGAAGTTGATCTTGTAGGTATCACAAGAAGTATCTGCAAATATGCCGTAACTGTCCGCAAACGTGATGAATTGGCGGCGGTGATAAAAAAGCTTTTATTATTGCCCGAACAGGGAAACCGGGTGTTGTTGTGGTAGATTTACCGAAAGACATTCAGAGAGAATATGGCAGTGATGACTACCCGGAAAAAGTTATAAGAGCAATCAACAATACTTTTGACAATGCAATTATCGCTACGGATGTAGGGCAAAATCAATTATGGGCTACACAATTTCTTGAATTAAGCGAAAAAAAGCATTGCCTTATTGGAAAAATGCTATGTAAACCGAATTGAAATTGTCCGTGAAGGTAGTGTTGCCATTGAAACATTAAGTATAACAGAGCGATGAAAAAAGTTCTACCCTCTAAGCACATCAGACGAATATGCCTTATACCCCATTTGATAGATATATAGAACGCGTGGTATAATAATCTATCTAGAAAGTAAGGAGGAAGGCTTATGGCACAACGTACAGTATTGAATTCAAGGAAGAGGCATGTAAGAGGGTGCAGGCAGGAGCACCTGTGGCCAGGTTGCAAGGGAACTCGGCGTCAATGTAAACACGCTCTGCTCATGGATGGCTCGAATGGTATGACTTCGATGTCCTGTATGTGGAAACAAGACCGGACTTAAAGTGCGATCTGTTGTTCGGATGGCTGACTTGATTCCTAAGAAGGATAATGAAATATAATGGACAAGCAAAAAATTAATTCCCGGCCAAAAGATCGGGAAACTGTATATTCAAAAAATACAGTTACTGACTACGGTATTACCGTATATGATTACACCATGTATAATGACTTAACATTTCTTATAAAATATCTTTAAGAACTTATTCGTTGTAATATTTTACGGACATTTGCCTGTTATACTGTCTGCAAAAAGCAAAGGAAGTGAGGATATGAAGCAGATTTTAATTGTCGAGGACGACAGTTTTTTGAATAAGATGTTGGCCTATAACC
>OFFL01002231.1_pt1 | contig 10441 bp, 13 predicted proteins | sample 1521391 | NCBI WGS metagenome assembly OFFL01 (sample SAMEA3504082, study PRJEB24116) | mouse gut metagenome | biome: mouse gut; feature: mouse-associated habitat; material: faeces | place: Denmark | collected 2011
TGTAGCTATCAGTTGTTCTCTTATGAGCAAAAAAGAGAAATGAATTTCAGTTTATCGGGAATTTGCCGAGAATGAGAAATCGGAATTACTGTAAGATTTTCGCACTGCAAGGAGAAATTGTGATGGCGAGATACACAAATAAGTTGACACTCACGTTATGGGTTTCTGTTGTATATGTTTTATCGTTTATATGCTATGTACCTACATTGCTAGAACAAAACGGAATTATCATTCCCAATATATTGTTATACGTAAAATACTTATATGTGTGCATCCCCTCGATAGCTGCTGTTTTTCTGCTGGTTTGCGAGCAGAATATCAAGGTGTACTTTTTACAGATGTTTTCAGGGAAAATAACGGCCAAACATATTTTGATATGGGCTGTATGTATGGCTGCGGGGATATTCTGTTCTTATTGCTATTCGCTTATAACGGGAGTGAACGTAAATATTTATTTGTCATCAGCATTACTATTGGCAAACTGTATATATCTGCTGATTACAGCACTTGTTGAAGAAATGCATGGCGGGGATTTTTGCTTGAACGGTCGCCTTTTAAGAAAAAAATCATCAGCGTTATATTTGTTGGCGCTGTTTGGGCAGTGTGGCATATGCCAATGTGGATAATCAGAAATTCATTAAGTTTTGGACAGATTGTTTGGCTCTGTATATGGACAGTAATTGTTTCTGTTGTTTTGGGAATGACCTATTACCAATGCAGAAATATTCTGCTTACTACTATGATACACGCAGCCTCTAATATCTGCTATTTGGCACCAATGCAATATAATGTTGCTATATTGGCAATTGTAATTTCTGCTGGCACTCTGTTATATAAAAAATCAGCAAAAAAGATTTTTGATTGACAAATTCCATTTGTCATGAAGTTGCATATGAAAAAGAAATTGGTGCTGATGGAGGTAGCTATATATGGAAAGAAACATAAAATGCAAACCAACTAATTTATGCATGATAATCTTCATGTTTTGCTTGTCTGTAAGGTTTGTGGAATACTTTTTAATTGAAACAGACAAAACAGCTATTGGAGAAAATGTGCTCCATAAAGTCATTGGAATTATCTTTTTGGCGCTGGCATTGAAAAAGATAAATCTTACATGGCGTGATATTGGATTTCAAAGAGACGGTTTCGTAAGCGGTATTTTGAAAGGGTTGTTATTGGGAAGCGTTTGCTTTGCCGTTTCTTTTGGACTGGAATTAGGGATTTTAGCTCTGCAAGGCAATCCTGCGCATTTGGAAATCTATATCAGCAGTTTTTCCTTAACCGGCTCTCAAATAAAAAATACGGATTTTGTTTTCTTTCTGTTATGTGTACTATTCAATATCGCCAATGTATGGATGGAGGAGGGCGTTTTTCGCGGTCTGTTCATAAGAACACTTTCCGAAACAAAGCCATTTATGCAAGCGAATTATATTGCTGCATTTTTGTTTGGTGTCTGGCATATTGTAATGCCCATCAGAAGCTACATAAATGGCGAAATGTCGTTTGCGGCAATGCTTCTAATGGGTATCGGTTATATCATCCTTGCCGGGATTATGGGCATCAAATGGGGACTTCTTTACCGCATAACAGGAAATCTATGGGCAGGGCTTGGCGACCATTTATTTAATAATACCGTTGCTACAAACATGCTGCATGTCGTTTCGTTAAAGGGCGCAGACGAATTACAAATTGTCCGGATTATGGCTGCACAAGTTATTTCCTTTGCATTTGTGTTGGCAATTCATACTTATCAAACTACTAAGGTTCGATAAGGTATTATTGCAGGAACAGAAGCGGAAATAGATAGAAGGCTGTAGGGAATGCCTTAAAAGTTGACATAGAGACCAATCGAAAGTGAGTTAAATTTATGGATTTAAAGAAAATAGAAAATTTCATTGATAAACAAAAAGTTAGTTTTATATGCTCTATTGATGATGAAAATTGTCCTAATGTAAAAGCAATGCTAAAACCCCGCAAAAGAATAGGACTAAAAGAGTTTTACTTTTCTACCAATACTTCATCTATGAGCGTAAGGCAATATAAGAATAATTCAAATGCCAGTATTTACTTTTATCACAAAGGGTTCATGAAATATGTTGGTGTTATGTTAAAAGGCAAAATGGAAGTCTTGACAGACCAAGAAACGAAAAACATGATTTGGGAAAAGGGCGATACAATATTTTACAAAAAAGGTGTAACTGACCCAGATTATTGTGTTTTAAAGTTTACTGCTACAAGTGGCAGATATTATTGCGATTTGAAAACGAAAGATTTTGATATCAAGTAGTTGTTAAATTTTTGTTGTGGGACAAAGGAGGAGAAATTCAATGAATGATTTAAAAGAATTAGGGCGGCTGATGAAAGAGCATCCTATCATAATTGTTGTAACATTGGTTGCGATGGCTGTAGGCGCAATTTTTGGAGCGGTTGCGTTTTACCAGGGATGGTTAGGATGAAGGAAGCAGCAAACAGGGGAAAAGGAAAAACGCTCCTGATTTCAGCCGGCATAGAAATCATGCTGATTATCTGCATTACGGCAGCGAATCTCAATCCAACGCCCATACTATATTTTATTTTTTACAATCTCCTGTATGGGTTGGTATTCAGCCTTTTGATTCCGCTGTACTTATCAGCTTCCGGCAGCGTGTTGGCAGAAGTCGGTTTCAAAAAGCCGGGTATACGGCAATGGGTTGTTTTGGCGACCTTTGTGGTATTTTCCGTTGGAGGACAGCTTATCCCAAAGATGGCTGTTGATGGGCAGATACCATGGCGTTTTCTGCCTATGGGAATAGTGCCGCTGATCATGACCACGTTTTTTGAGGAATTTTTATTCCGCGGATTTGTGCAGAGTCGGATCGACCGGCAATTTGGATGGGTACTGGCAATTCTGGTTTCCGGGGCAATGTTCTCCCTTTACCATTTAGGCTATCCGGGATTTCGCACCTGGGAGGACATTCTTCTGCTGTTTGCAGTAGGGGTTGGATTTGCGGCTGCATACAAGCTATCTGGTAATAACCTGATGGTATCCTTCTTTGTGAACCTGCCGAATGCTTTTGTTACTTACATATTGAAATATGAGCAGTTCCCCGTTATGCGTGTCAGTTCCACCATAGCGGCGGCTGTTACATTAGTGTTGATTGGGTTGATTCTTTTATTATATCGAAATGCAGATCAAAGGAGGCAATAGAGTATGGAACTTGTAAAACTGACACACGAAAATATGGAAAAGGAGCACATTTGCTGTGCGATTTCCAATAACAAAGATATTCAGGCCATGTCCAAAAAGAACTGGCTGAAAGACAGGCTGGACGAAGGACTTGTATTCTTGAAAGGCAATGTCCGGGGGAAATGTTTCATTGAGTATATCCCTGCGGAATACGCATGGGCGCCCATCGAGGCGGAGGGCTACATGTACATTGACTGCCTGTGGGTATCCGGGCAGTTCAAGGGGCATGGATACTCGAACCTCCTGCTGGATGCATGTATCAAGGACAGTAAAGAGAAAGGGAAAAAGGGTCTTGTGATCCTGTCCTCCAAAAAGAAAATGGGGTTCCTCTCTGACCCAAAGTATATGGGGTATAAAGGCTTTCGGACAGCGGATACGGCGGAGCCTTATTTTGAGCTGATGTATCTGCCCTTTGAGGAGGACTCTTCCCTTCCCCGTTTCCGGGACAGCGTGGGCAGGCAGGAAGATATGCCGGAGGGATTTGTGCTGTATTACACAAACCAATGCCCTTTTACGGCAAAATATGTACCGATACTGGAGGAGATGGCAAAGGCTAGGAATGCAGTGTTTCGGTCCGTACATATCCAGACCAGGGAGGATGCGCAGAATGCCCCTTCACCCTATACAACCTTTTCTCTTTTCTATGACGGGCAGCTCGTGACCCATGAAATCCTGTCGGAGAAGAAATTTGATAAAATCTTAGCAGATAGAGGAGTGTGAAAAATGATTCAATTAGTCAGACCAACAGAAGCGATGAAAGAACAGGCTATAGAGTTCAGACAGGAATTTTTTGAACATGGGGAATTTGTCATCAACGGAAGTGAATTATTTGATAAAACGGATGATTACACAGAATGGTGCAGATCCATAGACGCAAACACGAAAGAGGAAACGGTGAATCCGAATTGGGTCATAACAGACACATTCTTTGCCATTGATGACCAGGATAGAATTGTGGGAATCATTGATTTGAGGCATGAACTGAACGATTTCCTAAAGGACCTCGGCCATTGCGGTTACAGTGTCCGTCCGTCAGAGAGACGAAAAGGTTTTGCTACGGAAATGCTGCGGCAATTATTAGAGGTTGCCAAAAAGGTGGGGATGAACGAACTGTATCTTTCTGTGGAAAGGAAGAATGAACCTTCGGTTAAAACAATCACCCGGAATGGAGGAGTCTACGAACGCAGCTTTGAAATGGATGGAGAACAGGCGGATATTTATCGAATCGCTCTGCCGGAATAGCCATACTAGTACAACGGATACGGCAGAGCCGCAAGCTGCCTGGGGAGAAAAATGATAGGATTAAAAAGAGGAAGCGTAAAGCTTATATCCCATCAGGAGGAATGGGATATAAATGCTGAAAATGTAATTTTGGAATTGAAGCAGCTTTTCGGAAATGACGCTGTTGACATCCAGCATGTGGGAAGCACTGCGATTCATTCCATTTATGCAAAACCAATTATTGACATTGTGATTGGCCTCCGTGATTTGAATGATATTTCACCTTATATGCAACTGTTGGAAGAACACGGTTTTATTTTTCGCGGGAAAGATGTTGCCGGGCAAATGCTGTTTGTAATGGGTGATTTTGAAAAAGATACGCGTACACATCATATCCATGCAGTCAAATGGAATGGGACAGAATGGAAGAACTACATCAATTTTCGGGATTACCTAAATTGCCATCCTGATAAAGCCATGCGATACGATGCCTGTAAGAAAAAACTGGCATTACAATTTCCAAATGACCGAAGAAGCTATACGGAAGGCAAACAGGAATGCATAGAATGCCTGCTGAAGGAAGCGGATGTATGGAGACAGCGGCAGGATACATAGAGAAAGCAGGGATGATGAAGGAGGTAAATAATAATGCGTCATATTTATATTCGGGGAATCATTGGACTGATCTGGCTGGCTGCAGCCATTGTATGCGGTGTATACGATAACTTCCCTATGATGGGGCTTTATCTGGTGCTGGCAGGTGCTTTCCTGTATTCCGCATATACGGCATGGAAAAAAGAGAAGGACGGCAAAGGAGGGAGATAATATGGGAGAAGCGCTCCTGACTGTGAAAAACTTAAATGCATGGTACAATGTTGACTCAGAAAAGACATTGAGTCAACTATTGATTCCATGCACGCTAAAGCGTGCGAAATCAAGGTACAGTAACGAGAAAATGATACTCTCGGATTTTTCTTTCGCGCTGGCCGCGCATGAAGTGGCGGGATTGATTGGGCTGAACGGGGCCGGGAAAACCACATTTCTGAAGGTGCTTTCTGGACTGCTCCCTACATTTCGTTCAGAGGGTATCTGCTTTTGTGGTACACCTGTGGATTTCCGGAAGCAGGATTTTAAGCTCTGCCGCTACACGGTGTTTGCCGAGGACAATTCGTTTTCGTATTTTACCTTCCGGGAATACCTGTCCTATGTATGTGCCGCCTATGGGAAAGAGGTTCCAAATGTGTCGGAGCTGATACAGGGCTTTCATTTTGAAGAGTATACAGATACCCTGTTACGGGAGCTGTCAACCGGAAACAGGAAAAAAGCGTTTCTGATCACGGCTTTTGCCCTGAAACCCAGACTGCTCCTCCTGGATGAGCCGGTCAACGGCCTGGATTTCCAGGGTACGGAATATCTGTATAAGCTGATTTCGGGGTATAAGGAGTATGGGACTGTACTGTTTTCCTCCCATATCTTGGAGAGCATTACGCTGACCTCTGACCGGGTTTTTGTCCTGGAGGATGGTAAGATCCGGCAGACTTTTGAAGGTGGGCAGATTAATGCCGCGGATATCCGGGAGGCGCTGCATGATGAAAATGACAGGTAAAGCCTTTGCCAAAAAACTGTTTGGGGCAAAATATGAACGGCTGCCCCGGACGATCTTACTTGATGTGATCATATTTTGGGGGCTGTATATCGCAGGTTTTCAGGTGCAGGTTGCAGCCTCTGTACGGATTCTGATGATAAACGCCTTTACCGCAGGCGTGATGTGGCAGGCCCTTTCTTCCAAAGATAACGCTGTGGAACTGAAACATATGCTGATGCTGCCAGGGCAGACCCAGGAATTTGTTTTCTCCTATGTGGCGGCGCTGGGATCCTATACGATTCTTACAAAGACAGGGCTGCTTCTGGCGGTTCTGCTGGCCGTTTCTGCATGGAAGCCCATAGAGATGATAGGAGTGGCCATCAGTATGCTTCATGCGGTCCTTATGGCTGCCGCAGCCTATTCCCTGAGAAAATATTGGGATATGGGCGGGCTTTGGGTCGCTGCCATAGTGTCCGCTATTCTGTTTTTAGGAAGCAGAACATGGTTTGGATTGTTGCTGCTTGCGAATAGTTTCATTGCTATTCTGATTTTATGGAAGGCAGACGGATATGCTTTTTATCAGGGGGAGAGTGATAAACACCATGCTATCCGGCAGAGGAAAAAAGCTTCCTTGTGTCGGTACTTTTTCCGGTATCTGAGCTGCCACAGGAATTATCTGGTCAATACCGCTGTGATGTGGTGCGTAGCCATTGTAATGCCGTATTTTTTAAGGGAAATGGCTGGGCTGTTTGTTGTCCCGGTGGGGTTTGCGATTCTATCCTTAAATACCCCTATTTGTATCCTGCTGTCCTGCGACCGTGACCTGGAGCAGGCAGTCCGTTTCCTGCCCGGACAGAAACGGCGCTTTTGCATCCCATACTGCCTGTTTATTTTTTCCTGCAATATGGCTGCAGATGTGATATTCCTCTTAAGCTGGCAGATACAAAACGGCGGTATCACTGTCCTGATGATTGCCGGGGCTGTTTTCTTTGCCCTGCAGAGTGCGGTGCTGTCTGTGCTCCTGGAATGGTTTTATCCCATTCGTGGCTGGAAGATTGAAAGTGACCTGTGGCATCATCCCCGGAAATATGTGGTTCCGGTGGTAATGCTGCTGCTTGCGGGAGCCGTCTCAGCCTGGCCGGTACTGCTGTGTGTCCTGCTGGCTCTGCTGACTTTAGAAACCATAGTTTTATTAAGTATATGTTGGAGGTAAATAAAATTGGAAGTATTGAGAGCAGAGAACATTTCAAGAATATATTGCCAAAATGCGGTGTCATTGCAGGCATTGCATCGTGTGTCGGTAACGATTCAAAAAGGGGAATTTGTAGCTATACTGGGGAGAAGCGGTTCAGGGAAATCAACGCTTTTAAATATTCTTGCCGGTTTGGACAAACCTTCAGAGGGGAAGGTCTATATTGATGGTACGGATATTTTTCATCTGAGTGAAGAAAAAAGGACGCTTCTTAGGCGGAAAAAAATAGGTTTTGTATTCCAGGCATATGAATTACTGTACTCATTGACTGTTACTGAAAATATCCGTCTGCCGGAGCTAGAAGCAAACGCGGATTATGTAGGGGAGCTTCTTGAGGCGTTGGGAATCAGGCAATATGAAACATGTTATCCGGATCAATTATCGGGAGGAGAACAGCAGAGAGTGGCCATTGCAAGGGCGCTGATCAACCATCCGCTCATTCTTTTTGCCGACGAGCCGACTGGAAATCTTGATTCCAAGACGGAAAGAATCGTCGTAGATCTGCTAAAAAATCTGGCAGAAAAGTATGGAACCAGTATCCTGATGGTTACGCATAATGAAGATCTTGTAAAAGATGCGGACCGTGTGATCCGCTTAGAGGACGGTGAAATTGTCAATGGATAGAAAGAAAATCTTATCTGTAGTGAGAGGATATCTTTTAAAAGAGAAAAGGAATACCGTCCTGACAAGCCTGTTTCTCTGTTTTGTCACGGTATTTCTTCTAATTGGGAATCAGCTTTTTGCAAATGTCCAGACGGCAAACAGATTGAATGCGGAGGCTTTGGAGGGACGACAGCATGTAACATATTCTGATATTTCAGAGGCAGAGTTTCAGAAGATGAAAGCCTGTGATTTCGTCGCAGATGCCGGGCTGAGCTTCCACCTGGGGCAGGCGGAGGATGGGACGGCATTCGACTATATAGATGAAAGTTTCCGGGATTTAGGAGCAACTGTAGCAGAGGCGAATATCAAGCAGGTTATAAACGGGCGCTGGGCACAAAAAGAAGAGGAAATTGTAGTTACAAAAAATTATATGGAAAAATATGGACTGGAATTAGGCGATACGGTTTCTGTCAGCCTGTCAGCTGCAGACGCAGATACAGGGGAGGTGACATTTCGCATACCAGATCTTACCCTTACGGTTATCGGTGTCATTGACAATGTGGCTGGGTTTACGGACCGGAAAAGCGGATATGTCTCAGAGGCGCTTGCAGAAAAAATACTTAGAGAGAAAAACGGGCGGATAAACGCCGTGGTCCGATTTTCCGATGAGGAGAAAATCCCGGAAAATCTAAATAAGCTGAATGCTTATTTAGGCTATGGAGAGGAAGAGTCAGAAACCTTAAAAATGCAGATCAATTATATGCTTGCAGAAGCTGTCACGGATGGAGGAACCCTGAAAAAACAGAATATAATCATGAATTTTACCATATGGCTGGTAGGTATCCTGGTTGTGTATAACATTTTTTGTAATCGCCTTTTTGAAAAGAAACGGGACTTTATCGCTCTGAGAAAAATAGGGTTTCAGACAAAGGATCTGATGAAAATTGCCGGGATGGAATTCCTGATATTCATTTTGATCGGATTTGCGACAGGAATCCTGGCAGGGTATTTCCTGAATCAGGCGGTATATGGTGAGATCATGAAAGCATTCGCCCATGCTTATGACGCTGAGGGGCTGGTTTCTTCTGAATTGTCGTGGGACAGCGTAGGGAATACGGCAGTGATGCTCCTGCTCATGGCAATACCGAGCATGGCAGGCATTATGTTCCAACTTCAAAATGTTATGCCAACGGAATTTATGTGCAGTAAAAGAAAAAATACAAGGAAGCAGATACTGGCGCTTCTGATTGTGTCGCTTTCTGCAATTCTGATCAGCATCCTGGGAATCCAGGATAACCACAGTGACGAAGGGATTCTTTTTGTTAAGGAATATGTCCCTGGGGATCTGCAGGTGACGGCAGGCAGCATTTATGAAAATATACAGAGCGGGGATATCCCATCCATATCTGATTCGGTTTTTCAGGAAATGAAAGCAGCTCCGGGTATCCGGCAGGTGCAGGATTATAAAATCAATTACGACAGGGGAATCTTCCTGTGCGAGGACAGGGAAAAATTAAACGCTGACAGCGGGAATTATGAGTCGATGCTCGCTATGGAGCAGGAGATTGACGGAAAGAAGCAGTGCTTATACAATCTGGTTTTGGCTACAACAGATAATATGGAGGCGCTGGCGCCGGGGGATGACGAAAAAGAGGACGGCCACGCTGCAATCATGGAACCAGAGCTGGCAAAGACATTGAATCTGGAGATTGGGGATACGTTTACCATCTATGATGAGCAATTGATCATAAACGGATCGAAAGAGGGATGTAAGTCTGTCTGTGTAAAGCTTTTGGACATACGAAATGTTATATTGTCGGAAAATCATATCGGGGGAAATCTTCTGGTTGTAGATGGGGAAACTGCCAGGGCTTTTCCGGGCGGTCTGTATCGGCAGGTTGTCAATGTGTGGACTGAGGAGGGCGTGGAGGCAGCTGCCGCATTCAATTTGGAGCGTATTTCAGATGCGAACGGATATTCCTTCCGCAATGCCAACAGCCAAATACAGAAGTATGTGGATTCGGATCACAGCCAGAAGGTGATGCGATGCTTTTTTATCATCATTCTTGCGGTGATCGGCCTTTTGGTCTATTTCAATACCATATTTACAAACCTGCTGAACAGAAGAAATGATTTTAAAATCATGCATAAAATCGGCATCCGGAAAAAAGAGATGTGTTGGATGGCAATGAAAGAGGGGATGCGTCAAGGTTGCATGGCAGTAGGAATGTCAGTAATCGTGCAGGCCGTTTTGAGTATAAATAGGCAGGAGTCGTTTTTCAGGATGTTTGTGGTGACAGATGCGATAGTGGTGGCTGCATGCGCATTGTTCCCAGTTTTTATACTTTGGTATATGTTTCGTAAAAAGATGGCAGTTTCTTAATGTGTTGGAGATTATCATGAAAGACAAAAAGATATTATATGTAGAAGATGATTTAAGCCTGATTGAAGGCCTGAAATACACACTTGAGAAAAATGGTTTTCTGGTAGATAATGCCCGTACCGTAAAGGAAGCGTATCAATTCTTCCAGGCAGGCCGGTATGACCTTTTACT
>OFFL01002238.1_pt1 | contig 10409 bp, 8 predicted proteins | sample 1521391 | NCBI WGS metagenome assembly OFFL01 (sample SAMEA3504082, study PRJEB24116) | mouse gut metagenome | biome: mouse gut; feature: mouse-associated habitat; material: faeces | place: Denmark | collected 2011
TGAAAATTATTTCGTAGACGAGGGCGCGGCGCAGCCGGGATTTTCCACGATATTTGCCAATATGTTCAATCAGATGAATGCGCTGGTGTCGGATGCAGGGAATGAAAACAGGCGTAAGAATTTCATTAGCGAAGCGCAGGTGTTTACGACTTATTTCCATAATGTGGCAAGCGGGCTTGCGGATATCCAGAAAGACTGTAACGATCAGATTAAAGTCTTTGTGGAAAATATTAATTCCGGCGCGGCGAAAATTGCGGCGCTGACGAAGCAGATTAACGAGATAGAGATGCAGGGCGGCACGGCAAATGAGCTGAGGGATCAAAGAGCGCTGGTGTTGGACGGATTATCTGAAATTGTCCCAATTTCCGTAGAAGAAACTCCGGTGGAAAACAGCAATTTTCCGGGTATGTATGTAGGCGGAACCAATTATGTCGTAAAAGTGGACGGACAGACGATTGTCAGCACATATGAATACCGTTCTTTAAAATGTGTTCCAAGAGAGAATAAAGTGAACCAGTCCGACGTCGAAGGTTTGTATGATGTTGTCTGGCAGGACACCGGAATGGATTTTAAGATCAGTTCGAAATCCATGGAAGGCACGTTAAAAGCCCTTCTTGAAATCAGGGACGGAAATAACAATGAAAACTTCCAAGGCAATATTAAAACAGTAACGCCAAAGAGCATAGTAGTGGAACCTTCCACGATGAAGACCATAGAGTCGATGTCAATGGCGGCGGAAGGAATTATCACGATAAAGAATAAAGATTATCATTATACCGGATTTAAGGCGGAATTAGACGAAAATGGAAAGATCATTTCATATACGTTTGATTTGGAAGACAGCATTGACGTAGATACGATGAATGCAATCCAAGGCGCATCTGTAAGAATAGGGGATACGATAGACGCGATGGGGATTCCTTACTATATGAGCCAGATGAATGAATTTATCCGTTCTTTTTCTGAGCGGTTCAATGCTTACCAGCAGAGCGGCGTGGATTTAAACAACAACCCAATGGGGGCGTTCTTTATTGCGACAAACTATGACGGTAAAGAAATGGATTTTGCAGATCAAAGCGTAAATACAGACGGCCTGACAGATGGCGCTAAATCCGTAATCACATCGACGTCAAACAGTTATTATCTTTTGACGGCGGCAAATTTCAATGTAGCGGACGCAAGCGTCCGGGATTCTTCGATTTTCGCTACGGCATCGGATCTTTCTGACGGGAAAATAGACAGAAGCGATATTGTAAAAGCGATGCAGGATCTTCAAGAGAAGGTCAAAATGTTCCGTGGCGGAAGCGCAAAAGATTTCCTGCATTGTATTTATTCTGATATTTCGATTGATACAAAGAGATCAGAGCTGTTTCAGGAAAACTTTACGGATATAGCCGCTTCAATTACAAATCAGCGGCTTTCCGTTTCCGGCGTAGACGAAGATGAAGAAGCGTTAGACATTGTAAAATTCCAGAATGCTTATAATCTGGCTTCACGAATGATCCAGTGTATGTCGGAATTGTACAATAAATTGATTAATGAGACTGGAGTATAGTCTTTGAAAGAGACTGCAATGTATTTACAGGAGGGAATAATATGAGAATCACCAATAACATGATGATTAATAATACATCGATGAATATCAACAACAATAAAATAAATTTTATGTTCACCAATACGCAGATGTCATCGCAAAAGAAAATATCCCGTCCTTCGGACGATCCAGTTATTGCAATCCGGTCTTTGCGGCTTCGTTCTTCTTTGAGCCAGATTAATCAGTATTGCAAGAAAAACATTCCGGATGCGTGGACGTGGCTTGAGACGACGGAAACGGCATTGACAAATATGAATAAAATTTTGACGGACGTCAAAACCCAGTGCAATACAGGAACAAACTCCTACTTAACGCCGGAAGACAGGGATACGATATTAAAGAGCCTGACAGCGTTGCAAAAACAGCTCTATAGTGAAGGAAATTCCGACAATACGGGACGGAATATCTTTACCGGATATAAAACCAATTCCCAGCTTGCCTTTATGGAAGATGAGAAAGAAACTTCATATGAGATTACGCAGAAATTTACATATAAAGACATTAATGAATACACCTATTACAGCGGCAATATTGATATGCCGAAAACCGTGACGGAAGTCCAGAATACGGCAAATATCGGCGACATTGCCAAGGACAGCCATGAGCGTATCCGCTTAGCGTATGACAAGATAGAGGATATGGAAAGCTTCAGCTATAAAACAGACGCCGGAACAGTGACGTTTACCAAAAACAATGCCGGCGGCTACGATGCAGTAGATGAAAATGGAAATCCTGTAGCGAATGCGCCAAACGTTACCGTATATGATTCGGAAGAAGATTGGGAAGATGCGTTGAACCGGAAAACGATTGGCGATAATGACATTATTATCGTGAAAAATACGGGAGACGTCGTGCTGGGCAAGGAATTAAGCAACGGATTAAAGACGAACAAAGCTTCCTTTGAAATAAACTATAAAAAGACAGGGTTTGAAAAAGGAGAGCTGCGTCCGGAATATTATTATAATTGTACGGACGTTACGGCAAGCAACCCGAAACCGATTGTCTACACCAAGTATAGGGAAGACGGCTCGAAGGTTTACGAAGACATTAATTACACTATCGCAGTAAACCAGACGTTAAAAGTCAATATGCACGCAGATGAATTGTTTGACATGAATATTTATCAGGACGTGACAGAGCTGATAGACGCTGTGCAAAATGCGATTGATGCGCATGAAAAAGTAGACAAATTAAAAGAGATGAAAAACGAAGCGCAGTATGTTGATTGTCAGGAAGAAATCCAACAATGGATAGATGCGGCGCAGAAAGAAGCGGATTATGCGGATCACCGCCTGACCGAGCTTTACAGCGCCGGAATCGGTAAATTTGACAAGTATATGGATACGCTTAATAGAGCGATAACGGAAGTTGGCGCAAGGGGCGAACAGCTTACAATGACGGAAACGAGAATTGGCAACCAGCAGCTTACCGTAGAAGACTTAAAATCCACAAATGAAGATGAGGAAATTTCCAATATTATTATAAATTACACTGCGGCATATAACGCGTACCAAGCATCGCTTATGGCGGCGTCGAAAATTGAGAAGCAGACATTATTGGATTATATTTAATATAAGAAATGAGGGTACAAAATGAAAGCGGATACAAGAATGTTTGGGAAAATTGAGATAGAGGATTCCAAAATAATCACATTAGAACAAGGCATTATCGGATTTCCTGACATAAAGAATTTTGCGTTGATTTTTGATTCAGACAAAGGGGAGGAAACGGCCATTAAATGGTTTCAGTCTATGGACGATCCGGTGTTTGCCATGCCAGTCGTAGATCCTTTTCTGTTTGTGGAAGATTATGCGCCGACAATTAGTGACGAGCTTTGCAATTCACTGGGCGGGCTGACCGGCGAAAATTCATTTGTGCTTACGACTGTAACAGTACCCACTGACATAAAGAAAATTTCCATCAATTTAAAAGCGCCGATTATTATCAATACGGATAATAATCAGGCAGTGCAGTTGATTGTAGAGGAGGATTATCCCGTAAAATATCAGATTTATGACAAGCTGAAAAAGGAAGGGGAATAGAAATGCTCGCATTGACAAGGCGGAAAGGCGAAGCGCTGATTATCAACAATAACGTAGAGATTGACATATTAGAGATTCGCGGAGATCAGGTTAAAATCGGCATTTCTGCGCCAAAGGAAGTCCCGATTTACCGCAAAGAGGTATATTTGCAGATACAAAACGAAAATAAGCAGTCGACAAATACAGATGGAATGGCGGCATTGAAAAAATTATTCTAATAATTTATTGGAAATGTACCGATATAGTATACAATAAACAATTTAAAACCATACGGAGGTGGTTGCAATGGCAATAGAAGCAGCATTAATTACGGCCGTGGCAAATCAGGGAGGAAAGCCGGGACCGAAAGCGCCGCAGAAGAAAGTGGAAATTGCGGAAAAAAGCAATACTGCAGCTATGGCGAAAAGTGAAAAGCGTGTAGCGGACACAAACGCTGCGGCGCAAAAAGACGAGGGTTCCCCAATACGGATTCAAGAAGAAAATATGCTTCCGCAGGCAGGGACGGAGAGCTTGAAAAAAGCTTTAGAGGAGCTAAACAAGAACGTGCATAATTCTGAGATTGCTTTCGGAATCCATGACGCAACCCATCGTGTAACAATCAAAATTATTGACAAAGACACCAAAAAAGTCCTTAAAGAATACCCGCCTGAGAAAACGCTTGACATGATAGCGAAGGTATGGGAAATGGCAGGGCTGATGGTAGACGAAAAAGGTTAGGAGGAGAAAAAAATGCCAATTAGAATCACAGGAATGAATTCAGGATTAGATACAGAAGCGTTAGTTCAGGAACTTGTATCCGCATACCGCAAGAAATCTGAGAAATACACAAAAGCGCAGACAAAGCTTTCATGGAAACAAGATGCGTGGAAAGATCTGAATACAAAAATCAATAAGTTTTATGGCAATATCAGAAGCTTGAAATATTCATCTGCGTATAACTCGAAAAAAGCGACAGTTTCTAATTCAAATAAAGCATCCGTTTCAGTAAAAAGCACAGTCGCTACAGGCACATATTCGTTAAAAATTAACAGTGTGGCGAAATCCGGTTATCTGACTGGCGCAAAACTGAACAATAATATTAATGAAAACAGTTCCATGGCAGAGTTAGGCTATACGGGCACTGACGGCAGAATCAGCGTGACAAGCGGCGGCAAGACGACAGATATTGCTATAACCGGCCAGACAAAAGTTTCTGATTTTATTAAATCTTTAAACGATGCCGGAGTAAATGCAAGTTTTGACTCTGCAAATCATAGAATTTTTATCAGCGCAAAGAAATCCGGCAAAGAAAATGACTTTACATTGACTGGCACGAACTTAAACGGCAATAACGCTTTATCAAAATTAGGGTTAAGCGTTGACAGTCAGGCAGAAATGAATATTTATAAAGAATATGCAAAGTATGCGAAAAACACTGCCGGAGGAAGTTATTTTGAGATTGATCCCGCGACGGGCGAGATTAAGTTCGATGCAAATGGAAAAGCAATTACTAACGGACAGTACAGCCCGGAAAAATATTGAAGACATAAAAGCGCTGCTTTCCAGCAGTTCAGCGGCAGTTACGAAGGCAAATGTGCAGATTAGTTATGCGAAAGCATATCGGACTGTTCAAGATGTGGATAAGACGTCAATGTCGGCGGCTGATAAAGAGCTCTTAAAAGAACTGGGTGGAAAAGGCGATCTGAGCAATGTTTATGTTGGCGCAGATAATACTGTTTATGAAAAGCAATCAGACGGCACATATGTAAAGAAAGCGGCCGATGGCACAGCGGTTACAGTTACGCAGGCTGAATTAGATGCGGCAGGTGGGGCGGTTTCCGGCAGCAGCAGGCTTTCCGCTTTAGAGACGGCGGCAGGCGTAACAGGCGCAGAATATGCAGCCGCTCATGCTACGTTAGATCAGTATTCCAGTATGCAGGCAGATTATGATTTGAATGATATAGCTGTGGAATACGCAAATGGGACATTGGACACTTACATTGCCACAAAAGGAACAGAACTGAATACAGCGCAGGCAGTGATTAATCAGAACAAGCTTCTGATGGAAGATTCCAGCAGCGCCGCAGTTTTCACTACGAAAGTATATAACGCTGCAAGCATTTTAGACGGGACTACAAAATTAGATCCAAATGCTGGCGCAAAACGTATCTATGGATCAGATACGGAAATTGAGTTAAATGGAGCAGTATTTACCGGAACCGGCAATGAAATCACAGTTAATGGGCTGACGATTAACGCAATGAATGTGACGGAGCCGGGAGAAACCATTTCCATCGGCGTGACGAATGATTCACAGGGAATGTATGATAAAATTAAGGGCTTCATAAAAGAATACAATGAAATAATCAATGAAATGACGTCATTGTTTAATGCAGATTCAGCAAAAGGCTATGAACCGCTGACAAAAGATGAAAAAGAAGCAATGACGGATAAAGAAATCGAGGAATGGGAGAAAAAGATTAAAGGTTCCATTCTTAGGAGAGATGAAAGCGTAAATCAGATGATGAGCGTAATGAAGAATGCCATGTTTAAGACTTATACGGTAAATGGCAAGAATTATTCACTTTCCAGTTTTGGGATTTCTACAATAGGAATCTTAAATGCAACGAAAAATCAAGAAAATGCGTTCCATATTGACGGAGATTCTGAGGATGCGGAAGTGTCAGGCAAGGAAGATAAGCTTTTGGCGGCATTGCAGGACGATCCGGATTCCGTAGCAGATTTTATGATGCAGCTTGCGACGGGCTTATACGATGCAATCGGTACAAAGATGAGTTCTTCCACATTGAGCAGTTTCGGCGTTGTATACAACGACAAAGAAATGGCTAGGGAATATAGCGATTATACAAAGACAATCAGCAAATGGGAAGAAAAATTAAAAGATATTGAAGAATCTTACTACAAAAAGTTTGCCGCAATGGAATCTGCGTTGGCAAAATTACAGAGCCAGCAGTCTTCATTGGCGAATCTGTTTGCATAACAGAATGATGTCATTGGACAGGGAGGTTAAATGATGACAAATACCCATGGATATACAGCATATGCGAATAACAGGATTATGACAGCTTCACCGGCGGAATTGACTTTAATGCTATACGAAGGCGCGATTAAATTCTGCAACATTGCGATTGCTGCTATTGAGAAAAGGGATATAGAAAAAGCGCATAACAATATTGTAAAAGTGGAAAATATTATTACTGAGTTTCAATCTACGTTGGATCACAAATATCCGGTTGCGAAAGATTTCGATAATGTCTACCGCTATTTGCAAGAGAGGCTTTTAGAAGCGAATTTAAAAAAAGACAAAGAAATCTTAGAAGAAATTCTAGGGCATCTCCGTACAATGCGTGATACATGGAAAGAAATTATGCAGAAAGCAAATGTAGACGGACGCAAGCATGTATCCTAATGAAATAGACGCAGTTTTGGCGTTATAGACAGGAGAATGGAATGGAAGCGGATTATATACGGATTATGGCTGAAAGCCTTGAAAAAAAGAAAGATATTTTAGATCGGATCATCGAATTAAACCGACAGCAGAAATTTCTATTGCAGGATCCGAATCTTTCGCCGGAAGATTTTGAGCAGAACATGAAATTTAAAGGTGAACTGATAGAACAGTTGAATTTTCTGGACGATGGATTTGAGGAGTTGTTTGGGCGTGTGCGTGATGCGTTGAATACGAACCGGCAGCAATATGCAGATGAGATTACGCAGATTCAGGGGCTGATTCGGGATATTATGACGCGGACTACTGAAATTCAGGCTCAAGAAGCCAGAAACCATGAAAGCGCTGTCAAAAAATTTTCAACTGTACGCAGTCAGGTGCGCGGCGTTCGCAACAGTCAGAAAGTCGTGAAACAATATTACGATAATATGATGAGCCATCGGAGCGCAGAAGCGCAGACGATTGACAATAAGAAATAAAAAGGGGGCTGTCGCACTAAATAATTAGTGCGCAGCTCCTTTTCTGTACAAAAAATTACAGCCGGACTTCGAAAAGTCCGGCTGTTGGTGTAAAATATAAGTATGCGAAAACCTATATATTTACATCAAGATTATACTTTGAACGAGGAAGGATATCAACTAAAACTTCCTTTAAATTTAGAAACCATCATTCCGGCAGATGATTCTGTGCGGTTACTGAGTCAGTTTGTGGAGGCTATGGATTTGACTGACTTATATTCTACTTACGAAAGGATAAATACAGTTCCGCCAAGAACTCTCCTGAAGATTGTTTTGTATTCTTACATGAATGGCGACTATTCCTCCCGTTCTATGGAACTCAACTGTAAAAGGGATATTAATTTCATGTATCTTTTAGAAGGAAAACCGGTTCCTGACCACGCTACTTTTGCCCGATTCCGCAGCATTCATTTTGCTCCATGTGCAAAACGCATTCTTGCTGAAATGTCAAATATCCTTTATGATCTCGGAGAAATTTCAGGAGAAACGGTTTTTATTGATGGTACAAAAATCGAAGCCTGTGCCAATAAATACACATTTGTATGGAAAAAAGCTGTAACAAAAAACCAGGAAAAGCTGCTGGTAAAAATCGCTGATCTCATTGCAGGATGTGAGCAGCTTTATGGAATACAGATTGTTCATGGTGATACCGTCAAAATGAAACATGTAAAACGATTACGCAAAAAACTGTATGCGTTAAAAAAAGAAGGGAAAATTGAGTTTGTGCATGGAGCAGGAAAGCGAAAGTCCTCATTACAAAAGAGCATTGAAACACTGGAGGATTATCTGGAACGTTTAAAAGGATATACTCAGAAGCTGCATATCTGTGGAAAAAGAAACAGTTTTTCAAAAACAGATCATGATGCAACTTTTATGCGCATGAAAGAGGATGCCATGGGCAATGGACAATTAAAGCCGGCATTTAATTTACAGCACGGAGTAGATGCAGAATACATTACCTGGCTGACCATTGGACCACAGCCCACAGATACTACAACACTAATCCCGTTTTTAAAAGAGACAGAAGAATATCTGGCCTTCAAATACAAAAAAATCATTGCAGATGCCGGGTATGAAAGTGAAGAGAATTATGTTTTTTTGGATAAGAACCGGCAGCTGGCATTTATCAAGCCATCGAATTATGAACGCTCGAAAACAAGAAAATATAAGAGCGATATTGGACGGATGGAAAATATGTCTTATGATGAAGCAGGTGATTTTTACACTTGCAGAAACGGGAAACAGCTGTCTTTTACGCACATCCGCCGTTCAAAGTCTAAAACCGGCTACGTCAGTGAAAAAAGTATTTATCAATGCAGCGACTGCAAAGATTGCCCCAACAAAAAAGAGTGTATAAAAGGGAACAACTGCAAAACGCCAATGGAAGAACGTAACAAGGTGCTTTCTGTGGCAAAGACATTTCTTAAATACCGGAAAGAAGATTTGGATCGGATTCTTTCAGATGAAGGGATTCTTCTCAGAACAAACAGGAGTATTCAGGCGGAAGGCTCTTTTGGCGAGTTAAAACAAGACATGCAATTCCGAAGATATTTGAGCAGGGGTACATCAAATGTTCTTGCTGAGAGTGTTTTGCTTGCAATGGCAAGAAATGTAAACAAACTCCACAACAAGATACAAAAAGGGAAAACAGGAAAACATTTATTCTCCTTGAAAAGCGCATAAATTAAAAAGGATTAAAATTTTTAATGATCCTATTTTTTAGGTGTATTAAAGTACGCCCTTTTTTAATTTAAGCAAACATTTCCGACAGAACAGATCAAATATGACCATAAAAAAGGCAAAAAGGAAGCTGCCGCTTCACGATTATTCAATCGTTAAAGCGACAGTTCCTTCTTTTATTTCTTACAGAATAAATATAATAAGGGGATACAGGGATTTATCCTGACATATTTGCTTCTATTTCGCTGTAAATCATAGAAGCGTAATATGTTTCATTAGAGTTTAAGATTTGTCATGCTTAATAATAAATTTCCCATGATTGCCCTGCATTGTATTGAAAATAATTCAGGAATATGTTCAAGGTTTTCTGTGTCCTTACAATGCAAAGAATGTTCAATATAAGGAGAGAGTTCCAATCCGTCCAAATGATTAGAAAATTGCTGTTGGAATCGTCTGAAATATTCGGATAGTAAAGCAATTTCCTTTTGGGAAATATGCTCCGTTTGACATAAATCATTAGATGCCAAAACTGACATACGGTTCAGTTGATAAATCGCATCTAAAATAAGCGTTTGTTTATCAGGGTATTCAATTTGAAAATCCAGTTCCGCTCCTTCCCCGTCTTGGATAAAAGAAACATGGAACGTGGTTTCCAATTCTCTTAACATATCATGCGCACGGGAATGCCATGTATGGTTCTGTATTTTTTTGTATCCGTTTTCGGCAATTTTCATCGCAGTCTGTGGGTTTGCCAGCAAATCTTTGAGGCGGTTTGCAAGTGAATCCAAATCTTTTAAAGAATAAATGATTATATTTTCATTATTCTCAAAATTTTCGATAATATATTTGCTTTCGTCTGTGACGGCAACTGCTTTGCTTAACATGGCGGAAGCAATTCTTTCCTGAAAGGCGTCTTTAAACCACGGCATTATATTTAATGAAAGTTTTGCGTTTGCCAAAGCTTTGCAAGCGGCATAAGAGCCTCCTTTATGGATTATCAGGTTTTGTTTACAGTCAAAGTTAAAATTTTCCCAGCCATTTCCAAAAACGTGTATTTTCAAGCCGGCGGATAAAAGAGCGCGGATTGCTTTTTCCCGATAGTAAAAGCGGGCAAAAAAATCCACTTT
>OFFL01002247.1_pt1 | contig 10347 bp, 6 predicted proteins | sample 1521391 | NCBI WGS metagenome assembly OFFL01 (sample SAMEA3504082, study PRJEB24116) | mouse gut metagenome | biome: mouse gut; feature: mouse-associated habitat; material: faeces | place: Denmark | collected 2011
AAGAAACATTGGCGGCAGTCGACTACGCCTCAAACAGTTCTTTCGAGCGCGGCATAGCCATCGGAGAGGAACGGGGACGCGAGGCTGAACGCATGGATACCGCCAGAAAACTTCGTGATGCCGGGTTTGACGAAGAATTGATAAAATCAGTCACTGGAATTTCGGTTTAAGAGTAACTATTGCACTTGCAATTGTAAATGTACCGGCACTGCGTTTTGCCGGTACATTTACTGTCAAAATCAATTATTTCAAATTCGTAAACCCGGTTTATGGGTATCAGGCACGTCAAAGCCGCGGCTTTGACGTGCCTGATACCTATTAACCGGGATTCTAAAACCTAAAACCTCACATACAAACCGGAATTCTAAAATCTAATGCCTAACGCCTAAAACCTCACAGATAAACCGGGACTTAACGTACTGCCATATCGCACTTGAAACGCTCTTTGTTCTTGGAATTGTGGTGATTCCGAGAATTGTTGTGCCGTGTGGTAAGAGGCGGTTATTTGCCGGTGCCGAAGCGTGAGGTGTCGGGAGGGGTGTCGTGGTCGGGCTTGAAACCGTTGAAGCGCCAGATGAATGTCAGTTGTATATAACGGGTCATATCGTGCACTTTCATGCGGTAATCCTGTCCGGAGCGGTTGATGGTCATCGTGGGCGACCATCGGTTGAAGATGTCTTTGGCCTGCAAGTCAATCTCGCAGCAACGTTTCTTGCCGAACTGCCATTTTATTCCCGCATCGACCTTCCACATGCCCGACAGGCCGGCTATTCCCTGTATCGACGGCGAGATGTATGTGAAGTCTACCGACAGTGACAGCGGGCAATCCGGACTGAATTTGAAAGTGTTGTCAAGTTCTCCATAGAATATCCATTTGCTGTTGTCAAAGCTGATGTCGTGGAACCGGTCGGCTTTTTCGCGCTGGTTGAAAATGTTGGCGGTTGCGGTGGCATTCCAGATGTAGCTGACATTGAAGGGTACGTTCAGATTGAGTCCGACCGTTCTCCGGTAATTCATGTTGATGGTCTGGTAAATCAGGTTCAGTTCGTCGGGCGACTGGTAGGGGAGTTGCACGGTAGCCTTGTCAGCATACAGCATGTAAAGCGTGGCCACATACTTCTGTCTGAAGATATAGCTGAAGTGGCCGGAATAGTTGAGATATGGCTGCAACGCCGGATTTCCCAATACTTTCGAGTAAGGATTGATATGAGATGTGCCGTTGCGGAGTTCCCAATACGACGGATAGACGCGCACCGTCGAGAGGTTCAGCTGGAAGATGCTTTTCGGTGTCTTGTAATAAGTGGCTCCCAACTGTGGGATGAAATTCCAGTTATGCCGGTAAGTGTTGTGGTAGTATTCCCCTTTGGCCGACACGTTGAAAGAGAGTCCCCGTTCGAAGGAGCATTGCACCCCGATGTAGGCATCGGCGACATCCTCTGAGGTTGTTCCGGAGAAGCCCTCCGACACGTCGGCCGGGTCTGTCAGCTGTGTGCTGCTGTCGTCTGAGCGTTGGTATTCCACGCCATAATTTATCTGCCACTGCCCGAGCTGATGCTGCTGGTCGAGATAGATATGCCAGCGGTTGATGTCCTGCCTGTTAAGCTCGCCAAGAAGGTAATCGCTTCCCTTAAAAAGAGACTGCCGGCGGTTCTCACCATAATAAGTGTAATCCCCTCCGATGGTCAGACCGAACGGTGCCGAATAACGCAAGAGAACATTGTGGTAGGTTATCGGGCCGTGGTATGTGTAGTTGTTGGTGAAACTGCCGAGAGTGCCGTCAGAAAGGCTCCGGCCTTTCGCAGCCGAGGTAATCTGACCGTTGTAGGTCAGACGCAATCTTTTATAAGATGCCGAGGCATAGATTGTGTTGGTCAGGCTCTCCGAGATTCGGCGCATATCATCCTCGATTAATGTGCGGTGTCCGTCGAAAAGATGATTCGAATATGTCTCCTCGCGGTTCCAGCTCTTAGTGCTCGACAGCCCGTAGTTGAGGTCAAAAGTCCACTCGCCGACAGCATATGTTGCGGCAAGTCCACCGCCGAAAGCGGCATAATGATCCTGATTATATCCGGCACGCAACTGTCCCTGAAGACCGTCAAGAGGCGTGGGTGTTTTCAGCACCACGTTTATCACCGCGCCATTGACATGATACTTGGCGGGGGCCGTGTACATTACCTCAACTGATTGCAGACGGTCTACGGGAGTGGTGTAAAGAAGCTGATACAGATTCTGCACAGGCATGTTTGTGAGTTCTCCGTTGAGGATGATCGTTACGTCCGATGCACCGGCAAGACCGATAAGGCCATTGTCGCTGACCACACCGGGGAGGTAACCCAACGCCTCAAGAATACTGTTGACAGGTTTATCCTTGACGATTGAGGGCAGGTCAACGACCATCATACCATCCTGCCCCTTGATCTGCGGCTTTTCCCCTTTCACGACGACCTCATCGAGCCGGTGTTCCCCGCCAATTTCCGGTTCCACAATAAGTTCCTGTCCTCCGATGCTGTCAGTATTCTCGTTCTGCGCCAACGAGTAAATAACACCCGACAAAGCCACGCACAAGATAAATGCTCTCTTCATAACCGTTGAATTATTGATGTTGAATTTTGATAATGTGTAGGCAAAGTTACAATCAGCAGTCGCATCAATCACGATCACCACACTTACTTAGTCTTAACCCAACCCTTAGTTAGTCTTAAATCTCCGCAAATAACACGTTGGAATAACCACTTTTATCAATCTTTGCGGAATTGGAGGGGCGCATTTAGGGGTGCGAACAACAAAAAAGAGGGCAAGAATGTCTTGTCCTCTGATTGCGGGCGGCAAGGGAGTCGAACCCTCATGGCGAAGCTATTGATTTCGGTATTTGCTATTCCCACACATTCTCTTTCGAGCATTATCCGCCCAGTCCGCCAAATGCCCACCGTTCTAAAAAGTTACCTAATGTAGTCATATCATTCAGAGATTTATATAAATTAGTCAAGCTAACCCATCCGAGAGCAAACTGGTAAAAAGTCGGCAACGGACACCCGAAGACATGAGTGGAAAGGAAGCAAACTCCTACTGTCAATCAATTTCTACGCAAAGGTGCGAAATTTTCTGGATAGACTGCACTAATAGTCGTAAAATTTGGAGCCAAAACGCACTAAATAACACTTTAGGCGCACAAACAATGCATTATTTAACACTGTAAAATTTAGTCTGTTCAGAAATTTTACATAACTTGCATCTGAAAGGAGAACTTTGACAAGTTAAGGCAATCCAACGGCAACGCCCTCGATAATCCATTGAGAATTACCGGGGACGTTAGCCATGTCATCACTGTTTTGTCGGACTTTCTACGCAAAAAAACGACAAAATTAGATTTTCGTTTGTACAACCGTCCTCGGTAGCAGGCGCCTATTAAAAATTATAGCCGTCCAATCATTGGGCGGCTATAAATTTTTGTAACACCTGCTACCGCGGACGGTTGTACAAACGATAAATATTACCATATAATATCTTCAAAGTCGTGAATGGCATATTTGTTGAGTGACTGATATTTTCAAGTATCATGGGAAGAATACCATAGATAAGGTTACGACGATAGCTCCCAGTACTAACCAAAGAATGAAAGTGTAGAATTTTTGTTTCTCTCCGTCTGTTGTATATTTTGACACGAATTTCTTAATCCGGGGAATGCCGAAACACGAAATCGCTGAAAAGGCCATCAACAACCAAATCGGGGTGGCGTTGGGATTTTGAATAAACATAGAAAGTGGTGGTCAGTTAAACGCATCTTCGTATGTAAATGCCATCGAACTAAAAGCCATACAAAAGATCATGGCTATCAATGAAAATATCTTTTTCATCATCTTTATTAGTTTTAATTCCCGTTCCGGCCCTCAATTGAGAGCCGGAACGAGATGTGTTTGAGTTTTATTTCTGAGCGACTCCGTGCATATTCACCTGAATACGGTTTTTACCGTCATAAAGATTGCGCATGAAATCATTGAATTCTTCAAGAGTTAGATTTTCAATAGCCTCACGATGTTTTGTGATGAGGTCAATATCAAGCATTTCATATAGCTGTATGTTGTTATGCCAGTACGAGTTGGTGCGGATAGAGTTTTCATACTGTGAGAGCATTGCAGTTTTCATACGGTTGAATTGCTCAGGTGTCGCTCCATCTTTCAACAGATTGACAAACAGTTCGTCGGCGAGCTGCAACATCTGTGCTGACTGTTCGTCATTGGTCTGTAGGAAGTAAACAAGGTTCCATCTGCCGGTACTTACATTATATGTTGAACCAACCTGTGGACTATATACACCACCCTCTTTCTCACGGAGAATGTCATGGTAAAGTATTCCAAGTATATCCCCGACAAGCGACACTTTCACTTCATTTTCTATTGTGGCTTTGAGATTATCATCGCTGTAAAATCCATATAGCCAATCTGCCGGTGCAGACATCTCAATGGTGAAATTGTCAACTACCTGTCCTTCGGGATTTTCAATCGGGGTGAATGAAAAACTTTTGGGTTGTTCAGCCGAGAGTGCAAGGGTGGCGATATACTGTTCCAACAGCGGTTTTATGGTTTTTACATCCACGTTACCGGTGAACAGGAATGTATAATCAGATGGATCAGCGACAGACTCCTTATAGAGTTGCAGCATCCGTTTATACTCAGCTCCACGTATCACATCGGCAGTGACAACCTGCGTAAGCGGATTGTTGCCGTAGGTGGCGTTCTGCTTGTGTTGTTCAAAAATGAATTCGGGAGATTTCTCCGCCGCTTCATACTGAGGTATTATTCTGGCGACAAAATTATTGTAGGTTTCTTCGTTCGGGTTAATGTTGGTAAAGGCTGTATAAATCAGCTCCATCAATGTGGGAAGATCCTTGACGGTAGAATTACCTTGGAAATAGTTTGAGAACTGACCCACACCATAACCAAGCCCGACGGTTTTGCCTGTCAGATAACGGTTAATCATCTTTTGGTCGAATTTGCCCATATCCGAAAGCTGAAAAGCATTGCCCATGAGAAGCACATTATTAGCTTCGCTTACCGGATATAAAGCTGCTCCACCGTATTTGAATGCTTGGAACAGTATTTCATCTTCTTTGTAGTCAGTAGGTTTCACAATGACTTTCACGCCGTTGGAGAGTAGAAATTCCGTTGTGCCGAATTTACCTTCCTTTACCTCCTTGATACTGCCTTTTGCAGGAAGTGTTTCAATTAATGGGTCAGTGATTGTCTCATCGGCGTATGCCTCATATTGACGACTCAATACATCATTTACCAAAACGAGAGCTGCATCCTTTTCAGGCAGACTTTTCCCATCTTTTTTCTGTTGCTGTATCAACAACACCTGATTATTGGGTGTAATAACTTGCGATATAGCTTGATTATAGGCTTGGAGAGGTATCTGCGTCACAATACTGTTGAAGAAATCTCTCTCCGCTTCAATTCCCATAGCCGGTGTGCGGTCTTTGAATGCGTTGATGAGTTCTTTGGCTACTACAGAAGTATTTGTGTTGTTTCTTTCATTGAATCGCTTATCATACTGCGCCTGCAATTCAGCAATTGCACTGTCGAGTTCAGATTGGGTGAATCCTGTGCGACAAGCCCTTACAACAATGGCAAAAGCATCTTCAAATGCACTCATTTCATCATCTTTGGCAATGGCTGCCACATTAAAAATGCCTTTGGTCTTTGATGGATACATGTCAATGAAATACACACCTGCATTAGCATAGCGGCAATCAGCCTCCTGACTGTGTTCATACAATCGGTTGTTAATCATCTCAGTCATTATGTCTTGAACCAACGAGTTGATGAAGGCAACATCTGTATTCTGGTATTCAAGAGGTATCTTGTCAAATTTCACTTGGAAGTCCACACGTCCGCTTTTGAGTTCGGGGTCCTCAAATGCGAAGAACAACGGAGTCTCATTGTCGCTTACGTGGACATATTCACGCGCTGCGGCATCCTCGGGCATCGGTATGTCGGAAAAGGTAGCGATGACCTTCTTTTCCATCTCAGCAGCATCAAAGTCACCGACTACGATAATGCCCTGTTGGTCGGGACGATACCATTTGTGATAGTAGTCGCGGAGTGCCTTGTAAGGGAAGTTCATCACCACATCCATCGTTCCGATTGGAGTTAATTGGTATTGCGGTTCAGAGAAAATCACCGGAGCCATCGCTACGCGGAAGCGGTGATGGGGGTCGTTGCGCATACGCCACTCTTCCTGAATCACCTTTCGCTCTGCGTCAATCTCCTCATCCTCGAGCAAAAGATCGCAGCTCCAGTCGCGCAGACATAGCAGCACACTGTCCATCAGCACGGTGTTTGTCGTTGGAACATTGTCGATGTTATACACCGTTTCCTCATAATCGGTATAGGCGTTGACATCAGCGCCGAACCTAATCCCCTTGGATTCAAGGTAACGCAGCATAGAGTCACCGGGATAGTGCTTGGTACCGTTGAACGCCATGTGCTCCAAGAAGTGTGCCAACCCATATTGCTCCGGTGTTTCAAGGGCAGAACCGACTTTCTGTGCGATGTAGAAATTGGCACGGTTCTGTGGATGGTCGTTGTGTAGAATGTAATAAGTCAACCCATTGGGCAGCACTCCATGCTTCACCTCCGGATTGAGCGGCAGTGGCTGTTGTGCGTTGGCGATGCAGATGCAAATGAGCATCAGCGCCAAAGTCAGAAACTTTTTAATCATATTGGTTGAAGTTTGTTGGATTATTGACATTGTTATAGGTTCTCATATTTCTTGCGGCTCCCTATATAGAGAAATAAGAATGTGAAGCCGGATCCCATAAGGATGCATACAATGAGAGGATATTTTTCAATGGAATGAAACAGTGTCAGACCTATCGCAAAACATATCCAAGAAATATTGAAATAGTAGCGCAGTAACAATTTACCACGGCAAATTTCCCTGATATACCTCTTAGGTACGTCAGGGTATTCTTCCGTGTACTTCCGCATACTTTGGGATAGCAATGTTGGATAAATAACCCCACAAGCTGTTGCTGCAAGCAACCCTGCACCACCAAAAATATAATAGGGTGTAGATAAAAATAAGGCATTATCTTCACCTGCCGCGCTGTTTATGATACACGCGAGCAAAGCTATTGCGGCGGCTGCGACGATATATCCGCCTCCGGTCAGTATCCCATATTTCAAGTTTTGCATCATACGGTTTTCGGGTATAATTACACTGCAAAATTAACCGAAATCCGGTGGGCCACAAACTACAACACCTTACATTGACTGGAGTAAGCAACTGATAATCAAATGAGATAAAATAAATAATCTTACATTGTCCAACCAATGTGCATTCTATGAGAAATAACTCAGATATATCTCCTTTTTCGGGATATCACTCTTTGAAATGAGGCTTTTGAGACGCGATTTATATACATATATGTTTCGAAGATCCGTCCCCAAGAAAATACTTATTGATTGCAGTGACAGGCCGCAGAAGATAAAGAGTGCGAGCTTTCGTTGTGAAACGGAAAGCCTCGGAAAGTCTTCATCGAATGATGTCATAAGATTGTCAGTGGAGGTATTGACAATATCTTCCAGTTCACGAACCGATTCAGCAGATCCAAATGAGTCTATGGCAGATTTAGCTTCTCCGAAAATACGTTTTTGTTCCTGCCCGGTTTCTTTGCATTCAAAATATGCGGATGCGAGGTGGTCTATGGTGTTGAATCTGGACTTGAATAAGGCAGCAACTTTTTCGGATACTGAGTTATGCTTACGCTCGTTCTCGAATAGATTATGTTCAAGGCTCTGAAGTTTCAGAAGATTATTCTCATTCTCAACCTTTAATAATTGTATCCGTTTCCGATAAAACAGTATGCCGCCGATCAACACCAACAAAAGGATTGTGAAAACCGAAATTATTATTACGGCTCGTTCCTTCGCGCTCTCAATCTCTTTCCAAGCGGAGCGGGTGACAGATTCATACTTCTCATTAAGAGCCAGACTTGATTCAGCTATTTTTCGTTCACCATAGTCTATATTGGCAGCTTTGTTCCTTATGCTGTCTATAAGAGGGAGTTCGGTACTACGGCCAAGTCGCTCCAAAATTGAATATTGGACATTGCGGCAAAGATATTCATCCGAAGGATTACGTGGCAGCGCTATTGCTTTATTTATAAGTATTTCTGCACTGTCCGGTTTATTGGCATGAAGATAGGCATTCGCCCAATGTGCAAGGATGTTAGGTGATGCATTGTCTATATCAAATATACCGCGCCAGATTTCTATTGCTTCTTCACTTCTATTATTATCATCCAAACCTCGGGCGAGTTGGTCAAGAAAATACACCTTATAGCTGTCAGAAGAGTATGCCAGCACATCGCTTTTCATTGACAGCAAGGAATCAAGTGCAGTGGCATAATCTCTCCTTACTGCCAATCCTCCGACTATCGCCATTCGTGCATCTATGCTTTGTTTCCTGTAGCCCAGTTTATTGAACAGCTCCAACGCTTTGTTTGCATAGTGTTGACTGACAATACCATTGAACCCGTTGCCATATACTTGCGAAAGATATAGATATACGAAAGCCAAATCCTTGTCATCGTCTAATTGGGAAGCAAGAAACTCCGCATCTTTCAATATTTCCAATCGGACAACCGGATTACCGTCGGCTTTGGCAAGCTCTGACTTTATGATGAGAGACTTTACTTCGTCGGTCGTGCATTTACCGTCGAAAGCAGTAACCGCACGATTCAGGTCGGCAGTAGTCATGTCAGCAGGGACAAGCCATACTGTCGCCAGATAAGCCTGCAACAATGCTCGCCGGGCCTTTTGTGATTCAGACATAGAAAGTGTATCCATTGATGCCAATGTCCGAAGCGCATTCTCGGGATTATCAATCAGAGTCATCTCTATGCTCTCCAATGTCTTGTTGGTTTTGGAACAAGAGCCAAATAGGAGCAAGGAGATGACGAGTATTGTCAATATATATCCTTTCATTAGTTAACGAGTTGTCAATTCATTTTTAACAGGATTCACGGCCGGTTTAATATGTCATTAGAAACGATAGGTTGCTACCGTGTCACGGGAAGTTTCAATTTCTATATGAGGCTGAGCGTAACGATTGGGGATATTGTCATACCTCCCAGTCGTTACTGAAATTCGCTTTTCAAGACTGCATGAGGATACGCACAAACATAGTATTATGCTTGCTAAGAGTGTTAAGGCTGATATTCTGATATGACGCTTACTCATATTATGATATGTTGTTTAATTGGCAAAGTTACAGCCAATAAAAATAAAAACTCTCAACATATGTTGAGAGTCAAGGTTTTTAACACTGTTTTCCGTTATTTTTTCGCAAGCGGCTCAGATGTGTCGGCGTGATTTTCAGAAAAGAAGCGATGTCTTTGAGGGAAAAGAGCTCAAAAAGGTCGGGGTATCGATTGATAAGGTCATCATATCGTTGCTGTGGTGTCTTGACATATAAGTCAACATAACGATCATAGACAGTTGTATATACAGCTTCGGTCGCGTGCATCACTATATCCTTGAAATTATAGTCTGTTTCGATCTTTTCATTGACATCCTTAGTTGGGACGCAGTAAATCTCACAATCTGAGACTGCTACTACCGCCAGTTTAGCCTTTTGCCCGTATATGCAAAAAGGCCAGTCGGCAACAAATCCTTCGCCGAATACCAGTCCCATCACATGCTCGGTGCCATCGACGGAACGTGCCACATATTTGAGTGTGCCGGATTGAATAAATCCGATATAACGGCCAACCTTGCCGATAGAAACAAATTCCTCTCCTTTGGCAAAATGTCGCAGTATACCCTTGCTGACGCAAAACTCGCGCCAAGCATCGACGTCAATATGTTCAATATATGTATTGAAATTCTTTGTCATATAATGCAGTCTGCATTAGTCTGTGCAGAATATTATACTGAAAAAGCGCAGACCAACTATGCCAAGTCTTGATTTGAAGGTCGTAGGTCATCGCGAAGCGCTTGTTCTGCAAGAAACCTAAATGCACGAATGTACCAATAGCAGCCCACGCTATTTGTGAGATGTGCTATACCTGTCCTTGTGCTAATTGCGAATTTCTTTGACAAGCAAAGCGGCAAGCCGATGGCCTACGTTCTCAAATCACAAGATTAAGCATTACGCTTCCTATTAGTCCAATATGTATGATAACCCGGAGGCTACCATAAGCAAAGTTAGCATTTATTTTTGAGATAAGCCCACGATTAGTCTTAAAATAAGTGTGGCATCTCTACTTATCCCTGGTTTATCTGACAGTTCTTTCTGCGCTTTTCCTGCCATTTTTGCGATGAGTAACCGAGCATCGGCTCC
>OFFL01002256.1_pt1 | contig 10296 bp, 8 predicted proteins | sample 1521391 | NCBI WGS metagenome assembly OFFL01 (sample SAMEA3504082, study PRJEB24116) | mouse gut metagenome | biome: mouse gut; feature: mouse-associated habitat; material: faeces | place: Denmark | collected 2011
ATCGCGTATTGCTGCCCGCCAGGATGAACTGTCAGTTGAAGAGGATATAATAATGACAGTAAGTGACTATGATGTGCGCCAAAGACTGATAGCTTCTGCGTCCGAAGCTCTTGACCTTGCTGACATGGCGTATGCCCAGACCCAGCAGCGATTCATAATAGGTAAGGCTGACATCAATTCGATTACTCTATCTCTCAATCGTAGGCAGGAGGCTTCAAAAAATTATATCTCGGCATTACAGAATTTTTGGCTCAGTCATTATAAGATTCGCAGGCTTACTCTTCACGATTTCGAAACCGGCAGATCGCTTTCTGATGAATTTGACTTGAAAATAGAGAATTGAGAATGAAGGCAAGTTCATTTACCATAATTGTTGCTTTCATTGCAATTTCATTGGTCGGATGCGCTCTTGTGCCGCTCCTTCCGGTGAAGCTTGCCCCTTCGCGAAATTTACCGTCACTGACAGTCAGCTTCTCGATGCCAAACAATTCTGCGAGGACAGTTGAGGCTGAGGTCACGTCGCGCCTTGAATCCATATTGGCTCGTGTCAGTGGAGTGAAGTCGATCAATTCCAAATCGTATAACGGTGGCGGAAGGGTGTCAATAGACCTTGACCGTCATGCTGATCTTGACATGGTAAGGTTTGAAGTGTCGGCTCTTGTGCGCCAGGCATGGGGTGATATGCCTGATGGGGTCACATATCCGTCGATTTCTCCTCGATCCGTCGAGAAGGAGAGTTCTCGTCCGTTCATGACATTTACGCTCAATGCTCCTTCAAATCCGTCTGAAATACAGGCCTATGGGGAGGAGAATCTTAAGCCTCTGCTGTCTCGTATACCGGGGGTGTATAAAGTGGAACTTAGCGGGGCGCAACCGATGGAATGGCAATTGAGATATGATATCGACAGGTTGTCGTCGCTCGGTCTTACTGCTGCTGATCTGAGAAAAGCCATATCCGAGCACTATGGCAGTGAGTTTCTTGGCATGGCAAAGATTTCAGGAGGTAAAGAGCGAGAGGAGTGGATGCGTCTGTCTCTGAAGTCAGGAGGCAATCCCGAAGCTTTTGTCCCATCTGAAATATCAATCCTGATGAATTCTGGCGAGGTAGTCAGTCTTGATAAGCTTGTTGTGGTGTCTCACATTGAAGCACGTGCTAAGCACCATTTCCGTATAAACGGACTCAACTCGATATATGTCAACATTACTTCAGAGGAGGATGCCAATCAGCTTGCACTGTCGGATCGAATAAAGGAAACAGTCAGCCTTTTTGAGAAGTCTATGCCGCAGGGGTATATGATAGATTCTGCCTATGATGCCACAGAAAATATCCGTGAAGAGCTTGACAAAATATATTTTCGCTCGGGACTCACAGTTGTCATATTGCTGCTGTTTGTAGGATTGATATCGCTGAATATTCGTTATGTATTGCTTATAACAATCGGGCTTGCAATGAATCTTGCTGTGGCTGCGGTGTTCTATTATCTGACTGGTATTGAGATTCAGCTGTATTCTCTCGCTGGTATCACCATATCACTCAATCTCATAATAGATAATCTTATTGTCATGACCGATCATTACACTCGTCGGCGTGATCTCGGGGTGTTCACTGCCATACTTGCTGCAACCCTGACCACTATCGGAGCACTTTCAGTGGTATATTTCATGGATGAGAGGACAAGGCTCAGTCTTGAGGATTTTGTTACGGTTGTGATAATAAATCTTGTTGTTTCGCTTGCGGTGGCTCTTTTCCTTGTTCCGGCATTGGTTGACAGGCTTGGAGTCCGGCGCAGGATAGAAGAACAGGGATTCCGGAATTTGCGTCGGCGTTTGTCATTGTTCCTCTCTCGCATCTATGCAAATATCGTAAATTCTGTCGTAAGATTCAGGGTTGCTTTCATTGTAATTATGATACTGTCTTTTGGATTGCCTGTATTCATTATTCCTGAAAAGATAGAAGGGGATAGTAGATGGGTGGAACGTTATAATGCTGTATTCGGAAGTTCGGTATACAAGGAGAAAATCAAGCCTGTCACCGATGTCGTATTGGGAGGGACTCTCCGTTTGTTTGTGGAAAAGGTCTACAATGGCTCATATTGGGATCGTGATACAGGGGAACCGGTGCTGTATATTAATGCAACTCTGCCCAATGGAGCTACAGTCGAGCAGATGGACGCGCTTGTCAGGAAGATGGAGATGTATTTGAGAGGCTTCTCGGAAGTGCGTCAGTTCCAGACCTCGGTTTCAGGTCCTCGTCGGGCTTCTATTTCAGTGTATTTTGACAAACAAAGTCAGCACAGCGGTTTTCCCTATCGGCTCAAGGGTGATGTCATATCGAAGGCTCTTACTCTTGGCGGAGGCTCATGGAACGTTTATGGGCTTCAGGATCAGGGCTTCAGTAATGATGTGAGAGAGAATGCCGGGAGCTATCGCGTGAAGCTTACAGGATATAATTACGATGAACTTTCGGATTGGGCTTATCGTATGCGCGACACTCTTCTGACTCACCGTCGTATAAAGGAAGTTACCGTTGCTTCGGAGTTCTCTCACTGGAAAGATGACTACACCGAGTTTCATCTTGCCATTGACCGTGACCGACTTGCCAAATATGGGATCAATGCTTCTCAGCTGTTCCGAGCGATCGAACCTACGTTCGGGCGTGAAATTAACTGCGGTCAGATCGTTGTCGACCGCAGTGCTCAACGCATCAATCTATATTCATTGAAGTCTGATACATATGATATCTTCGCACTCATGCAGCAGCCTTTCACTATCGGAGGAAAGACATTCAAACTTTCGGATATCGGCAGGATAGAGAAACGAAATGCTCCGCAGGATATAGTGAAAACGAATCAGGAATATATCATGTGTCTGCAATACGAGTATATAGGTTCAGGCATGCAAGGCAATAAAGTGCTTGAAAGAGATCTTGAGACCATAAATGCCCTTATGCCTGTAGGTTATAGGGCTGAGAGTGAAAGACTGCAATGGAGGGATAAGGATGAAAGCGGAAAATATTGGCTTCTGCTTCTCGTAGTGGCAATAATCTTTTTTACAGCTTCGATACTGTTCAATTCTTTGCGACAGCCGTTTGCGATAATATTTATAATTCCGATGTCTTTTATCGGAGTGTTTGCTGTGTTCTATCTGTTTAAGTTAAATTTTGACCAAGGAGGTTTTGCTTCTTTCATACTTCTTGCCGGCATCACTGTAAACGCTGCGATATATATCCTTAATGAGTATAATTCGCAATGTCGGAAATTTCCGACTGTTGACCGTTGCAAAATATACATCAAGGCATTCCGCATCAAGATCGTCCCCATACTTCTTACAGTGCTTTCGACAATACTTGGTTTCATCCCATTTATTATAGGTGAAACAAAGGAGTCTTTTTGGTATCCTTTGGCAATAGGCACGATGGGTGGATTGCTAATGTCGTTAATCTGTATAATTTTATATCTCCCATTATTGGTGATTAATAAAAAGCACACTCTACGATATCTCCCTCGGAGCAATAATCCTGAGCCATAAGGCAGATATAAACAGCTTACCAGTCAGTGTCCTCTCTCCACTTTATGTTGAACATATCTCTATTTGTATCTTATATGATGCAAAATATTGAGTCAGTTCGCCTATATTTTGAAATGAATAAAGAAATAAGCCTTGAAAATCATCAGATTTCCAAGGCTTATTTAAGCGGAGTGAGCGAGATTCGAACTCGCGATACGCTTTTGGCGTATACACGCTTTCCAGGCGTGCCTCTTCAGCCACTCGAGCATCACTCCTTGCATTGCTTTCTGCTTTGCGTGTGCAAAGGTAGCAAATTGGTGTGATATACTGAAATATTAAAGGTTAAAAAGTGTTGCAAAAATGCTGCAATATTGCTGCGCATTGTGGATTACATTAGGTGGTATCAGTGTGCTTTTCGGAATCTGCCGAACAGGTATCCGAGCATATCGGATTGGATGCGTGATTTCATCAGCGCATTGATCCCCAGATATATCGCCATGAACGCCAGGCTTTGCAGTACACATATCAGCAGCGGATGAAGATTAGCATTGAGCAGCATAATGCATGGTATAAGCGACAGGCAGGTGAGTGCAAAGTAGGGGAGCAGATCGCCAAGATAGCTGAGAAGTGTGCGTCCTGAGATTCGTATCACCAGTATGAGAGACGTTATCCAGGTTACTATTGTGGCAGCAAGTTGTCCCCAAAGGAATATTTCCACTCCACGGACCGGATTGCCGGGAGCAGTGATGGCTATGTAGGGTAGAGTGATGAGTATCGCTATGATGGATGCCGTATCGCGTATGACCTCATTGGCGATAAGTCTTTTGGAACGTGCTACCGACAGGAGGAAATTGCCGTAAAGATTGGAAAGGGTAAAAAATATTCCTCGTATCAGCATTAGTTGGAAAAGTATTATTGAGGGATCCCATTTGGTGCCGAAAAGAGTGTGGAATATCGGAGTTGCCATCACTGCAAGCAGACACATGCCTGGAAAAAGCAGATAAGCGGCAAAACGATGGGTCTTTCCGCACATATGTGCGTATCGTTCAGGGTCATCCTGGACTTTGGATAACAGCGGGACAAATGATGATGCAAAGACCTGTGATATAGATACTACTGCCATTTTACTCCATTTGTCAGCCTGGGTGTAATATCCTAAAGAACTGAGATTGACTTTTGAGCCAATTAGGAAGGAGCCCATGGATTGGAACGCTGTGTTGAGCAGGGAAGTAAACATGACCACTGATCCTATTCTGAAAAAGCTCTTCAGAACAGGAAACGAGAATGCAAGCATCGGGGTCCATCCGCTTGAGAACCATAGGATGATTGTCTTGACTGTGGCTACAGTTATGGATTGCCATACGAGAGCCCATGCCCCATATCCGCTGACTGCAAGATAAATTCCTGTCACAGCTCCTGCAATGAGTCCAAGAGAGTTGCTTACAGCCACCATGCGGGTCTCCATCCTTTTTATCAGGCGGTTGGACTGAACTATGGAGAGTGAGTTGATGATGAATGTTAGGAACATTACGCGCGACAATGGTATCAGGCGTGTGTTCCCCTGAAATATGTCGGCAATCCATGGTGCAAGAATGAAAAGCAGCAGGTAAAGAGCCAATGCCATAGACAGATTGAACCATAGCACTGTGGAATAATCGAGGCGGCTTGGCGATTTCCTTTGCAGCAGGGCTGATGCGAAACCGCTTTCAATGAACCGCTCAGCAAACATCTGGAATACCATAATTGCCCCTACAAGTCCGAATTCCTCCTGTGAGAGTTTTTGGGCAAGAACAACACCGGTCACCGCATAGAGTATCTGTGATGATACCTTATCGATGACGTTCCATTTGAGGGTGCGGGCTACCGATAGCTTCAGATTTTCGGTCGCGTCTCCTGATTCTTCGCAGTTGCTATGTTTTGAGTCAGACATAGGCTGCTATTTCATCTGCATAAGCTTCAGTCCTACCGACCGATTCTTGATTGTTGGATTCCCTTTGTAATATATGGAAGTGGACCCCATGCCGAACACTCCAAGGTCCTTTGTGGCATGCACGCCTACTGACCCGGTCCCTTTGGCACTGACTGACGCGTTTTCTGCTATAAGGTCATCAGCCTGTATCACGCCTGTGCCGGTGAGATTGAGTTTTGCCTCATCGCATCTGCCTGAGATTATCAGTGTGCCGTTGCCGAGCCGCATAGTGCCTTTCACTTCGTTTGCCTCTATGTGCCGGACTATCAGACGTCCGTTGCCTTCGAGTTTGGCTTCAAACTTAGGTGATTCCTTGACCGAGAGTACACGGAGAGTCGAGTCGCCCGAGTTCTCGATCTTAGTAAGAAACTTGGAGCATACTTTAAGTCTTGGCAGGTCATGTGTCTTGATATTTTCCTCGGAAAGCTGTATTGTGAGCTTACCCCCCTTGTTGGTGAATATAAAGGCGGATGCAAGATCTGACGGACAGTCGAAAAACGCTCTGCCTGCCGAGTCGGCATCACAGGTGTAGTCGACATTTATGCCGTCAAGCACTCTCAGTTCGCTGAATTCTCCTACATTCAGGTCGTAGTTGTTGTAGCTTTGAGCAGATGCCGACACGGCTGAGGCTATAAGGAGTATTGCGGATATTATTGTTGTCTTCATATCTTAAGGATGAATTTTCAGGTTTGTCAGGTCGATTATTATTCCGATTGCCGGCTTATCATTTCCTCTACTTCGCTCAGCACACCCATCAGTTCATCAAGGGTAGATGCCTGTAGCATGCGTATACGTGTTTCGCGGAAATGTGAGATCCCTTTGAATAGGGGAGAGGCGGCAAGATGCCGGCGTATATGTAGTATGCCACGGTATTCGTCAATGCGGTCGACGCTCTCACGTATCTGACGGCGCAGCAGATTGAAACGATCTTCCATAGGCAGCGGTTTTGCCTCTTCGCCATGTATTGCCTGCATGATGTCGTGGAATATCCATGGTGCGCCTATGCTGGCACGTCCCACCATCACTCCGTCAACTCCGTAACGGTCGAAAGCTTCGAGTGCCATCTCCGGCGAAGTTATATCGCCGTTGCCGATCACAGGTACTGTGAGCCTTGGATTTTCTTTTACCTTGGCTATCATTTCCCAGTCAGCCGATCCGGTGTACATCTGTGAGCGTGTTCTGCCATGCACGGTGAGTGCACTGATGCCGCAATCCTGGAGCTGCTCGGCAAGTTCCACGATTATTTTTGACTCATGATCCCATCCGAGGCGGGTCTTGACAGTGACAGGGAGCTTGACCGCATCCACTACCGCGCGTGTGATCTCAAGCATCTTGGGGATGTTTCGCAGCATTCCTGCTCCTGCTCCTTTGCCTGCTACTTTCTTGACCGGACATCCGAAATTGATGTCTATTATGTCAGGACATGCCTGTTCTACAATCTTGGCGGCCTGGACCATAGGCTCGACCTCTCTGCCATATATCTGAATAGCTGTAGGACGTTCTCCGGGATCAATGGCGAGTTTACGGACTGTGGCTGGGATGTCGCGAATAAGAGCGTCGGCACTTACGAATTCGGTGTACACCATTGATGCGCCCTGTTCCTTGCATATGAGGCGGAACGAGCGGTCGGTGACATCTTCCATCGGAGCGAGCATTACCGGACGGTTGCCGAGATCTATATCTGCGATTTTCATAGTCTATGAAAATAAAATCAAAATTAGTAATAATTTTTCTATACTATAAAGAATATAGGTAAATTTGGATAGGAATTATCCTTTTGTGCCGACATTTTTAAGATCGGCGATGAGGAAATTGCTCCCTGCGATAAGGATGAATCCATCTTTTCCGGCTGCTGCACGAGCTTTTGTGACAGCTGTGTTGACATCCTGTTCGGAGTTTCCGTATATACCGTTTTTATATGCAAAATCACATAGTGTGTCTGCATCCAATCCACGCTGACAGGATGGGCTGCTGAACCAGAATGTGACCTCTCCTTTGATTTCTCCAAGAAGTTCGAATATATGGGTCAGGTCCTTATCTGCTACAAATCCGATCACTATATGCTTATTGCTGGATCTGGTGTTCTTGATTTCACGGATTATCAGTTCCCATCCGCCCTGATTGTGACCAGTGTCGCATATGGTCAGAGGGTTTTCAGCAATCGTGCTCCATCGTCCGAAGAGATGCGTGAGCCCGGTTACGTTTGCCATTCCGCGGCTTACGGCTTCATTGGTGATGTTGAATTGTGATTGAAGCAGCTTCACTGCTGTGAAGATTGTGGCTGCATTGCGCAACTGGCATTCACCTTTCAATTCTCCGTTTACAGTTCCGAATGGGGTATCAGGATAGATGTTTCCATCTTCGGTCACCATGCCTTCCACTTGGGGTGCGAAATGTATTGGCGAGCCTGTTTTGGAGGCGACCTCACGGAACACATCCGCCGTGTCGTCGCGCCATTCTCCGATCACTACAGGTACCCCGGGCTTGATTATGCCTGCTTTCTCATGGGCGATGGCTGTATATGTACAGCCCAGTTGAGCTGTATGGTCGAGTGAAATATTTGTTATGACGCTCAGTATTGGGGTGATTATGTTGGTGGAGTCAAGACGTCCTCCGAGCCCGGTCTCTATGATTGCGACATCGACCTTCTGTAATGCGAAATATTCGAAGGCCATTGTGGAGGTCAGTTCGAAGAAACTTGGGGTGATTTCCGGATGTGTTTTGCTGGTTTTAACCCATCTTTCCACAAAGTCGACCACAGCTTCTTCAGCGATCTTTTCACCGTTGATGCGTATGCGCTCCCTGAAATCATATATGTGTGGTGATGTGTAGAGCCCCACACGATATCCGGCTTCCTGAAGAATGGCGGCAAGAGAGTGGGCTGTGGAGCCTTTTCCGTTTGTTCCTGCAATATGGACTGTCGGATAATGGGTGTGAGGATTCCCTGCCATATCGTCAAGGAGCCTTGAGGTGTCAAGACCGGGTTTGTAGGCTCCGGGACCTATGTTCTGAAACACAGGAAGGGAATTGTACAGCAGTTCTATGGCTTGGTTGTAGTTCATATGGATTATCGTCAGTAGATTAACCATCCTGCCGCTCCGGCGAGGCATATTATGAGAATAGGATGCCATTTCATCCAATATACCATCACAAAAGATGCCATGCACAGGATGATGCTCCATATTATCTGGTAATCGGTCTCACCGAAGTTGGCGGAATTCATGAGAAGTAATGCAGCTGAAGCTATAAGCCCTACCACAACAGGACGCAGGCCGGCAAAGATCCCTTTCACAACATCGCTGTCCTTGTGGCGGTGTATCAGATGGCTCGTGTATGCGACAAGCAGAAATGACGGAATGACAACCATAAGGGTACACACCAGAGATCCGAGTATCCCGAATATCGGTGACGAGAAATCCGTGGAGTATTCCCCTGGGGCCACATATCCTATGTAGGTTGCGGAGTTTATGCCGATAGGTCCGGGAGTCATTTGGGATATAGCCACGATGTCGGTAAACATCTGCTCCGTAACCCAGCCCGGACCTACTATCTCACGTTCGATCAAGGCAAGCATTGCATATCCTCCTCCGAATCCGAACAGCCCTATTTTCAGATATGCCCATATTAGTCTGAGGTAAATCATAGATGTTTCTCTTCCTCCTTTCTCATGTCGTTTTCAATCTGTCGGAGAGACTTGCGGTGATGTGACATCCATAGCCATCCGCCTAAACCTCCGAGTACAATGTATAAGATAGGGCTCGACAGGACAGGGATTTTTGACCATATGAGCAATGCTACTGATATGGGTATGGCGGCAGTTTTCCATCCTATGTTGGCTGCTCTGGCTGATGATATGACCGGAGCCACAATCAATGCCACCACCGCAGGGCGTATTCCCATAAAGATGTTCGAGAGGGTTTCGTTGTTCTTTATGAGATCGGGTGTCAGGAATATTGCAATTGCCAGAATTATGGTGAACGAGGGGAGGATTGTGCCTATGGAGGCTGTGATTGCACCCTTCATCCCCCGAAGCTTGTCGCCGACAGCCACCGAGATGTTTACGGCAAGGATGCCTGGCAAGGACTGTGCCACAGCAAGCAGGTCAAGGAACTCTTCACGCTCTATCCATTTCTTTTTGTCTACGATCTCTTTTTCGATAAGTGATATCATTGCCCAGCCGCCGCCGAAGGTGAATGCTCCTATCTTGAAGAATGATATGAATAATTGCCAATAGATATTTCTCATAAATAAATGTTGAACAGAACCGCTGTGCGCGGAGATGGTACGGCTCTTTGCCGTCACTGATTCTGTGTGCAAAATTACGAAAAAAACCTCAGTTTATAATGGATTCTACTTGATAGTTTCAATATTTGCCGGTCGTATGCGCAATAAGCTTGCGCAGCAGCAATAAAATTGCTTTCTTTGTGAAAAAATATTATCATGCCAATCAATCGATCTGCTCTCATACGTATCTCTACAATTGACCGATGCCTGCAAAATCATTATCGCCGCTGGACCATCGATGATCTTATAGAAGCATGTACGGAGGCTCTTGCTGAATATGAGGGAAGGTGTAATCCTGTTAGCCGACGTACTTTTCAGAATGACATCGCATTGATGCGGAGCGACAGGCTGGGATATAATGCCCCAATAATAGTAAAGGACCATAAGTACTATATGTATGATGACCCTGACTACAGCATTACGCATCTGCCGCTTAATGATGAGGGGTTGGATGCATTGAATTCAGCAATGGATGTGTTGCGAGATCGGAAGAGCACACGTCTGAACTCCAGTCACTGACCAATCTCGTATGCCGT
>OFFL01002266.1_pt1 | contig 10245 bp, 15 predicted proteins | sample 1521391 | NCBI WGS metagenome assembly OFFL01 (sample SAMEA3504082, study PRJEB24116) | mouse gut metagenome | biome: mouse gut; feature: mouse-associated habitat; material: faeces | place: Denmark | collected 2011
TAACCACGTGGCTTTCAGCCACTTTCACGGCGCAGCCGTGAATAATTCAGGTTAATATATGTGTCAACAATTATTTTTCAAATCTTTTACTCTATGAAATATTAAAATTTTCATCATGTTGCATTTTTTGTTGTCGTCTGGACATAATTATGCTATAATTGTGTTAAAGAAAGGAGTGAAGCATTATGCCACTTATTATGCCTATTAAGGATTTACGCAATACAACCGAGATTTCTAATATCGCACACAAGGAACAGGAGCCTATTTTTATTACTAAGAACGGATATAGCGATTTGGTTGTAATGAGTAGTGAATTATATGACAAATTTGCAAGAATGAACCGCATTGACCAAGCCATATTTGAGTCCGAGCAGGAAATTGCTAACGGAGCAGAAGCAGTTGACGCAGAGATAGTTTTTGCAGAATTGGAGAAAAAACATTTTGGATAAATACAAGGTAAAAGTCAACCCCAGAGCAATCCATGAATTAGACCACATTTACGAATATATCGCAAATGAGAAATTGGCTCCTGAAAATGCCAAAGGACAAATTGACAGAATTAAGAAGTCTATTTTAAGCCTAGACACATTTCCACAGTCCCATCAAGAGCGTAACGAGGGTAGATATGCCGGAAAAGGCTACCGTCAGTTACTGATTGATAATTATATCGCCATTTTCCGCATTGATGAACCATGTAAAACAGTCTATGTAGTAACAATACAGTATCAAGGACGAAATCTATAAAACAAACGCCAAATGACACTATAAATCATTTGGTACTTGTTTTGACTTAAGAATTATCTACCATAGTTCTAACGAATCCTCTGCATCCACCCACATCTGCATATTTCCTTCAAGATATAATAAATCCATCGACGTGTCGATGGATTGCATATATCAAGCGGTTCGTCTATCGCCAAAGCATTTAAGGCGCATTCAGAGCAGGGAGTGGTTTTCAATCCTTCTTCTGCTTTATTGCAGTCTATCCGCAAGAAATAACCTGCATAGGTGTATACGTCAATACTGTTATGGTGGATATTGTATGTTGCGTAAATCACATTCATATTATCTGTCATCTTGTCTTTTTTTTGAAAGCATTTCAATCAGTTCACAATTCCCATATGTTTTGTGTTATAATGTTTTATGTGATTTTGTTTCCCTCATTTTTTCCCTTATCAAGGTTCGTAATGCCCTGTGGGAAGATATAACACAAGGGAAACAATAAGGGAAAGCTCACCTGCGATAAACTTAGCGTTTTCAAGGGTTCGCGGAGATTTTAATAAACAAATATAACAGCTAATATTTCCCTTAAAAATCATCAAAGCACAATCGGGATTTGCGAGGAAAAATGTATGATTAGAATAAGACCATATAAAGCTTCGGATGTAAATACAATATTATCGTGGTGTCAAAATGAAAAAGCATTTTATCAATGGACAGCAGGCATACTCGGTAATTATCCGATAACACAAAAGGAATTTTGCGCTGTTGAATCTCTAATGCCATTTACTGCATTTGATGAAACAGGAATCGTTGGCTTTTTTACACTAAGAAACCCTGATGAATCATTGGATGAACTACGTTTTGGATTTGTTATTGTAAATCCTCACAAGAGAGGAAAAGGCTATGGAAAAGCTATGCTCCGGCTGGGTCTAAAATTTGTATTTGAAATATATGGAGCAAAAAAAGCATCATTGGGCGTTTTTGAGAATAATCTTCCGGCTTATTATTGCTATAAAGCAGTCGGTTTTAACGATACTGTTCTTGATAAGGCAGAAACATATTGTGTTCTAGGTGAAGAATGGAAGTGTAGAGAATTGATTATGGAAAATAGATAAATCCCGATTTATCTACTAATTTCCTTAACTTTCCTTTATTTTCAATACTTTGCATCGTTGCCTTTCATTAAAAAATTTTTCTTGACATATAAATAGAATTATGGTAGATTGTTAAAAAAATTTAGGAGGACACGGAAATGCAGAACTTACATTTTACAATGAATTATATGTACATGTATTATAGACGTACTTAGAAGTAATTGTGTTTCGATTGGATGCACAGTTACGCAGGTAGGTCTGATATGTCTGTGCATATAAATCGGTAGATGTAAGTTGTAATTGTGATAGAATGCTTGTAATAGCCGATAGTTTTAGAAGTGCACTGGACATATTGTATGTTTAGTGCTTTTTTTGTACAATAAGCTGCTTTACGAAGCAGGGCAGCGTTTGTTTGGAAAGGAGTTTCTTATGAAATTATCAAATGGAACAGAGGTTTTTGCTAAGCCTTATCGTGAAAAAGATACGGAAGAAATTGTCAGGTTGATTCATAGAAATTTTAGGGAAGTCAATGTGAAAGATTATGGGGAAAAAGCTATGGCAGCACTCTCTGCCACGCATAATGTGAATTGGTTCAAAGGCATGGCAAAATACGCACATGTGTATGTGTTTTGGAATGAAAATAAAATTGTGGGGGTTGGTTCCATATCAAGTTTTTGGGGAAGCCTTACGGAAAGCATTTTGCTTACTATTTTTGTGCTGCCGGAATTTCATGGGCAAGGGATCGGCAGCTATATCATTGATACCCTTGAATCCGATGAATTATTCTTAAGAGCAGAAAGAATAGAAATTCCCGCATCTATTACTGCGGTAGAATTTTACCGGAAGAAGGGATATGAATATAAAAATGAAATAAAAGAGCTGGATGATGAGCAGCATTACCGTTTGGAAAAATTTAGAAGCATTCACAATAGCAAATGGAGGGACAACGATAATGACAATCAGAACGATGGATATTGAAGATTATGAAAAAGTATATGATTTGTGGGTGCATACAGAAGGCATGGGGTTGAATACAACAGATGATTCAAGAGAAGGAATTGCTAAATATTTATTGCGGAATCCAAATACATGCTTTGTTGCTGAAGATAACGGAAAACTCATAGGCATCATTATGAGTGGACATGACGGACGCAGAGGCTTTATCCATCACACAACAGTTAAACGGGAATACAGGGGGCAGGAAATCGGGAAAAAGCTGGTTGATTCCGCACTGAAGGCTTTGGAAACAGAGGGCATACACAAAGTGGCATTGGTGGCGTTTGAGAAAAATGTATCAGGCAATGCTTTTTGGGAAAAGGTTGGATTTACTGTAAGGAATGACTTGGTTTATCGAAATAAAAATATACACCAACTCCAAAGGATTGATTTAATTTAACACGGAGGCTATATTATGGAAGTAACATTATTAAGGGCAGACATTAACAACGCAAAAGAACTACACGCTATGCAGGTTGAAGCTTTCAAAGAATTATTGGAGAAATATCAGGATTTTGACACCAGTCCTGCAAATGAAAACATGGAAAAAGTAGAAGCACGCTTGAAACAGGACTTTACATTTTACTATTTTATCTGTATTGGGCAGCAAAAAGCAGGAGCTATCCGTATTGTTGACAAAAAGGAAAACGGAAAAAACAAAAGAATTTCCCCAATATTTATACTGCCGGAATTTCAAGGGAAAGGGATTGCCCAGAAAGCAATCCAACTGTGCGAAGAACTGCATGGAAACGAAAGTTGGGAGCTGGATACCATTTTGCAGGAGCCTAAAAACTGTCATCTGTATGAAAAAATGGGGTATCGACAGACAGGCAAAACAAAGGTCATTAACGAAAGACTTACATTAACATTTTATGAAAAGAAGGAGGCGGACAGAACATGAATGTAATCATACTTGGTTCCGGAGGCTGTGTCAGCACGCCAAGGGCATGTTGTAGCTGCCGTGTATGTACAGAAGCGCGTCAGAAAGGATTTCCTTATGCAAGAACGGGGTGCAGTCTGTTTGTTGAAGATGTGAATGTATTGATTGATACACCGGAGGATATCAATGCTTCATTGAATAATTCCGGCATACAGAAGGTGGAACATATTTTGTACAGCCACTGCGACCCTGACCACACAATGGGAATGCGCGTAGTTGAACAATTGAAAATGGACTGGCTTACCAATTCGCTGGGAAAAAAACCGGAGCATCCGATAGAAATTGCTTCTCTGCCCGTCATTCTCGCAGATATTAAGAAGCAGGGTACTGCGTATGGATCATCTATTATGTATTATGAAATAATGGGACTTGTGTATACAAACGAAATCTGCGCTTTCCAAAAGGACAACATTTTGATTGAGCTGATTCCAGTAGACAAACAGGAACATGTGACTATATTTATTATTTCTTCCGACAGCAAAAAGATTATTTATGCCCCATGCGACGTAAAGCCGTTTCCAGCGTCAGAGAAATTTCAGGGCGCAGATGTCTTGATCATTGGCAATACAATTGTCGGGGACGTATTAAAAGGCGACATTGTATTAAAGGAAGATAACCCGCTGCGGAAAGAACTCTTCACGCTCGATGAAATTGATGCAATACGCAGACAGTATGGCATCAAAAAGGTTATCATTACGCATCTGGAAGAAGACTGGGGAAAATCCTATGATGATTACAGGGAATTAGAGCAGGAACTGAACCAAATACATTTTGCGTATGATGGATTGAAAATACAGTTATGAGCTGGGTAAGGGCTGGTTTTCCAACCCTTACAATTTTTTTACCACAATTCCAAAGAATCTTCCGCATCCACCCACATCTGCATATTTCCCTTCTCCAATAGTGAAGTGCCTTTTGCTATCAGGTACAGCTTTGTATTCAGCCATTCTGTCTGTAAAGGTTTTGGCATCTTCAAAGCCATGTGGCGGCTTGTAATATTTCAGTTCAATAAAGCCATACCTGCCTGCATCAAGCACCACAATATTCTCTATCTCATAAAGTTCCGCAAACGCATCAACCACCTTTTGACACTTTACTCGTTCTTCCTCTGTGATATAAACCTGTTTTTCCATATTGCTTTGGTAAATGTGGATTGTCGGCTCTGCCTTCGTTTCGTTAATACAGGTTCTCCTGCTTGTCACGTGTGATTGTGATAACCGTTTACTAACGTTCAAGTAGCAAACGCCACACGTCAGAGGTTACAGGCACTTTCCTCCGTCTGGACGCAACAGAAACTTGAAACTCACATTCAGTAAATCCAACTTAAACCTCATATCCACTTGGTCTTGCGGTTCAGTCGTGCCCGATTGCCTTTGGGCAACTTACCGCTTCCCTGCCGTGCTGTGTTCCCGTGTCAGCTTTCGCCTTTCGGTCAGGCAGGCGACCTCCCGCGTTATCATACGGAACAGTACCAATAATCTGCAATGCAAAATGCCCTATCTGGGCGCACAAATGTGTCGTCAGTATCGGAGATAATGACAAACAACGCTGTCTTTTCATCCCCGATCATATCAAGCCCCAACTCGTCATAGCTTGTCAGGTCACGCAGCTCCTTGATGTCAAAGGGGGCTAAACGTGCGCCACAGCTAATTAAAATGCTTTTCGCTGTCTTGCCAGTGACGTTTTGTAAAGGACTTTTTAATCATATTCACAAAAATTTTACATTTTAGGACAAAAAAGAACCGGGAACCTGTTTTTAGATTCCCGGCTGCGGTCTTTATTCATGCTCTTGATTCTGTAAGCACAATAGTTGCAAATCTTTTATAACGAATTTATAATTTCTGTTTCACTAAGCGTTTGCTTTAAAACATTCAGTTCTTCTAATTTTTTCTCGTAGATTTCCTCTAGTTCCTCCCTCTTAACTTTTGTATTATCATATTGAAACTGAATATTTTCAGGTAGTTCAATACCTTGTTTCTGATATTTATTTTCAATATCTTCCATGATTTTTCTTCTTCTTAAAATTCTATTTTGAATTTTTTCTATAGTATCTTCTGTGCGTGCTATTTTTTCTGATAAAGAAATTCCTTCATTTCGCTTTTTGTATCTTCGATTCTTTTTATCTGCTTTTTCAAGACCAATCACTTCATCAATAGCACTTTTATCAATTTGATTTTCATTCATTTTATTGTATGTATTTATAAACCCGTCCATAGAATACATATGAAATTCCTGATTAGTTTCTGTGATAAATTCTTTTCTAAGTTCTATTCTTGGCCCTATCGTCTTACCTTTGGTAATATTCCACCAATCTTCTTTTTGATCATGTGTAACATATACAATACCTACTCCATTCTCCTTCGCATATTTAATTATCTGCTTCCATATAATCAAATCTCCATAGGCATTATTGTCATCTTCCGAATTTTTCTTCTTTTTATCATCTTTGAATCCAGGTGGAATACTCTGTTTATATCTTTCCTCACCTTCTTCTTTTATTGCATTTAGTTCTTTATCATCAATCTGTGAACCAACTCTGCCATCAAAAATTGTCAAAATTTTATCCAATATCTCATCTTCATCTGCGTTAACCACTAACAAGTTTCGGTCTTTATTACTATCTAACCATTTAAACAAATACCTCTTTAATTCAGAAACTTCCTCATCGCTGGAAGTCAAACGTAAAGTTTCTACTGCTTTATTTGTGAAGTTTTCCATTTCCTTCTTAAATTGTTCATATCTTTGAACTGTTTCATATATGACCTCACAACGTTTACGCATATACTCATATGCCACTTGGTATGGAATCCATACTCTATCCTTAAAATTTTCAAAAGCAGCTAATAAAGATTTCCTTGTTTTTGCAGAATATCTATACAAATTCAGCAGTACATTAGTATCAAAAACAAAAACTGCCTTTTGCCATAATTCTTGTTTTTCTTTATTTGTTGGTTCTATAAATTCTTTGATCGTATTTTTCATATAACAGCCCTATCAATAAATAGCAAGTAATTCTAATCCAATATAATCTTCATTAACATCAATACTTTCAAATTCTTGCTTTTTTCCCGAAGCTATTTGTTTTCTTAACGCTCGATTTAGTCCTAAAAAATCTTTATAAATATCAAAAACCGGAAGTGGTTTATCTCTATAATATTTTCGGGATTCCAATCTTGCAATAATAGTTAACTCTTTTCCTTCATAATCTTCCAACTCATTATAGTCAATCAGCATATCTTCTTGTGATACTTTCCCTATTCCCATCCAGTAATCACAATCACCCCCCAATTCGCAAAATATAGGTATTTTTACTTTTGAATTTTTCAAAACAGAATTTATTAATTCCCGTTGATTATTATCTTCGTAATCTACTTGTGAAACAATCATATCTTTATATTGATCAATTAAATGAACCATATCAAATTGTTCAGGTATATAAATTTCACCAGTAACTTTAATGATGGAAGAAATTCTAACATCTTTAATTGAAATGCCTTGATTATCATCAACATAGTCGATAAAATCATCTCTCCTTTGTAGAAGTTTTTCAAAATTGGAGCATTCCAATAAATAGTTGGCTGATATATCTTCAATGTTATCCTTATCAATAACCCTTGTTTCTATATTTTTTCCTAAAATCAATGCCGAATACTGATCAACCTTCTTTTTATTAAAATATATTAAATCTCCAAACATTTATTTTCACCTCAATCTACATTACTTATCCTAAAGGGATATTCTGGTCTGTTTTTATTTTTTTGACCTCTTCAACAGAAAGACCGACAAATTCCGCAATCTTTTCAAGCGTTATTGTCCCATCTTCCAGCATTTTCTTTGCAACATTTGTCATTCCTTCTTTTAATGTCTGATTTCTCATATCTTCCATAGCACGGCACATAATCTCGATTCCCTCCTTGCTCTCTTTGAAAAATCTCACCCTGTCCGCCAGTGTCCCATAGTACATATCCGCTGCGTCTGTGCAGGAGAAGTCATGCATTAACTTCCCGATTGGCGTATCTCCACGGTAAGCGCCATTTACATACAGTATGTGCGAACCGTCCTCAAATCTTTCCCCGGTTCCTAAAAAGCACCGCTCAATCGGATAGAGCGGCAGCCCTTTTCCCATTACGTCATTCTCTGTGATAAAGATTACCCACGTTTCCGGCAGCTTGTCGAAGTCCTCGCCTTTCTTCAAAAGGTTTGCGTCCATCATGCTGCTGTTGTACCTTGCCCTTTTTCTCCCGGCTCCTTTGTCGGAGCGCTGTACCTCCACATTCAGTTTCGCCCCTGTGCTGTCCGTAGCCAGGATATCCAGCCTCACCGAACGGTTCAGCAGGTTCTCCACAAATACCTGGGTGCGGACGTCCAGCACCTTTAAATCCGGCTTTTCCAGCACAATCTGCAATACCAGTTCTATGCTTGCCGTATCTCCCTCAAAACACTTTGTGAGGAAATCATCATCAAGCAGGCGAAAGCCTCTTAGCCTCTGTAAATCTTCCTGATGTTTCTGGTCTATCTGTTCCGTCACTGTCAATCTTCCCACCTGCTTTCCCTTCCGTTTTTGTATCTCTATACTACCATACAATCGAAATATTTTCAATCATATCCAAACTTGTCTACACTGAAGAACCAAAACTCTCTATCTCTATCTTGCCCAATTTTCAGTTTTCGATTTTAATTGAGGACGCAATGTTTGAATTATTAAATTCATTATCATTTCCTATAGTAACACTTTGATCATTATAAATCAGCACATAAATATGATTCACTATTTCTTTCAATTCTTGTTCGCTCTTATTATCCACATCAATGTCTAACTCATCCAAATTTCCAAATTGTTTTTCAAGATAGCGCAAAATATCCAGTAACTTGTTTTCAACTTTCGGGAAAATATTTAAAATTTGTGGCATATTTAATTGTATCTCAGCTGATTGTATGACCATCCCCATATCATTATTACACTTTGCAATATATGGATAATATTCAGCAGGAATTATTCTTCCTATGGATGTTCCCTTTTTTTCATATTCATGTATTGTCCCTTTTAACGCACCTACACTTTCTCTCATATTTGCATAATAAAATATTTCCCGCTCGTTTTCAGGCATATTGCCTAGCGATAAAGGCACATTACTGTATTTTAAGAATCTTGACATAGTTCCTTTTATATAGGAGCAAAATGACTGTCCCGAAATCCGTCGATATTCAGGCACTTCCACATCATTCGGATATCCCTCTATTTCATAATTAACCCATTCTAATAATCTTTCGTCATCAAATTCCTGTAATAATACTTTTGTCCTCTTTAATGCTGTCTGTGTATCAATGCTTCCATTTGCTAAGTCCTTAATTATCTGACTCTTAGCCATCAAAACCACCTCTCAATCCAGCAAATAATATCTGTCCAAAAAGTAAATAAAAATAAAAATGCAACAATAGCTGAGATGATAAATCCAGAAATCCAAGGATGCTGATCATAAAATCTTTTCTTTTGTTTAGTTTGTCCAGACTCTTCTTTTTCTACGACATTAGAATTTATAATTTTTCCTTCAATTTTCTCTGCAATATTGGAATTTGTAAATTTATTTCCATCGCCTATTTGTATTCCCATGAATCAGTTTCTCCTTACTTGTCAAAGAACATATTATATCTGCTTATATAATGCCAAGATGAATCTTCCATCTTAGAAAATCTAACATCGACCGTTTGCGTATATTCGTATCCTACTGTGTTTCTTAGCTTAAAAATAAATTCAATATCTAAATAGTCTTTTTGCAAATCAGATTCTTTTAAATTTAACAAAACTTTCAGTTTATTAAACCTATTATCTTCTGTGAAAAATCCATCTACTGGCTGTCCAATTTCATATGTAACTCCATTAACACTATAACTTGTACTCCGTAAAATTACATCAGCTTTTATACAATAAAAACCAATTCCAATACCATCATTTAGATTAAATTGGTCTAAAAACCTTACTTCCTCGCCTTTTATCGTAGGTATATTACTTTTTTGTATGATAAAATATCCTTTTTCTCTTGATATAGTTTGCTGGTTTATCTTCCGGCTTAATATAAGCTGACCAATCAATATCGCTGCTTGTGTAAACAAAATAATAACATTCCATATTTCTGCTTTGCTCATATTTTTTAGTCCTCCTGCAAAAATTTTACAGTCTTACCAAAGAGGTAGAAATGTTCCTTATTACCTAAATTTCTATTTCACGTTCACATATTTTCTAAAATTAAGTCCAAATGCAAATTCTTTGCTATAACTGAAAGGTACTTGCGACAGCTCTAATAATTATATCACTAATGAAAGTTGAATTCGTAATATGGATATGTGCATTATACCACGAAAGGAAACTACCAACAATAAAAAACAGAACTTAATCTGCCAGTCTGATTTTACAAGCCAGGAGCCAATACATTTCTGATTCCCGGCCTGTTTCCGTTATCGTTTTTACATCTGCTGTATCTCATTTTTCAGCAT
>OFFL01002269.1_pt1 | contig 10211 bp, 9 predicted proteins | sample 1521391 | NCBI WGS metagenome assembly OFFL01 (sample SAMEA3504082, study PRJEB24116) | mouse gut metagenome | biome: mouse gut; feature: mouse-associated habitat; material: faeces | place: Denmark | collected 2011
TGAGGCAGTGAAGAAGGCCATTGGCTGATGGTGCTTCTGGCCGCAGGAATGGGTGAACGCGCCCAGGGGAGCAGTTATGCTCAGTTTATCACTGTGCTGCTGATATTTGTGGTGGTGCTGGGTATCACGGCACTGACCACAAAATGGATTGCAGGTTATCAGAAGCAGCAGGGCGCAAACGTGAACATACAGGTAATAGAAACCACTCGTATTGCGAATAATAAGTACATCCAAATCATACGGGCAGGCGAAAAGTATATGGTGGTGGCTGTCTGTAAGGATACAGTTACCATGCTGTGTGAGCTTCCGGGGGAGATGCTCAGAGAGGGCGGGTCCGCTCAGGGTTTTCACTTTAAGGATTTTTTTGACAGGGCTGTGAAGAAAGATCAGGCTGCCCCGGGAGAGCCAGAGGAAAGTCAGTTGCATGAAGAAGAATAAGCTTAAAATCAAGCGTATAGTAACCGCAATATGCCTGCTGGTCTCGGTGGGCATATTGTGTATTCAAAACTCCATGACAGTATTTGCCAGTGAAGAGCCAGGCATGTCCAATGTTCTGAATATCTCCTTTGGTGAGGGAAACGGGGATATCAGTGGTTCCCTCCGAATGTTGCTGACGCTGACTCTGCTGGCCATTGCTCCCACGCTCATTATGATGATGACGTCATTTACCCGCATCATCATTGTATTGCATTTCACTCGTGCCGCGCTGAATACTCAGACGGCGCCTCCCAATCAGGTCTTGGTGGGGCTTGCTCTGATATTGACTTTCTTTATTATGGAACCCACAGTGGCAGAGATCAATGAGCAGGCTTATCAACCCTATGAAGCCGGAGAGATTACGCTGGACGAGGCGTTGGAGAGGGGAGTTGCTCCGCTGCGGGAGTTTATGTACCCCCAGACCCAGGTGAAGGATGTACAGCTGTTTATGGACATTGCGGGGCAGACCTGGGACGGGGAGAGCCTGGACGATATTCCTATGTCCGTGCTGCTGCCCAGTTTTCTGATCAGTGAGCTTAGGATAGCGTTTTGGATCGGGTTTGTAATATACATACCCTTTATCGTTATTGATATGGTGGTGGCTTCCACCCTTATGAGTATGGGTATGATGATGCTGCCGCCCACCACGATCTCCATGCCGTTTAAGATTCTGCTCTTTGTACTGGCGGACGGCTGGAGCCTTATCATAGGACAGCTGGTGAACTCGTTCTATCTGCTACAATAGTGCGGTGCTGCGGCAGAGCAGGGGAATTTTTAGAAAGGGAGTGATGGGATATGACGATTGATGCGGTAATGGATATGACAAGGGAGGCGTTGTTTCTGGTGATTCAGGTATCCCTGCCAGTACTGCTGGTATCCCTGTGCGTGGGCCTTGCGGTCAGTATTTTTCAGACGGTTACGTCCATTCAGGAACAGACTTTGACGTTTGTGCCTAAGATTTTAGCGGTTTTTGTAGGGATTATGCTAATCGGGCCTTGGATGCTTGACGTTATGTCCGGCTATATGACTCGTCTTTGGTCGGATTTTAGCGTATTCTTGAGCTAGGTTATATTATGGTAAATTATAGTTTTTCATTAATTACATTTGAATATTTTATATTGATTTTGGTGCGAATCTCCTGTTTCATCTATATAGCCCCCTTTTTTGGAATGCAGAATACACCGGGAAGGGTGAAGATTGGTTTATCAGTTTTTATTTCTTTTCTGTTATTTCAGATTATTCCGAAAGAAAGTTTGGGATATACAGGAATTGTGGGATACTCCATTATCGTTCTAAAAGAAGGAATTACAGGGTTGCTCATTGGTTTTGCAGCAAACGTTTGTAATTCCATTATTTTATTAGCCGGCAATTTAATTGATATGAATATCGGATTTTCTATGGCTCAGGAATATAACCCTCAAATGCAGACACAGGCCAGCGTTACAGGAAATTTATACAGTTACCTTGTTTTATTGCTTTTAGTCATTACAAATATGCATCACTATATTTTGCGGGCAGTTGCGGATTCCTATCAGTTAATACCAGTGAATGGGCAGGTCTTTCAATGGGACAGTCTCTTAACGGGTTTTGTGACTTATATGATTGATTTATTTGTAATAGCCTTTCGTATTATTCTGCCTGTGTTTGCCTGCCTGATGATCTTAAACTGTATTTTGGGCATTATGGCAAAGGTATCTCCGCAAATGAATATGTTTGCGGTAGGTATGCAGTTAAAAGTTTTATTTGGGCTTTTTGTAATGCTCGTGACGATTGAATTATTTATAAATGTTTCTGATTTTATTTTTGATGAGATGAAACGGACGATAGTATCTATGATAAAAGGGATGTATGTAAGTTGACAGAATGGGATAATAGGCAGCTTCCATACCGGCTCCAGTGGTTTGCGAAAGACGGGCCCGGAGGCGAGAAGACGGAAGAGCCTACATCAAAGAAACTGACCGATGCCAGAAATGATGGCAAGGTTGCCAAAAGTAAAGAATTAACAAGCGCATTTGATTTGGTCGTCTTATTTCTGGTCTTGAAGATTTTCATATCTTATGTATATAATGGATTTATTGATTCTTTTTCTTATGTATATTCGAGAATACCGGATTTTGTAAAAAATAATGCGATAGAGACAAATGGATTTAGCGTTGCGGCTTTTCTTCAGGAGGAGCTGATTGAAATTATAAAACTGACGCTGCCATTTTTTATCATAGGGTTTCTTGTGGCTTTTTTAGGCGATTTGCTTCAGGTACGCTGGAAAGTGACGACTAAGCCAATGCAGCCAAAATTCAGTAAATTTAACCCTTTAAGCGGATTTAAACGGATTTTTTCTAAAGATTCCTTATTTGAGCTGCTGAAATCAATTATCAAGCTGGGGATTATCGCTTATGTGGCATATGCATCAGTCAGTGAAAATTCAGATAAACTTTTTATATTGTATGACATTCCTTTGATGCAGGCGATTATTTTCAGCGGACAGATTATTTTAGACACGGGATTAAAGATTGCGCTCGTGTATATAGTGATTGGAGCCGCTGACTGGATATACCAGAAACATAAATTCCATGAAGAAATGAAAATGACAAAGCAGGAAGTAAAAGATGAATATAAAAATACGGAAGGAAATCCTGAAATCAAAGGAAAACAGCGGCAGAGAATGCAGGAAGCATCAAGACGCAGAATGATGCAGGATGTCCCAAAGGCAGATGTGATTATTACGAACCCGACGCATCTTGCCGTTGCATTAAAATATGATTCCAATGAATCAAAAGCTCCGGTTGTCTTAGCGAAAGGCGAGGACTATCTGGCGCTTAAAATTCGGGAAGTTGCCAAAGAGAACCATGTCGAAATTGTGGAGAATAAACCACTGGCGCGTATGCTCTATGCAAACGTGGATATTGGACAGGAAATCCCGCCGGAGCTCTATCAGGCGGTAGCGGAAGTTCTGGCGATGGTATATAATATGAAAAACAGCTAGAAGGAGGAAATAAGATGAAAAAAGCAGATATTGGCATAGCCTTGTACTTACTTGCGGCGGTCATCTTTTTCATTGTGCCAATTCCGGATGTGTTGCTTGACGTTATGCTGTCAATCAATATTTCCATTGCATTGATTATAATGTTTCGTTCATTGTTCTCGCGTGAAGTATTGGACATGTCATTTTTCCCGACTTTATTGCTGTTTAGTACGATTTTTCGTATATCCCTAAATGTTTCTTCTACCCGTTTGATATTGACGACGGGAAGCCCGGGAAACGTAGTGGAAACGTTTGCTTCCTTTGTGGGCGGGGGAGATTTAATTATCGGCGCAATTATTTTTATTGTCCTGATAATTATTCAGTTCGTTGTCATTAACAAAGGTTCGGAACGTGTGGCAGAAGTAACTGCAAGGTTTACCCTTGATGCAATGCCGGGTAAACAGATGGCGATTGATGCAGATTTGAATACAGGCACAATTACGGAAAAGGAAGCAAGGGAGCGGCGTGAGAAGATACAGGCGGAATCAAGTTTCTTCGGTAACATGGACGGCGCGACAAAGTATGTAAAGGGAGACGCCGCAGCCGGATTAATCATTACATTGATAAACCTTGTTGGCGGCACTGCGATGGGCGTGTTGCGCCAAGGCATGGAATTTGGGGATGCGATTGAGCGGTTTGGCGTTTTGACAATAGGTGATGGGCTCTGCAGCCAGATTCCGTCGCTTCTGATTTCCCTTGCGACAGGTATTTTGGTTACAAAAGCTTCCAAAGAAGCGGATTTTGGCGCTGTGTTAGTCGGGCAGTTGTTTGGGATGCCAAAAGCCCTCTATATAGTAGGGGCTACGATGTGTATGCTTGGAATATTAACTCCGTTTAAATGGTATCTTTTTGTCGGCATTGGTTCTGCATTTTTGATTGCGGGGAGAACGATGTCGGCGAATATCGGCATGGAGCAGATTGAAGAAGAAGTCGGCATGGAGGAGACGGAAGCGGAAGAAATCCGAAAGCCGGAAAACGTTGTGTCACTGCTTCAGGTTGATCCGATTGAGCTGGAGTTCGGTTATGGGATTATTCCTCTTGCAGACGTGAATCAGGGCGGAGATTTATTAGACCGTGTGGTTATGATCCGAAGGCAGATTGCTTTAGAGCTTGGAACGGTCGTTCCAATTATCCGTCTTAGGGACAATATTCAGTTGAACCCGAATCAGTATATTATAAAGATAAAAGGGATTCAGGTGACGGAAGGGGAAATTCTGTTTGATCACTATATGGCGATGAATCCGGGATATGTCGAGGAGGAAATTACGGGTATCCCGACGTTTGAGCCTTCGTTCCACCTTCCGGCGATTTGGATTACGGAAGGACAGAGGGAGCGCGCGGAAAGCCTTGGCTATACGGTAGTAGATCCGCCGTCTATTATTGCGACGCATCTGACGGAAATCGTAAGGACGCATATTGATGAACTTTTGACAAGGCAGGATGTGCAAAATTTGGTGGACAATTTAAAAGAGAGCAATCCTGTGCTTGTGGACGAGCTTGTACCAAAGATTTTAGGTCTGGGAGAAGTCCAGAAAGTGTTGCAGAATCTTTTGCGGGAAGGCATTTCTATCCGGGATTTGTTGTCTATCTTTGAAACATTGGCGGATCACGCGACGACAACGCGGGATACGGACGTTTTAACGGAATATGTCAGACAAAGCTTGAAACGCGCGATTTCCGGCAAATATTTCACGCCAAATGAGGTGACAAGCGTGATTACATTAGATCCGAAAACGGAGCAGGATATTATGTCCTCAATAAAGCAGACGGAGCAGGGCGCATATCTGACGTTAGATCCAGAGCGTACAAAAGCGATTGTCGCATCTGTTGAAACAGAAGTGGAAAAATTGGAAAATCTCGGCAAGAATGCGATTATTATCACATCTCCGATTGTAAGAATGTATTTTAAGAAACTTACGTCGGATTATTTTAGAGACTTAATTGTAATATCTTATAATGAAGTCGAATCGAATGTTGAATTACAATCAGTTGGGATGGTGACAGGATAATGACAATTAAGAAATTTCAAGGCGCAACGGAAGAAGAAGCCATAGAACAGGCAAAGCAAGAGTTTGGTGAAGATGCAGTTGTGATGAATGTGAAGGAAATACGTCCAAAAGGCATTCTGCGTACATTTAAGAAGTCTTTATATGAGGTGACGGCGGCGGTTGAGGAGAAAGACAACCGCGCAGATGCCGGAATGGCTCTAAGAAATGCGCAGAAAACACATGAAACGATAAATGTGACTGCTGATGAGCCAATTCAGATTCCACCTGTTGCCGCGCCGGCGATGGACCCGGCTAAGGCGGAACAAAATGCGATTGAATTTATCAAGCGGAACGCCAATTTATTAAAGAAAGATGAAGTTGTGGAACGGGAAAGAATTGAGGAGAAACTCGAAAACCTTCAGAGTATTTTGGAAAAGCAGATGGCAGCAGAAAAGAAAAAAGAAAAAGAAGAAGATGATTTTATAAAATCCGATTCCAAGAAAAATGACAATTTTGCATTTGTAAAGATGTTATATGCAACATTGATTGATAATGAAGTAGATGAAAAATATATCAACCAGATTATGGATGAAATTGAAAAAGCGAATTGGAACGGCAACAGCATAGACCATATTCTTTCGAATATATATCAGAAAATGATTTTAAAATTCGGTCAGCCGCATGGCATTGACTTAACTGGAGTGAAACCCAAGGTAGTGTTTTTTGTGGGGCCTACAGGAGTGGGGAAAACGACGACTCTTGCAAAGATCGCTTCCAGATTAAAAGTAGATCAAGGAAAGAAAATTGCATTTTTAACGGCAGACACATACAGAATTGCAGCCGCGGAACAGCTCCGCATTTATGCAAATATTTTAGACACTTCACTTAGCATCATCTATTCTGCAGAGGAATTGAATCATGGAATGGAGCAGTTAGAGGAGGTTGACGTCGTTTTAGTGGATACGGCAGGCTTCTCGCATAAAAGCCAGACATTAAAAGAGGACGTGAAAAATTTAATCCAGAGTTTGGATGCCCGTTACAGCCGTGAAACATATCTTGTTTTAAGCGCGACGACAAAGTACAATGATTTAAAAGAAATTGCAGATATCTACAAAGAAATTTCTGACTATAAAATAATTTTTACGAAATTGGATGAAACAACGACGTATGGCAATATTTTAAATATTAAATTATATTCAAATGCAGAAGTTTCTTATATCACAAATGGACAAAACGTACCAGATGACATAGAAATTTTTAATTCCCAAAAGATAGTTAAGAGGTTGCTAGGAGGAAGTTAGCCTATGGATCAGGCAGAACAGCTTAGAAATGTTGTTAAGTTAAGGAGCGAAGGCCTGCAGAAGCGGGGAGCCAGAGTAGTTACCATTACCAGCGGAAAAGGCGGCGTAGGCAAGTCAAATATAGCGGTTAATATGGCAGTGTGGATGAAAAAGATGGGGAAGCGGGTCATTATATTTGATGCGGATTTAGGATTGGCAAACGTCGAAGTTATGTTCGGGGCAGTTCCACAATATAATTTAAGTGATTTGATCTATAATGGCAAAAGCATTCAGGAAATTATTACGTTAGGGCCTATGGGGATAGGGTTTGTGTCCGGTGGGCTGGGAATTGCAGGATTAAGCGATCTTTCAAAAGATCAGATTGTCTATCTGGTGCATTCTCTTGCAGAGTTAAATGAATTGGCGGATTTTATTATTGTAGACACAGGAGCAGGCATATCGGACAGCGTTTTGGAGTTTGTTATGGCAAGCCCGGAGATTTTATTGATAAGCACGCCGGAGCCAAGTTCACTTACGGATGCGTATTCGTTGTTAAAAGCATTGTACCGCAATCCGATTTTTCCGAAGGAACAGGCGAAAATCAGTGTAGTCGCAAACAGGGTGAACACCACGGAAGAAGGGGAAGCCGTTTTTTCTAAACTGGATTCTGTCGTTACGCAGTTTCTGAAAGGGAAGCTGGAATTTTTGGGAATGGTTCCGCAAGATCAGGCGATGGAATATGCCGTCCGAAACCAGAAAGTGATTTCATTAGAAAAGCCGAATGCGGCTTCTTCGAAAGCGTTTGAGGCGCTGACCCAAAATTATGTGAACAATGAAAATAAAAGAATACCGATACATCAGGGTATTGCCCAGTTAATGATTCAATTTCTGTCAAGAAAAGGAAGTTAATAAAATATTAGGAGGAAACCAAAATGAAGAAAAATATTTTAGTTGTTGATGACTCTGCACTCCTGAGAAGGGTAATATGTGATATAATAGATTCAGATGATAATTTACAGGTTGTAGACACTTGCAAGGATGGACTTGAAGCATATGAGACACTAAAGAAAAAGCGGTACGACGCCGTTGTGCTGGATGTCAATATGCCCCGTATGAGTGGTTTGGAATTGCTTGAACAGCTGCAAAAAGATAAAATAAAAGCGACGATTATCATGGTGAGCACTCTGACGGTAAAAGATGCAGAAGTGACGCTTATGGCGTTGGAGCGTGGAGCGGTCGATTTTGTGGCGAAACCGACGAATATCATTGAAGCAAAAGGCGATGCATTTAAACAGGCATTGCTGAAGGTGCTTTCCGCAGTCTTACAGACACAAAGCCTGCAGAGGGCATCTGCTGTAAAAGATTCTGTGCAGAAAGCAAAACCTGCGGCGGGCGTCCGCAAACCTGTACACAGAAAAACAGATGCCGGGAAAGGGAACAAATTAGTCGCGCTTGCCTGTTCTACTGGAGGGCCGAAGTCATTGCAGAGTGTAATTCCATATTTGCCGAAAGAGCTGGATGCGCCGGTTGTGTTGGTGCAGCATATGCCAATAGGGTTTACGAAATCTATGGCGGACCGCCTGCATGAAGTAAGCAAAGTTTCTGTAAAGGAAGCGCAGGAAGGCGATATTTTACAGAAAGGCTGGGTTTATGTGGCGCCCGGGGGCAAACATATGGAAGTGGCGAAATTAGCCGATGGCAGACATAAAATCGTATTAAATGATATGCCGGCAATCGGAGGGTTAAAGCCATGCGCGAATGTTACATATGATTCTCTGGTGAAAAGTGGGTATGATGAAATCGTATGCGTCGTGCTTACCGGAATGGGCGCTGACGGTACGAAAGGCATTCTTTCACTGGAAAAGAAAAAGCCAGTTTATGTAATTTCCCAAGACGCAAAATCGTGCGTCATTTATGGTATGCCAAAAGCGATTTATGAAACAGGGCTGGTAGACGAAGTAGTTCCATTGACCGATGTGGCATCGACAATCACAAAGAGAGTGGGGGTACGGTAAAAAATGGATGTAGGCCAATATCTTGAGATATTTATTGATGAGACAAGTGAGCATTTGCAGAGCTTAAGCGACTGTATAATGACGCTGGAAAAAGAACCTGACAACAAAGACACCATCAATGAGGTTTTCCGGGCGGCGCATTCTTTAAAAGGAATGGCGGGGACCATGGGATTTAAGCGTATGCAGCATTTGACGCATGATATGGAAGATGTGTTTCAGGAAGTCAGAAGTGACAAAATTGCAGTAAACAGTAAGATGATTGATATTTTATTCAAATGTCTGGATGCGTTAGACCGGTATTTAGAGACGATTAAAGAGACGTCAGACGAAGGGATAGAAGACAATCAGGCGATTATTAAAGAGCTGAATGATTTTATTGCGCAGTCGGAAGGGCAGGAAGCGCCTCCGGCGGCTCCAGAGGAAACGGCTGCCGATTCTTCTGAAGGCGCAGAAAAGAAGTTCTTAAAGCTGGAACTGACAAACAGTGAAAAGGAATCGATCCGGAATGCCAAAGATGAGGAGAACCATATATATGGATTTACCGTATATATCCATGCGGAATGTCTTTTAAAAGCGGCGAGGGCGTTTTTGGTATTTCAGGCAGTGGAGGATTTTGGTGAGATTGTAGTGTATCGTCCAGATCCGCACGATATTGAAGATGAAAAATTTGATTTGGATTTTTCATTTTTTATGGTTGCGAAAGAATCGTTAGAAAAAATTCTTCCGGCTGTAAAGGCAGTGTCAGAAATCACTACAGTGTATGCGGAGGAAATACAGCCTGATGTTTATGCCCAAAAAGAAGAAAAAGAAGAACAGCCCCATGTGGAACTCCCGGTTCAGGCAGAGACGGCGGCTCCTCAGGCAGATATGCAGCCGAAATCACAGCCTGCGGCAGTAAAAAAAGCAGTGAAAAAACCTGTGACAAGCCGTACTGTCCGGGTAGACATTGAAAAGCTTGATGCATTGATGAATCAGGTCAGCGAGCTGATTATCGCTAAAAATGGAATTGTGTCGATCAGCGCGTCGGAAGGCGGGAGTTTTGAGAGCCAGTCGTTCCATGAGCAGATTGAATACCTAGAGCGGATTACGACGAATCTGCATGAATCCGTAATGCAGGTTCGCATGGTTCCGATTGAGAGTGTGGTAAATAAGTATCCGCGTATGATCCGCGATTTATCCAGAAAGCTGGATAAAAAAATGGAATTGTTTATGAGCGGCGAGGATACGGAGCTTGACCGTACCGTGGTAGATGAGATCGGCGATCCGCTGATGCACCTTCTGCGTAATTCCGCGGACCACGGCTTAGAGAGCGCGGAGATCCGTGCGGAGAGAGGCAAGCCGGAAGTGGGTTCTATTTATCTCGATGCTTACCAGGACGGCAATAACGTTATCATCGAGGTGAAGGATGACGGTAACGGTATCGATGTGG
>OFFL01002270.1_pt1 | contig 10208 bp, 6 predicted proteins | sample 1521391 | NCBI WGS metagenome assembly OFFL01 (sample SAMEA3504082, study PRJEB24116) | mouse gut metagenome | biome: mouse gut; feature: mouse-associated habitat; material: faeces | place: Denmark | collected 2011
GTGCTGTCCGACAAGGGCCTGGCCGCAGAGCTAGCCCGGAACCAATACCACCTGGTGCTGGCCAACATCGTGGCCGACGTCATCATCCCCCTGTCCGCCAAGGCGGGGGAGTTTATGACCCCCGGCGGGGTGTTCCTCACGTCCGGAATTATTGAGGGGCGGCAGGAGGAGGTCAAGGCCGCTTTGGAGCAAAGCGGCTTTGCGGTCGCCCGGCACTTGGAACGGGGCGGTTGGCACGCGTTCCAGGCGGAACTACCGTAGAGGCGCCCCTATTGGTGCTGCCGCCTGTGTCTGGTTGCTGCAAACTGGCGGGGCCCACCCCGCGCCTGCGGCGCGGACCGTCCGGCCGGGACGGCCATCGGACGCCGGAAACGGGAGGACTGCTTTTTTGTGGAACTTTTCCTGGAAAAACGGTTGACAAATCCCCTTTGCGCCTATAATATAAATAGCGTCCGCTCCACCGGGCGGATGCGAAAACAAAATTACAGATTCCTCCCCGCCGGGGCGGGGAGGAATCTCAAACAGGCTTTGAACAGGACGAGTAGCTGGAAAAGCCGCCTCCCAGAGAGCCGCCCGCACGGTGCGAGGGCGGCGGGGCGGGCCCGGCGAACATCCCCTGGGAGCCGCGGGCTGAACACAAACGTAAGTAAGACCCGCCGGGTGTGCCCGTTACAGCGCATATGAGTGCCGTACATGGAAGCGCTGAGCCGTCGTGAGCAGCGCGGATGGACTGGAGCGAGGACAAAAGCCCAAGGCCCGCAAAGTGGGGCTGGGTTTTGCCCGAGTCGGAGGGAAGCCGTGCGTCGCGAGCAGGCGCAGCGTGACAATGAAATAGAGGAGGAGATTCCATGAGCCAAGAACCCAGCGCCGGCCTGAACCGGGCCAAACCCTATCAACTGGTGCTGTTTCCCCTGAACAACGGCGCCACCAACGTGTATTTCGTCCTGATTCTGTCCTATGTGGCCCAGTTCGGCTCTAGCATTTTGAAGCTGGGTATGTTTGCCTCCATCATGGTCACCGTGATGCGGGTGTGCGACGCCGTCACCGACCCCATCATCGGCGCCATGATGGACCGCACCAGCACCAGGATCGGCAAATTCCGCCCCTTCATGATCCTGGGCAGCGCCGTCATGGCGGTGAGCGTTATCGCGCTTTATGTGCTGCTGCCGTTCATTCCTGAGAGCATGATGTGGCTGCGCTACGTGGCTTTCGTGGTAGTGTATTTCGTCTGGGTCATCGGCTACACCTTCCAGACCTCCTGTACCCGGGCGGGCCAGACCGTGCTCACCAACGACCCCAACCAGCGGCCCATGTTCACCATCTTCAATACGGTGGGCTCCCTGCTGGGCATGGGGGTCATGCAATTCATGATCCCGCTGGTGAAGGGGATGTACGACGTGAAGGACGCGGCGGGCAACGTCATCACCTCCGGCTACGCTGATCCCATGGTGTACCGCATCATCACCCCCATTGGCATCGCCATTTCCGTGTTCCTGACTATCCTGGCCATCATCGGCATTGCCGAGAAGGATAACCCCAAGTACTATGGTATCGGCGGCGAAAAGCAGGAGAAGGTGAAGCTCTCCGAGTACGTGGAAATCATCAAGAACAACAAGCCCATGCAGCGGCTGATGGTGGCGGGCGCGGGGTGCAAGCTGGCCCTGGCCATCGCTACCAACACCACTGTCCTGCTGGCGCTGTACGGCATCCTGATGGGCAACTACAACTCCCTCTACCTGCCCATGATGGTGCTGGGCTACGTGTGCGCGGTGCCCTTCTTCCTGCTCAGTATGCGCACCTCTCAGAAGCTGGGACAGCGGGCGTCCCTGGTGCGCTACGTCTCCGTAGCCCTGGGCTGCTACGTGGGCGTGCTGGCGCTGCTGCTGTTCAGCGACCACGGCACTCCGGCCCGTATGCTGTCCTTCCCCTTCCAGGGCGGCGGTGCCATCAACCTGTACACCATCCTGTTTATCATTTTCTTCGGTATCGGCTACGGCGCGTACTACGCCACAGCGGATATGCCCATTCCCATGGTGGCGGACTGCTCCGACTACGAGACCTACCGCTCCGGCAAGTACATACCGGGCATCATGGGTACCCTGTTCTCCCTGGTGGACAAGCTGGTGTCCTCCCTGGCCCAGACGCTGGTGGCGTTTATTTTCCTCATCTGCGCGGGCCTGCACGAACTGCCGGACGACGGTACGCCTTACTCCGGCGGCATCAAGGTGGCGGTGATCGTGATGTTCTGTATCATCCCCATGCTGGCCTGGGCGGCCACCCTGCTGGCCATGAAGGGCTACTCCCTGACTGGCGAGAAGATGAAGACCATCCAGGCGGTGAATGCCGCCCGGAAGGAGGCTGTTGCAGGCGGCATGAGCCTGGGGCAGGCCATGGAATCTATCACAGACGAAACAGTGGGCAAAAAATGATGAGATCACTTGGATAAATCAACAGCTCCACATTTTTTGAGGTGCTTACGCGCAATGCTGTAACAAAATATTTCTCAATCATTCGCCTCTGAAAACATGAAATAAAATGATACAGTATGTTGAAAAAGGGTGGCTTTTTGTCATTGTGGAACACACCCGAATCCCCTATTATTTATTGTAGGATTTGTACAAATCCAGGCTCTGATTGATTGTGACCGTCAAGTAAAATGACAGAGGGAGAGATTGTTATGGTAAAACGCACCAGAGTTAAAAACCCGGATGCCGTTACGCTGCGAGACTGTTTCGGCACCACCGCGCTGTCCACTGTAAATGGGCTTTGCACCGTGTTCATGTCCAGTCTATTCATGCAGTATATGACCGACTATGCGGGGCTGGGCGCCATGGGAGCCACGCTGGCCACATCGCTGCTCCTGTTCGCCCGCATCTTTGATGCGGTGGACGATCCGATTCAGGGATTTGTGATGGATCGCGGGAAGCGGACCAAGATCGGAAAATACAAGCCCTTCTTCCTCCTCAGCATCCTGCTGACCGGCATTGGCTGCATCCTCCTCTACTCGCTCCCGTCTGCCTTTGCGACAAAGCCGGTGCTGATTGTCGTGTGGGTCATCTTCTTCTACCTCATGTTCGACGTTGGCACGTCTTTCTACAAGGATAACCTCCTGTTTCGGACGATGACCAATGACCCCAATGAACGCTCCAAGCTGGTCATCGGCCCCCGGGTGTGGGCCATGATGCTGGGTGTTGTTACCTCCGCCTTTACGGCCGTGCTGGTTACGGTGAACGAAACGGTTGGGAACTATCACGACTCGTTTGCCATCCTGATCACCGTTATTGTTGGCGCGGCGATGGTGATTGCCCTGATCGGCTGGTTCTTGGTCAAGGAAAAGCACAGCGCGCAGGGAAATGAGGCAGAACCGGTAAAATTTAAGGACTTCTTCCTTCTGTTCAAAGAGAACAAGCCCATGGTGATCTATTATTTAAAGGGCATCTTTGCCGGCTTTATCTGGTCCCTCATTTTCGCCACCCCTGCGTACTACATCAAATGGGGCTTCTGTACTGACCTTGCCACCGGCGTCACCAACATGGAGCAGTATGGTGTCCTCAACGGCATTTCCTCCATGATGATGCTCATCCCGCTGCTGTTTGGCGCGGTCATTGGCCGCCCGATCCTGAAGCTCTTTAAGAATAACCCGATCAAAATGACCTGCTCCCTGCTGGTCATGCAGTCGGTGGGCGGCCTGATCCTGTTCATTGCCCAAATGACGGGGCTTCTGGCGAAAACTCCCGCGCTGTTCTTCATCACCATGTTCATCATGGCGGTGGGGGTGGGAACCGACTTTGTCCCCCAGTCCATGGTGGAGATGGAAATCATGGACTACAACATTTACAAAACCGGCAAGGATCGCTCCGCCCTGACCATGGTGGCCGGCGGCTTCATCGTCAAGGCTCAGGCGGCGCTTTCTGCGGCAATCATCGGCTCTGTGCTCATGGCGATCGGCTACAACGTAGACCCCGTCACCTCTGATTACCTGGGCGAGCTGTCGCAGATCCCCACCATGCTCAACTGGTTCATCGTCATTATGGGCCTGGTCCCCGCAATTCTCGGCGTGATATCCGCCCTGATCCTGCGTAAATACCCCATTAAGGAAGACGAGCGCAGGAAGATCCGCGAATGCCTCGATCAGCGCAACGCAGGATAAAGCTCAGTCCTCCGAATCGTGCCGGCGGTACTCCAACGGTGTGAGATGATACTCCCGCTGAAATACTTTGTAGAACTGCGTCCTGTTCTCGTATCCCAGCGATGCTGCGATCTGGCTGACCGGGAATTCCGTGTTCCTCAGCAGACGTGCAGCCTCAGCCAGCTGCACCTTCTGGCAATACGCTTTGAGGGTGTACCCGGTGTGCCTCTTGATGATGCGGGAGATATGCTCACAAGAGTAGTTGAGCGCCTCCGCAAGCTCAGTCCGGCGGATGACCCCGTGTTGTGCTTCGATCAGCTTCTTGGCCTGCTCCACGGCCATCAGCTCCCGGCTGTGCCCCAGCGAAACATGGGTGGCCTTATAGACATCGGGGCTTTCCAGCGCGGCAAACAGCCGAAGTAAAGAGGAATAGATGTCAAACTGATAGCCAATCCGCTTCACGGAAAATGCGCGGATCAGCTCCTGGGTCAGCTGCGGGATCGCGTCCGTCCCCAGAAGGGTAAAGTCCAGGTAGTCCTTTTTATAGGCGGCGCGCTCCGAAAGGTTGTCACTGAAAAACTGATTGAGGATGCTTTTGTACTGGAACGGCGGCGGAAATGATTTGGGCCACTGCGTCAGCAGCGCGGGGTCGATGCCGATGTAAACGATATCCGCGTTTGACATATCTGTTTCCCGGTGCATGGTATTTCGGTTGAGGAGGCAGAGGTTCCCCTGAGTATAGGCGGTCTCTGCCTCCTCAATCATGACCCGGACGTCCCCCCGCTGCACATACATCAGCTCGAAGAAGTTATGCTTGTGCATATAGGTTTCATGAAAGAACTCGCTTCTTGCCGGAGTGTGGACGCAAAAGGACCACGTATCCATATAGTTGGAAAACAGGTACTCCTGGGGCGTATGGATGCTGGTCACCACCGACAACGGAGAAAAATAGTCCCGCTCGGCCGTATGGTCGCGAAGATAGTTCGGGCCATGGCTGTCGGTTTGATCCCGCATCTCATCAATGCTGTCAAAATACAGATGTGTCATGTTTTCCATGCTAACGCCCCCTTGAGGGCAGTATACCACAAAAATGCGCGTTTTTAAAGGAGGAACCACCATTGAAACGGCAATGCTACAATCCCTATCTCCCCAGCTGGGAATACATCCCCGACGCTGAACCGAGGGTGTTTGGCGACCGGCTGTACATCTATGGGAGCCACGATCTGTTTGGAGCCAAGGAATACTGCGAGGGCAATTACGTCTCCTGGTCGGCCCCGGTGGGCGACCTTTCCGACTGGCGGTACGAGGGCGTGATCTTCAAAAAAGAGGATACCCCGTGGAATCAGGAAAAGCTGTCCTACTATGCCCCGGATGTGGTGCGCGGCACGGATGGGCGGTATTATCTCTACTACTCCGTGGCCAATACGTCCATCACCTCCGTTGCCGTGTGCGACACCCCCGCGGGGAAATATCAGTATTTGGGCGATGTCCATTTCCCGGACGGGCGGGTCTATGGCTCAAAGCCGGAAGACTGGTTCATGTTTGACCCCGCCGTACTGGTGGACGACGATGGACGTGTTTTCCTCTATGTGGGCAGCGGCCAGGCATCAAACGGGAACTTTGGCCACGAGATCAAAGGCCTGTTTGTGATGGAACTCGCGCCTGATATGCTGACCATCATCAGCGAGCCGACGATCATCATGCCGGCAGATTTTGATCCCAAGAAGCCAAACTATTGGGAGGGCCCCTCCATCCGCCACATCGGTGAGTGGTATTATCTGGCCTATCCGGCCACTAATATCACCGGCCTCAATTACGCTATGAGCCTGTTTCCCGACAAGGGTTTTGTCCACAAGGGGCCGATCCACTCCTCCAGCGATATCGGTTTGAACGGCAGAAAGCTCATGGACGCCGCCTATCCCATGGGCAACAGCCACGGCGGCATGGTGTGCGTCAACGGCCAATGGTACATATTTGACCACCGCACCACCAACGGAGTGAAAAAGAACCGGCAGGCCGTGGCTGAGCCCATTGAGATCCAGGAGGACGGCACGATTCAAATGGTGGAGGCCACAAGCTGTGGATTGAACGGCGGCCCCCTGAAGGGGATCGGGACCTATCCGGCCTACATTGCCTGCGTCCTTCATCACGCCGGGGTGTTTGGCATCCGCAACCCTATGGGCGGGCCTGAGATCACCCAGGACGGCCCGGACTATGAACCGCCGGAGCCAGAGGACGGCGAAGTGACGATGGACACGGAGCTTACCGCGCCAACGGCCTATGTCTCCAAAATGAAGAATGGCAGCGTCGCCGGGTTCCGATATTTTGACCTGGAAGAAACCACGCGCATCGACGTGACGGTTCGCGGCGGGGGCGGCGTACTGGAGCTTTTGCCCGGGGAAAAGGGTGTCGTCATAGCTTCCATTTCCATTGCCGCCGCGGACAAATGGACGGCTGCCGGCACGAAATTCAACGCCAAGCGGCTGGCGCTGGAAAGCCGCCGGCCCATCGGCTCCTGCCCCCTGTATTTTCGGTATAAGGGCAAAGGCGCCCTTGATATTTTGAACTTTACACTCGCATAACGAAGGAGGATAACCATGGACTGGACACCAATTTGGCATCAAGCCGCCGCCCCCGCATTCGCTATGGGCCTGTTGGCAGGGAAAAAGAAAACGGTGGTGTTTCATGTAACGCCCCAGGTTTCCGGCGAGAAGCTTCGGGTTCGTTTCTCAAATTACTATGGGAAGAAACCCTATGCCATCGGCGGACTGACGATATGGGCGCAGGGGAAGATGCCCCCCGTCACGAGCGGCGGCAGCGGCTCCTTCTCTGTCCCCGTGGGGGAAAGCTGCTATTCTGACGAGATTCCGTTCCCGACGGCCCAGGGCGAGGAGCTGGAGATCAGGCTCTATTATGCGTCAAAGGTCATGGACAGCAATATGACCGAGGAGGCCGCCGTGGTCTACCCGGGCGATCACACCGGGGACAAGGAGCTTCCCCCGGCCCGCAGGGAGGGCTATAAGGAGCAGTACAACCTCTATGAAGCCGTTCCCGGGATGGATCAGATTGATGTGCTCACCGGCCAGCCGTCGAAGATCATCGCAGCCTTCGGGGACAGCATAACGGCCATGAACCGCTGGGTAAAACCGCTGCAAAAGCGCCTGTCCGACGCTTACGGTGGCAGGTACACGCTGATGAACGCCGGTATCGGCGGGAACTGCCTGCTCTATGATATTCCGGGGCTGATGGGGGCTTCCTACGGGGAAAAGGGGGTATCCCGTTTTGAACGCGATGTGCTCCGCTTTGACGGCCTCCACGGGGTGATCCTCGCGCTGGGCGTCAATGACGCGGCTTATTACTCCAAAAAGACAGAGGCAGTCATCTCCCTGGAAAAATACGCGTCTGCCGTAACAGACATCGTGGAGCGGCTCCACAAGATGGGCGTCCGGGTGTTTGCCCAAACCCTCCCGCCCCGCATCGGGTTTGTGAAAAAGGGCTATACCCCGGAGATGGAGACCCTGCGGGTCAGTATCAACGGATGGATCAGGGAAAGCACGATGTTCGACTACATATTTGACGCGGATGCCCTGCTGCGGGATCAGAACAATCCCTCGGTCACCGACGAGCGCTACCATCAGGGCGACCACCTGCACCCGAACCAGGCCGGCGGTATGCTGCTGGCACAGGCATACGATTTGAAACAGCTGACCGGGGAGGTGTAGGCATGGGCAAGAAGTATTTTACGCTCAGCTTCGATGATGGGCTGGAGCAGGACAAACGGGTGATCCGGCTGATGAAGCAATACGGGCTTAAAGGGACCTTCAACCTCAATGCCGGCCTGTTCGGCGCCCGCGGCGAGGTGAAGGGGATCGGAACCTTCTCTTTCCAGGACTGCCCCGAGGGGGTAACGCACAAATGGCCCTTCTCCTATGTGCGGCACAATCGAATCCCGCAGGACGAGGTTCTCCAGGTTTATGAGGGGATGGAAATTGCCACCCATGGCTTCCGGCATGAATCCCTGGGCGCTGTCAGCGAGGACGAAATGCGCGCGTCGGTGGACGCGGACAAGGCCGCCCTGGAGGGGCTCTTTGGCGCCCCCATCGTGGGCCATGCCTATGCGCAGGGCTCCACTTCGCCGGCAGTGCAGGCGTATCTGAAGGAACGGGGCTACCGGTATGCCAGAGCGGTGTTCCCCTCTGGCGGCTATGAGTTCCCCGAAGACCCGCTGAACTTCCGTCCCTCCACCTCCATCATTTTGAAGGACGCCATGAAGCTGGTGGAGCGCTTCAAGCGCGAGGAGGCCCAGGATCGGGACTTGCTGCTATACCTCTGGGCGCACAGCTATGAAATGGACTACGGAAAGGGCAATGCCAGCTGGGATGCCCTGGAACGGCTTTTTGAGGCCATCGCGGGGCGCAGCGATATCGTATACTGCACCAACAGCGAGGCATTCTCACATATTTGAGGGGGCGCAGACAGATGAAAAAACAAAACTTCAACACGGGCTGGCTGTTCAGTGCCGTGGGCGGGGAGCAGGCCATGAAGCCGGTCACGCTTCCCCATGACGCGATGCTGTACGAGAAACGCTCGAAGGATGCCGCTACGGCAGGGGCCTGCGGATATTTTCCCGGCGGCGCCTATGTCTATATCAGACGGCTTCCCGTGCCCGAGGAGTGGCGGGAGCAGTCCGCTGTCCTGGAATTTGAGGCGGTCTATCAAAACGCCCAGGTGTTCGTGAACGGCACCCTCGCCGCCGAGCAGCGGTACGGCTATATCAGCTTCTTTGTGGCGCTGGAGCAGTATCTGAAATACGGTGAGGAAAATGAGATAAAGGTGATCGCCGACAACTCGGCGGTGCCCAATTCCCGCTGGTATTCCGGAAGCGGGATATATCGGAACGTAAACCTTTTCCTTGGGGATCGGAACCATATCATCCCCGACGGCCTATTGATCTCCACCTCCGGGAACAACACGGCCCATGTGAAGGTGTCGGTCACCGGCGGCGACACGGTTCGGGTTTCCATCCTGGACGGCGAAAGCCTCGCGGCGCAGGCCGAGGTGCCGGTAAAGGACGGGACAGCTTCCGTGGACATCCCCGTTTCCCAGCCCCGGCTTTGGGACGCAGACCACCCCGAGCTGTATCTGTGCCGGACGGAGCTGCTGAAGGATGGCGAGGTGGTTGACACGGCGGAGGAGCGGTTTGGTTTCCGCACCCTCAGCTGGAGCGTCAAGGGCTTCTTCGTGAATGGGCAGGAGACGCTGCTTCGCGGCGCCTGCATCCACCACGACAACGGCATCCTGGGCGCGTGCTCCTTTGAAGCTGCTGAACTCCGCCGCGTCCGGCTGCTCAAGGAGGCCGGCTTCAACGCGATACGTTCCTCCCATAACCCGGCGTCCAAAGCCTTGCTGGATGCCTGTGACCAGCTGGGTATGTATGTCATGGATGAATTCTGCGACAACTGGCTGGTGCATAAAAACCCCTACGACTATGCGGACAAGGATTTCCGTGCGTGGTGGGAACGGGATCTCACTGCCATGGTGATCAAAAACTACAACCACCCCAGCGTAGTCATGAATTCCATCGGGAACGAGATCTCCGAGCTGGCCATCCCCGAGGGACAGGAGTACTGCAAAAAGCTGGCCGTCCTGGCCCGGAAGCTGGATCCGGGGAAAGCCGTGACCCTGGGTGTCAACCTGATGCTGTGCAGTATGTCGGCCAAGGGCGGCGGCATATACGGCGACAAAAAGGACGGGAAGGAGAACAAAAACGGCAGCCAGACCATGGATAATGTCCCTACCAGCGCGTTCTTCAATATGCTGATGAACATGGCCGGGGGGATGATTGAAAAAATGGCCGCCAAGCCCGCCGCGGATAATGCCACAAAGGTGTGCTTCTCCTACCTGGATATCGGCGGGTATAATTACGCCGCCTCCCGGTATGAGAAGGACGGCACACTTCATCCGGACCGGGTTATCGTTGGCTCCGAGACCCTGCCCAAAAACCTCTATCACAACTGGCAGCTGGTGAAAAAGCTCCCCTATGTCATCGGCGACTTCATGTGGACCGGCTGGGACTACC
>OFFL01002282.1_pt1 | contig 10135 bp, 13 predicted proteins | sample 1521391 | NCBI WGS metagenome assembly OFFL01 (sample SAMEA3504082, study PRJEB24116) | mouse gut metagenome | biome: mouse gut; feature: mouse-associated habitat; material: faeces | place: Denmark | collected 2011
ACACTATACTCTTGATACTCTCTCCCGCCCACCGGAAAAATCCGCTGACCCGTAATAAACCTGTGTATGTGAGATAAAATTTTTACTATGCGCCCACGTTACATCTGGCGAGCGACTTATACTTGCCCATCCGTTAATTGATGCCTTGATTGAATGGCACCCCCGGTATGACGGCACAAAGCGGCATTTATGTTGGCGACCTTTCTATTGCCGATGGACTATAAATTACTGAAAAACAGAAGGAAAACGATATGGAAATTAATCAATAAGGTTGCTCTAAATAATATGGTCAAGTCAAATTATATAACTTAAAGGGTATAATTGGGTGTTGTTTGGAGTATTTTATACCCTTTGTGGTGTAGTTTGAGATATATTTATTATTTTTGCACCCAAAAGGGTATATTTTATGACTCAGTTGGCAAAATATGTGAAAGAGATGCGTAAACAATTCGGGCTTACACAGGTTGATCTGTCCCAAAAATCGGGGGTGGGTCTGCGGTTTGTGCGTGAACTTGAACAAGGCAAGGAAACCCTCCGGCTTGATAAGGTTAATCAGGTATTGGCTCTGTTCGGAGCCGTCATGATACCCGGAAAAATCTCTGAATCATGAAACAGGCAAATGTCTATGTAAACAATAGCCTCGCTGGTGTCCTGACAGAGGACGACTTGGGCTATGAGTTCAGATATGATTCCGATTATCTAAAGACAGAAGGAGCCATTGCCGTAAGCCTTACACTGCCTTTTTCGGCAAAACCATATCGCGATAAGGTGCTATTTCCATTCTTCGATGGACTGATACCGGAAGGGTGGCTTCTTGACATAGCTGAGCAGAGCTGGAAAATATCTGCCCGTGACAGATTTTCACTCCTCCTTGCCTGTTGCAAGGATTGCATCGGCAATGTCTCTATTCAATGCATAATGCACGATGCATAATGCATAATGACAAAACATAACGCAAAGATGAAACAGTCTGAGGATAATTTAATTGTGCATAAAAGCAAGCAATTTGCATTAAGGGTTATAAAGCTTTATCGCTACTTGTGTGAAGATAAAAAAGAGTATGTCTTATCTAAACAATTATTACGTAGCGGAACAAGCATTGGTGCAAATGTCAAAGAGGCAATAAGAGGTCAAAGTAAGCAGGATTTTGGAGCAAAAATGAATATTGCTTTGAAAGAAGCCAGCGAATCTGAATATTGGATTGAGTTATTAGGAGAATCAGAGTACTTGTCAAACGCTGAGAAAGACAGCATTCTCACTGATTGTCGAGAATTACTTAAAATTCTTACTTCAATAGTAAAATCAACATTTGATTCTAAGTAATTATGCACCTTGCATTATGAAATATGCATTATGAATTATGAATTGTCTCTATTGCTATAAACCGCTCGCTGATGGCGAGGTGGATTATCATAAGTCGTGCGCCCGCAAGATATTTGAATCGACAACGGTGCCGGTGCTTCCATATACCAGAGCCAATATCAAGGAGCTGGCACGGGAGATTGTTTCTGCAAGCACCACTGTGACCGGGGTGCAGGCAAAACTGTCGCTCGATATTACAAGGGGGCATGCCGGAGAGCCGCAACGCTTCACCATTGTCGGATTATGGGGACGGTTTATCCTCAAACCTCAGACCGACCGTTGTGCCAATCTTCCGGAGAATGAAGACCTGACCATGCATTTGGCGGAAGCGGCAGGAATCAAAACTGTGCCACATTCGCTGATTCGCTTTGCCGATGGCGAACTCTGCTACATAACCCGCCGCGTTGATCGCACCAAGAATGGTGACAAGATTGCTATGGAGGATATGTGCCAGTTGTCGGAGCGACTGACCGAGGATAAATATAAAGGCTCATACGAGCGTATAGCCAAACTGATAAAGCAATACTCGGCGGCTCCGCTATTGGATGTTGTCAACTTTTGGGAGGTAGTGGTTTTCTCATGGCTGACGGGTAATGCCGACATGCACCTGAAGAACTTCTCACTTTACCGTCCTACAGACAACTATATGCTGACTCCGGCGTATGACCTCCTGTCCACCTCAATCGTGATGCCTGACGATGACGAGGAACTCGCGCTGACTCTGAATGGTAAGAAAAAGCGGATAAATAGAAGCGACTTCGAGACGGCAATGCTTGACAGCGGAATGGATGAAAAAGCCATCGAAAAGCTTTTCAAGAAGTTTGCCAAGACATTGCCTAAGTGGTATGCCCTCATCGAGGAATCCTTTTTGCCGAAGGATATGATTGTGGCTTATCGGGAAAAACTTAACACAATGTCGGCACGTTTAGGACTGCTGTAAAAGGCCCGGAATTCCCGCCGGGTTCAAATCTTTCTTGGAACCTTCAGCTCATCGACCGGACGAGAGATAATCGAACCTTTTGATTTCCAGCTTGGTAAAGTTGTATTATTCCAAGAGATTTTAACATTACGGAGAGGTTCAATTTCAGCAAAAATTATTTACTTTGCAGTAACCGTAACGAAAATGGTCTGACAAACCTCGACAAAGCCTTGTCACCGATTGTCAAAATCATGCAACAATCGTGCTATTGTATCAGCATTAAAGCGAGATAAGATATTGGAACAGAGAGTGATACCCATAAGGTTTATCAACCTCTCTCTCCGCGATAAATGCTGAAAAAGCCTTGCTTGTAGAATTGGTAATACATTTCAATGCGCTCGGGCGTGTCGTTTTTGAGCTGCAGAAGCAACTCCTTGGCAAATTCAAGTGTAGCAGAACCGTTGGCTGTCACGATATTCTTGTCGCTTACAGTTTGGGCATTTACATATCCTTCAGGATTGATGTAATTGTCACCGCCCCAAATTTTCAATTGCTCCAATCCGTTGCCGGTATGCTTTACGGCATTGAGGAAGCCGCACTTTGCCATGAAGGAAGCCCCGTTGCAGATTGCACCGACAACCTTTCCTTTTTCTATGGCTTGCCTGACAATCGGCTCGACTTGTCCTGCAACAGGTGTCGTCCAACCGAAACCTCCAATCAATACCAATGCCGCATAATCATCGGGCATCGTTTCAAATGAGTAATCGGGTAAAGTGCGGAAACCACCGATGGATTTTACAGGCTCCATTGTCGGGGCTACAACCTTATTGACATACTTCGGGTTTTCTTTCAGCGCATATTCATCAGAAGCGATAGCCTGTGAAAGATATACCACTTCATGTGCGGCATAATCCGGTAAAAGTATATATAGAATTTCGTTGTTCATCATATTTATAATAATAGTTTGAGTAATTCTTCGTGGACTTGTCCGTTTGTTCCTGCCACTTGGCATCCTTGAGCCGGGTCGAGTGCCTTTCCGTTCCAGTCGGTCACTTTTCCTCCTGCCTCTTGCACCAGAAGCATCCCTGCCGCATAATCCCACGGATTCAAATATACCTCGAAATATCCGCCTTGTCTGCCGCAAGCGGTATATGCCAATTCCAATGCGGCAGAACCCAGCCTTCGGACATCCTGCGAGTTTTCATAGACTTTGAGAAACCTTGCGAAGTTTTCTTTCGCCAGTTCTCTTTTAGCAGTGCCGATACCGATGATGGTTTCCGAGAGCTTTCGGGCAGAGGAAACGTGTATGGGTTTTTCGTTCAAGAAACAGCCTTTTCCTTTGGCGGCATGGAAAAGCTCGTCATGAAACGGGTCATAGACAATACCCAAAACAATCTCTTTTTCGCGACAAAGAGCCAACGAAACCACACTATGCTGATAGTTGTGCATGAGGTTGGTTGTGCCGTCAACGGGGTCAAGAATCCAGTAGCAGTCCGTATTCATCCGTTGCAAGCCGGTTTCCTCTCCGAGAAACTGGATGTCAGGCGCGAGTATATATAATTCCTTTTTCAGAAAGTCCTGTACAGCCACGTCAACTTGCGTGACGTAATCGGCCACCCCTTTTTCTTTCACATGGGCTGCCATTTCCCTGTTTGTGATTATCCTCTTGGTCTCTTTGACCAGGCTGATGATGCGTTGTATATCCATGTTTATCTATAGGTTTAATTCAACCAACAGGTATGCCATAATATGATGTTACTTGTTTCTATTCAAAAACGCTGCTGCCAGTTCGGGGCTGTTCAGTGTCATGGCTGACGAGTCTTCGAGATTTTCAGCGTCTTCATCATCCGATATTGAAATGAAGAATGTGATTTCTTCGGTGCCTTCTCCGAATATTCCCGAGCCTTTGACCTGCGCCATCGCTGATATCATTGCGCTGAAGAAAAAGGCTTCGCCCGGCAAAGTGGCGTGGTTTTCCCACAGCGATTTGCTGAGCTTCACCAGTTCGCTGCCATGTCCGTCGGAATATCCCCATTCATCCGGATGCCATTTGCTCTCGTCATCGGGTTCTTCGTCTTCGCTTTGAAGGCACTCCAACGTGTTCACAGCGAGAAAAAGAGAGCAGCAATACCTGTCGGTGACCAAGGCGGCAGTGTATATGTGCTCATCATCTATGCGGCCAAGAATTTCACGCAGGTCAGCAGCAACCGCATCTCTGATTTTTTCAGCCACATTCTGCCAGAACGGGGCTACGGGAGTGGCCGGTTCTTCTTTTTTCCGCTCGTCGGCTTCATAGTCCGGCGAGTTGATGTAGCCGATATACTTTTTGGCTTCTTCCGAACCGAGTTTTACAGCATCCTCAAAATACTGGTATCCCAACTCAATATCCGCCTCAGTACCACGACCGAAGGCATATGCCACGCCGAGTGCGGTGAGCACCTTGACGGTTATTGACTCCCATAGGTTGTCGATGTCTTCCCCGGCTTCATGAAGATACTCGAATGCCACATCGTCGTCTTGAACTGTTCCCAGCCCCTCCTGATAGCATAAACCGAGGTAGGCGGCGGTCTGCGTCCGGGTGGTCTTGCTGCATTTCGGGTTTTGGTATGCCTTTTCAAACCATTCCACAGCCTTGGCGTAGTCCTGCTCCACATCACCGAAGCCTTCAAACAGATAATATCCTACCTCAAATTGTCCTGCGGGATGTCCGCATTTGGCAGCCATTTCATAGAGTTGATATGCAAGGTCGATATTCTCATCCACTTCTTCACCAGCTTCGTAGATATGCCCTGCATTGTATGCGGCTTGTGGGTCGCCCCTGCGGGCAGCCTCCACATATCGCAACAGCCCGCCGTATGAGTCGCCCTTCTCGGTGCGGAGATAATAGCCGTAGTTGTTGCAGATTACGGGTGAAATATCCGCCAGCTTCAAGTAATATTTCTCAAAGACATCCTGCGCAATTTCGCAGAGGCCGGATTTGCGTATGTCGCAGTAATTGCCCCATCCGGCACAAAGCCCGCCGTCGAAACTGCGCTCGTACCACACCTTTGCTATCGGCCAGGCCCATGCGTTATATCCGTTTTCATCTTTGAATTGCTTGGCATAGTCAGGCTCGACGCGCAGATAGTCGCCCCAATAATACACATTGCCGACCATGTAGCAACAGAAGGCGTCGCCACGCTCTGCCTGACCGAGAATCTCCTCAAACGCCTCCTTAAACGAAGCGAACGGCATTGCACGTTCCACCGAAGGGGTGAGGTTTGCGCTCCGCGCAGCACAAAGAACGCCCGTGGCACTGCCCATCATCGCGCTCTTCTGCATCAGCTTCGATGCGTTTTCATCGTCAGCTTTGAAGCCTGCCTGCGGCCACACATATGACTCACCCATGAAGCAGCGGGCTATGAATGCCAGCGCATCTGCATCGCCCTTTTGCGCCTCCAGTATAAGTATTGAGTATCCCCGGCGTATTTCATCGCGGTCAAAACTTGACCAAATCAGCTTGACTGCCGTTTTCACCTGCCTGCTATATTTACCTTTCATCTTTCTCTTCGTCTAAAAATCTGAATACCAGTCTTTCAAAATAATCGTTCACGTCAAAACTCTCCCAATCATCCAAAGGATCGGGCAACCTCTCGTCGTCAATCAGACTCCACAGCCAGCTCCGCAGGAGTTCTTCATCAGAAACAACGCCTCTGAAACCGGTCGGAGCCGGCTTCGTCCATCTTACATATTCAACTTTATATCCGGTGATCGGATCGGTATCATTGTCACGCCTGTGGATGTTGATATACCCGCCATCGCCTTTAGTGAAATCATAAAGCATCCATAGCGATTTGCCCTCTATGATATCTTCCAAAGCACAGAACACATCCGCCATATCAAAGTATCGGAAATCCTCGCCGTCAACACATAGTTTCGTCTCTGCCTTTTCTTGCTCGGGATGGATTTTCTGACAGTGCCAGCCGGTCATATCAGGGAGCGATGCGGTGCGGAAGAAGTCACACATGATATCGGCGGCCATGTCGCAATCAACGTCCGACCGCCACATTCGCAGCATATACCCGTTGACCATAAAACACACCGCTATACTGCTATCCTTAAAGTAATCAATTGAGTATGCCTTTGCATCGCTGACCAACACCACCGGCACGCATTTTTCAAGGTATACGCATCCGTTATCCTCAATGTCGTCTATAGCATCAAGGATCTTTTCCTCGGTCACGTTTGATGTGCGTATATCCCCGTTCTTTGTGCCCAGCACATATTGTGGCTTGCGGGCTTTAAGTCCGGAAAAGATGTCTCGTGTATCGTTGCTCATTTTCAATTAACGGTTTTTATGTTCAGCGGTCAGTTTGCCGCTCTCGATTGATATGTAGGCATCGTAATATGATTCCGTCAGAAATTAGATATTGACATCCCCTTGATTCCACATTTCATGACGTTACGTTTAACCTTTTCGATAGTTGCGTCCGTAACGCCATCTCCTACTGATATGTGAAGTTCAGATCCGTTTTTGAGTCGGTTTATCTGAACGGAATCCATTGATGCAAACCAATTGGATAGAAAATCCGTGAAAGCGGGATTACTTGTATCTAATATCAAAGGGTCACTGTCCTGCCCAGAGAAATTATTGTTGCAAGTTATCAGGCTGTCGCTTGAAATTTCAAGTACAACACCAAACGTCCTGTCAGCATCAGTATATTCAAATGGGGGTCTGTCACCACCTGCTAATGCAGAGTCTTGGCTATTATTCGCTGATTGGCTACATGATACAATTGTCATGGCACAACCTATAAACAAACATAAAAGATTCTTCTGTTTCATCTTGATGATTTACTCGGTTTAATTAGTACTCTTGTTAACTCTACTGAACACGTCTATTCAAGTACTTGCTGATAGCCATTGCTATCCAACCTATTGCAAGATATACTGTTGCATAGACGACAAACCATAATTCATGTATGTCAAAGAAAATCCATGTCCCGGCAAGAAACGCTACGGCTGACACCAATGGAAGATTCCACATTTTCTTTATGTCTTTCCCGCAGCGATAACCAAGAATCGCAGAATAAATAGGATTCACAATTAAGAAAAGCATCATGCACAGTGCCATTCCGGAACATTCAGACGCAAGCCGGGCAACGGCAAAAGGCAATGCTAACATCACAAGGATTGTGATTGCCAGCCAAATAATTATAGCTCTTTTATTAACCATCAGTATAATACTTATTTTAGTATGTCGGAAAGGCTCGATTCTACAAACATTGTCGGAGTAAACTCCACAATCCGGTAGTCGGCAATTCCGTTGATGTTGAACGGATCTTGAGCGATGATGGAGTCTACCAACGCGCGATTGTCAGACTTTATCATTATCACACCGCCAACGCGGGGAGTCTGCGGACCGGATGCGATGAAATCGCCAGCCGCATAGTGCTCGGCAAGATAGTCACGATGTGTCTGAAGGAAACGGTCGACTTCTTCAAGCGGTTTTTTATATGTCAGAATTGCAATAAACATGGCTGTCCGGTTTTTCCAGCGTTTGAGTTGTGGAAAGAATTGACGCATCTGCTCCTTCATCTGTTCGACCGTGAGATTCTGACCTGAGTTCTTGTTTATCTCATCGGTGAACTGAGCGCAATGTTCAATCATCTGCTCCATAGTGAAGTCTTGTGTGAATCTGCCATCCTTATAGCAGTAGATACAGTAATCCTCGTTGCGACTGCTATCAGCATTAGTACCTTTGTTGTCTGTAGTCAGCGGCATTCCGCAGCTTTGACAAAATTTATGTTCCATATTCTTATCTTATTTTTGTTTAATCAAACCTTCCAAGACAATCTTAGAAACCTCAGCAATGATGGCTGAGGTCGTTGCTATGTCGTAATTGGAATCAGCAACAAACACGGCAATAGAATATCTTGTACCATTAGGCAAATTCACATATCCACAATCATTTACTGCGGATATGCGACCTTCGGGTGTCGGAAATCCCGTACCTGTCTTATGTCCTATCAGGGCATTAGTAGGCAAAAGGGGTAAAGCAAGCCTGTCAAGCCCCGTGCGACACTGTTCAAGCATGACGGATATTTCAGAATATGACTGTGATGCGTTTCTCAATTCGTGGTAAAACTTATCAAATAGCTGCGCCATTGCCAAAGGTGTGGTACGGTTAAGATAGCTTAGGTATGGATCACGGTGCATATCTTCTTCCGAGGCTCCGATTACAATCTCATCAGAGATACCCATTTGCCTCATTATTGATGTTACTCCCGATGTTCCACCGACGCGATGCAGGAGTATGTCTGCCGCATTGTTGTCACTCTCAACCAAAGACCATTCAAGCAGTTCTCTTATAGTCATGGTATTTCGGCTCTTACCATACTTTTTGAGCATCGGGCTATAGGTATCCTCTTTCATAGCCTTCTCGCTGAATGTTACGGTATCGTTCAGGGACATACCGTTAGCATTTATCCAGTGCGCTACCGTCAGAGCCAGCGGAAATTTGACTACGCTCATCATAGGGAAATCCCGATTGCCGTTGACAGATACGGTGTCTTTGCCATTGATAATGACCGCGACACCTATACGGGCATCTTTCCCTTTGATATACTCGTGCAAAGCATTCTCTATCGTCATGTTTCTTTCAGCGAAAACAGGCGATATAAAAGTCAGAAATGTTATTATAATCAGTAATATCTTCATTTTGAATGCGTTTTGGCCCTCATATAAAATGACAGTCTAATGAACCTAAATCCCCGTCTTGAATAGCTTTGATTGAATTACGAATTATATCTGCGTCCCAGTTCCACCATTGGAGTTCTTGCAATCGGGCTATAATATCTGTAGAGAATCGTTTTCGTATTTCCTTTGCAGGAACACCGCCAACAATCGAGTATGGCTCGACATCCTTTGTGACAACAGCTCGTGTGCCAATTATAGCACCATCACCGATGGTCACTCCAGCCATTATTATAGCGTCATATCCAATCCACACATCATTGCCAATTACAATATCGCCCTTGTTATCCCAAGCAGAAACAACATCAGATTTCGGTAAGTCCCATTCCTCAAAGAAAAGCGGGAACGTGTATGTAGAAAGCGATTTCAGGGTATGGTTGGCGCAATTGAATATAAACTTTGCTCCGCAGGCTATTGAGCAAAACTTTCCGATAATCAAACGATCATGATTTATAGGATAATGATACAACACGTTATTCTTCTCAAAGTCACGAGGGTCATTCACAAAATCATTGTAAATGGTAAAATCTCCGACTTCAATATTCTGGTGCGTTATGACTGATTTAAGATAGACAGTCTGATTATCACCAGAACGAGGATATATCTCTGTTTGGTTCATATCTAAAACTATTTGAGCCGTTCTATTTCATTTATATTCAATATGTGCAAATAATGATAAATATTGCCATCTTCCTGCGCATCACCATTAATGCCAATAACGCTCTTGACTTCCATATAATAATCAGTTCTATTCTTGGCGATTGCCTTCTAACACCTGATTTATCAACTCCCGGACTTCATCGTCTGACATTTTCCTATCTCTTACAAGAGTGCTTATCACTCCACGAATGGAATTGTTGAAATATCGCTGAACGACATTTTTCAGATTGTTACCACAATACTCCTCTCTTTCTATAAGGGGATAGTAGATGAATCCGTTGTTTCCTGCCGGCTTGTGGCCTAAAAAGCCCTTATCAACAAGAAACTTCACGAATGTAGATATGGCGGTTCTGCTTGGACGAGGTTCGGGATAAGTGGCGATAATCTCCTTAACGGTAGCTTCACCCTTCTCCCAAAACTTGTTCATCACTTCTTCTTCACGCTTGGTAAGTTGTTCCA
>OFFL01002290.1_pt1 | contig 10074 bp, 6 predicted proteins | sample 1521391 | NCBI WGS metagenome assembly OFFL01 (sample SAMEA3504082, study PRJEB24116) | mouse gut metagenome | biome: mouse gut; feature: mouse-associated habitat; material: faeces | place: Denmark | collected 2011
TATTGCGCTGATTTCCGACCGGATCCGGCTGGAGTACAAAGCGAAAGTATCATAAACTTTGTAGCTTTTGCGAAAATTTCCCTTTCAAATATGCGCTGTTTGAGGTATAATGAATATAAAATATTACAAATACCCATGGGTGTATGGGAAAATAGGGAGGAAATACGGTGAAAAAGATATTATTTGTTGCATCGGAATCGGTACCATTTATTAAAACAGGTGGTTTGGCAGACGTAGTAGGTTCATTACCAAAATATTTTAATAAAGAGAAGTATGACGTACGCGTAATGCTGCCAAAATATATGTGTATGAAGCAGGAGTGGAAAGAAAAACTGCAGTATAAGACACATTTTTACATGGACTTGAATTGGAGAAGCCAGTATGTAGGAATTTTGGAACTGGAACATGACGGAATTATATTTTATTTTGTAGATAATGAGTATTATTTCTCAGGAGCAAAACCATACGGATATATTCATGAGGATATTGAAAAATTTGCGTTTTTCTCAAAAGCAGCGCTAAGTGCGCTTCCTCTTATTGATTTCCGTCCGGATATCATTCATTGCCATGACTGGCAGACAGGCCTTATACCGGTTTATCTTGATAATTTCCGTTATGGAAATGAATTTTTCAGAGGAATTCGCAGCGTATTTACAATTCATAACCTGAAGTTCCAGGGAATCTGGGATAAGAAATCTGTAAAAGATATTACAGGACTTCCGGAATATTATTTTGTACCGGACAAATTGGAAGCATACAAAGATGCGAATTACTTAAAGGGCGGCGTTGTATATGCCGACCGCGTAACAACCGTAAGTAATTCTTATGCAGAAGAGATTAAGATGCCATTTTATGGTGAGAAGCTTGACGGACTTATGAATGCTCGGGCAAACTGTCTGTCTGGTATCGTCAATGGTATCGACTATGATGATTATAATCCGGAGACGGATATACATGTTCCATACCACTATAATGCAGAGAACTTCCGGAAGGAAAAAGTGAAAAATAAAATGGAACTGCAAAAAGAACTTGGCCTTGAAGTGGATTCCAAGACTATGATGATAGGTATTGTTTCACGACTGACAGATCAGAAGGGATTTGATCTTATTGCATATGTGATGGATGAGCTTTGCCAGGATGCAGTACAGTTCGTTGTGCTTGGAACCGGTGAAGAACAGTATGAGAATATGTTCCGTCATTTTGCATGGAAATATAATGGCAAGGTATCTGCAAATATTTATTATTCAGAAGCATTGTCTCATAAAATTTATGCAGCATGTGACGCATTCCTGATGCCGTCTTTATTTGAACCATGCGGACTTAGCCAGCTTATGAGCCTTCGCTATGGAACAGTGCCGATCGTGCGAGAGACAGGCGGACTCAAAGATACGGTAGAAGCTTACAATGAATTTGAAAAGACTGGTACCGGATTCAGCTTCAGTAATTACAATGCACATGAGATGATGAATACGGTACGCTATGCAGAGCGTATTTATTATGATAAGAGACGTGACTGGAACAAGATTGTGGAACGTGCCATGTTAAAAGACTTTTCATGGAACAATTCCGCAAAGCAATACGAAGAATTATATGATAACCTTTAAAAGAATGTCTCACATACTTGGAGTGAATGTGACAGCTAAGGGGAGTACAAGATGAAGATAACTGACAGATTAAGTGATGGGAAAATTCATATTTCAGTAGAGGTTTTCCCTCCGAAAACAGATACCCAATATGAAGGGGTAGTACAAGCAATTGACAAGATAGGTGCATTGAAACCGTCTTATATCAGCGTGACTTACGGAGCCGGCGGCGGAACAAGCAAGAATACAGTAAGGATTGCAGCGCATATTAAAAAGGAATTTCAGGTGGAGAGTCTTGCACATCTTACCTGTGCTTCATCTACAAAAGCAGAAGTAGCAGAGGTAATCGGGCAATTAAAGATGTGTGGGATAGAGAATATCTTAGCGCTTCGAGGTGACATTCCGACAGATCGGGAGTTTCCGGTGCCGGGTGGTTACCGTTATGCGTATGAATTGGTGGAGGACATCAAAAAGCAAGGAGATTTTTGTATCGGTGCTGCTTGTTATCCGGAAGGACATGTGGAGAATGAGCATAAAGCAGACGATATCCGCTACTTAAAACAAAAAGTAGACTGTGGAGTTGATTTCCTCACAACGCAGATGTTCTTTGATAATACCATTCATTACAATTTCTTGTATCGCATCAGAGAACAGGGGATTACAGTGCCTGTAATTCCGGGAATCATGCCGGTGACAAACAGTAAACAGATGAAGCGTATTCTGGAGATGTCAGGAACTTATCTTCCGGCAAGATTTAAAGCAATCGTGGATAAATTCGGAGACGATAAAGCGGCGATGAAGCAGGCAGGAATCGCGTATGCAACAGATCAGATTATTGATTTGATTGCAAATGGAATCAATAACATACATATTTATTCTATGAATAAACCGGAGATCGCCGCGAAAATTATGGAAAATTTGTCAGAAATTATAAAATAGGAGTACATACATGGAAAGACGGATGAAAGAAGTCATCCGCTATCTTGGATATGGAAATCATGCGGTAGAAGCACAGACACTTGAAATGATAGAAAGTTCCTTATTGGAACTTGAAGAAAAGACAAGTGCAAAGTCCTTCTACCGTATTTTTGATATAGAGCGGGAAGCGGATGAAAAAGTAACGATAGGGATCATGCACATCGAAAGCAGGAATCTTTCTAAGAATCTGAAAGGATGTGAAAAAGCCGTGCTGTTTGGCGCTACTTTAGGGGCGGGAGCAGACAGGCTGATGCAGTATTACAGTCTTACGGATATGGGGAAAACGGTTATACTGCAGGCGTGTGCGGCTGCCATGCTGGAAGAATACTGTGATGAATGCCAGGATGCGATTGCTGATGCAGCAGCAAAAGATGGATATTTTATTAGGCCACGGTTTAGTCCGGGATATGGCGATTTTGATATCCGCCATCAGAAAGCATTGATCAATATGTTGGAATTACCTAAAAGGATTGGACTTACGCTCACCGATGCATGTATGATGGTGCCGACGAAATCTGTAACAGCAGTAATTGGACTAAGCAAAGAAGAAACACCATGTCACAGACATGGTTGTGAAGTATGTACGAAGATAGATTGTCAGTATAGGAGGAATTAAGGTGATAAAAGAACGATTGGGAAGAGAATTGCTTTTTTTTGACGGAGGCATGGGAACACTTTTGCAGGAGAAGGGTCTGCTGCCGGGAGAATTGCCGGAGAGTTGGAATATTAAAAGAAGAGAAACTGTGATCGAAATCCACAGAAAATATTATGAGGCGGGAAGCGACGTTGTGCTGACGAATACGTTTGGCGCAAATGCACTTAAATTTCACGATGAATCCTATTCCGTAGAAGAAATTATAAAAGCAGCGGCAGAAAATGCGAACGAAGCCAGACGTCTTGGTGTGGCGGATGGAAGAGAGACATATGTAGCGCTTGACATGGGACCGACCGGAAAGCTTTTAGAGCCAATGGGAGATCTTTCCTTCTCGGATGCTTATGAGGCGTTTAAAGAAATGGCAGTCTGCGGAGAAAAAGCGGGCGTGGATTTTGTTCATATCGAAACAATGAGCGATACCTATGAAGTAAAGGCTGCCGTACTTGCAGTCAAAGAGAATACGAATCTTCCGGTAACCGTGACGATGATTTTTGATGAAAAGGGGAAACTTCTGACCGGGGGCGATGTAGCCGCAGTTGTTGCATTGTTAGAAGGGCTTCGCGTAGATGCAATCGGTCTTAACTGCGGCATGGGACCAAAGCAGATGATGCCGGTGATGGAAGAGTTATTATCTCTCACATCGCTTCCGGTGATCATGAAGCCCAATGCAGGACTTCCGGTACAAAGAGGGGAAGAAACCTGTTATGATGTAGAGCCGGATATTTTTGCCGGATGGATGGCGAAAATGGCAGAAAAAGGAGCTTGTGTCATCGGAGGATGCTGTGGAACAACACCGGCACATATTGAGGCAATGGTCAAAGCGTGCAAGAACATAAGGAGAAACGTGAAAACGTGATGAACCGCCAGTATATAAAGAGCATACGTTGGTATCTTCCTACGGAGGTGCGGTAACACTCGGAGAGATTCCGGTTATTATCGGAGAACGTATCAATCCGACCGGAAAGAAACGATTTAAGCAGGCATTACAGGAGCATGATATTGATTATATTTTAAAAGAAGGTATTACGCAGCAGGAAAAAGGAGCACATATTCTGGATGTGAATGTGGGATTGCCGGATATTGATGAGATACAGATGATGGAAGAGGTCGTAACGAAACTGCAAAGCGTTACAAACCTCCCGCTTCAGATTGATACTGTGGATGTAAGGGCTATGGAAGCAGCTATGCGCATTTATAACGGAAAGCCTATGATAAATTCCGTAAATGGCAAGCAGGAGTCCATGGACGCTGTATTTCCGCTTGTACAGAAATACGGCGGAGTTGTAGTAGCGCTGACGCTGGATGAATCCGGTATTCCACAAACTGCGAAAGGAAGACTCGAAATTGCCGGCAAGATTATAGAAGAGGCCAAAAAGTACGGCATTGATAAAAAAGATATTATCGTAGATGTGCTGGCAATGACCATAAGTTCTGACGCAGCAGGAGCAAAGACAACGTTGGAAGCATTAAAACTTGTTCGGGAAACGTATAAAGTCGGTACGGTGCTTGGCGTATCCAACATTTCATTTGGACTGCCGGACCGTCCGGTAATTAACGCTAATTTCTATACCATGGCGATGCAGCAAGGCTTAAGTGCGGGCATTATCAATCCGTCTTCCGAGGCGATGATGCGCTCTTATTATTCTTATCTGGCGCTTATGAATTATGATAACAACTGTGAGAGGTATATTGCGCATTGCGGGAATACGAAAAGTGAGGCAGCGGTAACAGCACCGGTAAAGATGGATTTGACCTATGCAATTGAAAAAGGATTAAAGGAAGAGGCGCACGGCATCAGTAAAGAAATGGTACAGACGATGCCGCCGCTTGAGATTATCAATGGATATCTTGTGCCTGCACTGGATACAGTCGGAAAAGGATTTGAAGAGGGCAGCGTATTTCTTCCGCAGCTTTTGATGAGTGCAGAGGCGGCAAAAGAAGCGTTTGCAGTCTTAAAAGAGGCGATGGAAAAGACAGGGTTAAGTGAAGAAAGAAAAGAAAAAATCGTGCTTGCAACGGTAAAAGGTGATATTCATGATATCGGGAAAAATATTGTAAAAGTATTGCTGGAGAATTACAGCTTCGATGTGATCGATCTGGGGAAAGACGTAGAGCCGGAAGCTGTTGTGGCAGCAGTCAAAGAACATCATGTCCGTCTGGCAGGTTTAAGCGCGCTTATGACAACGACGGTGACAAGCATGGAAGAGACGATACGTCTTCTTCGCAAAGAAGCGCCGGAATGTAAAGTTATGGTAGGAGGCGCGGTCTTAAATCAGGACTATGCGGATATGATCGGAGCGGATTTTTATGGGAAAGACGCGATGCAGTCTGTATATTATGCACAGAGAATATTGAAAAAAATGTAAGAAAACCGAAAAATTGTACATTTTAAGAATTGACAGTACTTTCGCAATTCGATATAGTTAAAAGAGATAGTATTTTAACGAAAACACTCCCTGAAGACATCGGGGAATGAGGAGGCAGATACATGAGAGGTTTAGACACACCGGTAAGAAAAATTCGCCGGAAAGTATTTGAAGAAGTTGCAAGAGTCGCATTTAATTCCACATCAGAGACATTGATTCATGATATAGAGGCGATTCCGTATCGGATTGTAAATGAAGATACAGAGAATTACAGAGAAGGCGTATATCGTATCCGTTCTATGGTAAGCGAACGTGTACGATTGGCGATGGGTATGTCCCTTCGTCCGGAAGATAAACCAGTACATATGACAGCGGGAATCGAGGAAAGTAATATTTCAGAAAAGTATTATGAACCGCCGCTTATGCAGGTCGTACCTTCTGCGTGTGCGGCATGTGAAGAGAAAGGCTATGAAGTAAGCAACCAGTGTAAGGGATGTGCAGCGCATCCTTGTAAGGAAGTTTGTCCGGTTGGAGCGATTTCCATGGTAAACGGACATTCTTATATCGATCAGACAAAATGTATCAAATGCGGAAAATGTAAAGCACATTGTCCATATGATGCGATTGCAAAAAAAGAAAGACCGTGTCAGAAGGCATGTGGTGTGAATGCAATTACATCCGACAAATTCGGACGTGCGAAAATCGACAATGATAAATGTGTATCCTGCGGTCAGTGTATGGTAAGCTGTCCGTTTGGAGCGATTTCTGATAAATCACAGATTTTCCAGCTGATTCGTGCATTAAAAGAGGGCGGCGAGATTATCGCGGAGATTGCGCCGGCATTCGTAGGTCAGTTTGGAGATAACATCACACCGAGAAACCTAAAAGCAGCCCTTAAAGAGCTTGGTTTTGCAGAGGTATATGAAGTAGCGCTCGGTGCGGATATCGGAGCGATTGCGGAGACCCATCATTACGTGAATAAAGTAGTGACCGGTGAATTACCGTTCCTCCTTACTTCTTGTTGTCCGGCATGGGCGATGCTTGCCAAGACGCAATTTCCAACTCTCATTGATCAGGTATCACAGGAATTGACACCTATGGTTGCAACGGCGAGAACGATTAAGAAAGAACACCCGGAGGCAAGAGTGGTATTTATCGGACCATGTGCAGCAAAGAAACTGGAAGCAGCCAGAAGAACAGTACGAAGTGACGTAGACTTTGTTATTACTTATGAAGAACTTCAGGCAATGTTTGATGCAAAGGATATTGACCTTACAGAATACGAAGCAGAATCTTGTTTCCATAATGCAACAGGCGCAGGCAGAGGATATGCGGCAGCAGGCGGCGTGGCAGCGGCAATCGAAGAGTGCGTGAAAGAATATTATCCAGGTGTTCCGGTAAATATCCGACATGCGGAAGGTCTTGCAGAATGCAAGAAGACATTGATGCTTGCAAAAGCAGGAAAAATGAATGGCTGTCTGATTGAAGGCATGGCTTTTCCGGGTTGTATTGCAGGCGCAGGAACGAATATTGAAGTTGCCAAAGCCAAGAAAGCGCTGAATACTTTTGTGGCAAATTCATCAAAGAATATTCCGGCAAAAGAGTTGGAAGAAATCGAATTAAAATAGACAAAAAGTTGAAAGAAAGCGGATATCGTCTGCTTTACACGGAAAAGCTTCTATGGTATGATGAAATGAGTTGGATAACAGCATAACATGGAGGTAATGGTATGGGGTTTTTAGCAGAATTGATCCAGACAGTGATCAAGATGTTTTTTATAGCAGCGGTATCATTTGGCGGCATCCAGTTTGGAAAACATCTTCGCGCGTCTAAAAGATTGGAAAACTTTTTAGCGCGTCTAAAAAAGAGAAAAAGTAAAAAACAGCAGTAATACAAGATTTAGAAAACTTAATTTCAGAAGAACAGGCTTTCTTGCCTGTTCTTCTGTTGTGAGTAATAGGACAATTTTAGGAGGAAAAAGATGAAAGCATACGGAGTAAATGAGCTTAGAAAAATGTTTTTGGAATTTTTTGAAAGCAAAGAGCATCTTGCGATGAAAAGCTTTTCGCTTGTACCGCATAATGACAAAAGCCTTCTTCTGATCAACTCAGGAATGGCACCTTTAAAACCATATTTTACAGGACAGGAGATTCCGCCAAGGAAGCGCGTGACAACCTGTCAGAAATGTATCCGTACAGGAGATATCGACAATGTAGGAAAGACTGCACGTCACGGCACATTTTTCGAGATGCTTGGGAATTTCTCATTTGGAGATTATTTTAAATTAGACGCAATCAAATGGTCATGGGAATTTTTGACAGAGGTAGTTGGATTAGACGCAGACCGTTTGTATCCATCTATTTATGAGGAAGATGACGAGGCATTTGAGATCTGGAATAAAGTGATGGGAATCCCGGCAGAGCGTATTTTCCGTTTTGGAAAGGCGGACAATTTCTGGGAGCACGGTGCAGGACCTTGCGGACCTTGTTCGGAAATCTATTATGACCGCGGTGAGAGATACGGCTGTGGAAGTGAGGATTGTACGGTAGGCTGTGATTGCGACCGTTATATGGAAATCTGGAATAACGTATTTACTCAGTTTGACAATGATGGAGAAGGTCATTATACCGAACTGGAGCAGAAAAATATCGATACCGGTATGGGATTAGAGCGTCTGGCTTCTGTTGTGCAGGACGTAGATTCTATCTTTGATGTGGATACGATCAAAGCACTTCGTGACCATGTATGCAGCCTTGCCGCAGCAGAGTATGGTAAAAACTATGATTCAGACGTATCTATCCGTGTAATTACCGATCATGTACGTTCCGTAACATTTATGATTTCAGACGGAATCATGCCATCCAATGAAGGGCGCGGATATGTACTGCGAAGACTTTTAAGACGTGCGTGTCGTCATGGAAGATTGCTTGGTATTCAGGGAGAATTCCTGCCTCAGCTTTCCGAGACGGTTATTACAGGTTCCAAAGATGGATATCCGGAGTTGGAAGAGAAAAAAGAGTTTATCTTAAAAGTGATCGCAAAAGAGGAAGAACAGTTTAATAAGACGATTGATCAGGGACTTGGCATCTTAAAAGAGATGGAAAAAGAAATGCAGGAGAAAGGAGAAAAGACTCTCTCCGGCGCAGATGCATTCAAATTGTATGATACGTATGGCTTCCCGCTTGATCTTACAAAGGAAATTCTTGAAGAAAAAGGGCTCGCAGTAGATGAAGATGGCTTCAAAGCTGCTATGGAAGAACAGCGAGTGAAAGCAAGAACGGCACGTGAAGTGACAAACTATATGGGAGCAGACGCTACCGTATATGATGAGATCGCGGCAGAAGTAACTTCTGTATTTGTCGGATATGACAAACTGGCACATGAATCCAAGGTTACGGTGGTTACGACCGAGACGGAAGTCGCAGAAGCCTTGTCTGACGGACAGGCAGGCACGATATTCGTGGAAGAGACTCCGTTCTATGCCACAAGCGGCGGTCAGGAAGCAGATAAAGGTTTGATCAAGACAGCAGAGGGCGTATTCGAAGTGGAAGATACCATCAAACTTCGCGGCGGTAAAATCGGGCATGTTGGAAAGATGCGCTCAGGCATGATTAAGACAGGAGACACCGTGATATTAGAAGTAGATAGCGAGAGACGTTCTCTTGGCGCGCGCAACCACAGTGCGACTCATCTTCTGCAGAAAGCGCTGCGTACTGTACTGGGCACGCATGTAGAGCAGGCAGGATCTCTGAATAATGCAGACAGACTCCGCTTTGATTTTACACATTTCTCCGCCATGAGTGCTGATGAGATCAAACAGACTGAGAATCTTGTAAATAAAGCGATTGCCGAAGCATTCCCAGTCGTGATCAAAGAGATGCCGATCGAAGAGGCAAGAAAGACCGGAGCGCAGGCGCTGTTCGGTGAAAAATACGGTGATGTGGTACGCGTGGTAAATATGGGGGATTATTCCGTTGAGCTTTGCGGCGGTACGCATGTGAAAAATACAAGTGAGATCGCGGCATTTAAGATTTTATCCGAGACAGGCGTAGCGGCCGGGGTAAGACGTATCGAAGCACTTACTTCCAAGGGACTTATGAAATATTATGACGAGCTCGAGAAGAAACTTCACGAGGCCGCAAAACTTTTAAAAGCAACACCGGATAATCTGACAGATAAGATCACACATTTGCAGGCAGACAACAAAGCGCTTCACAGCGAAGTGGAAAGTCTTAAGAGTAAACTTGCGAAAGACGCAATGGGCGATGTTATGAATCAGGTGAAAGAAGTAAACGGCATGAAACTTCTTGCAATCAAGGTGGAAGGCGTGGATATGAACGGACTTCGTGACCTTGGCGACCAGTTAAAAGAAAAGATTGGCGAGGGAGTTGTTGTGATCGCATCTGTAAACGACGGAAAAGTAAACCTGATGGCAGCAGCGACAGAAGATGCTGTGAAAAAGGGCGCTCATGCAGGAAATCTGATCAAAGGT
>OFFL01002306.1_pt1 | contig 9990 bp, 9 predicted proteins | sample 1521391 | NCBI WGS metagenome assembly OFFL01 (sample SAMEA3504082, study PRJEB24116) | mouse gut metagenome | biome: mouse gut; feature: mouse-associated habitat; material: faeces | place: Denmark | collected 2011
GGTTGGACGTATCCGAATGATTCACATGACGCCCCATTACCAAAGAAAAAGCGCCAGATGGTTTTTGTCTTTCCGAATGACCGGTCGACTATGAGGTAGTAGTTCAGATAAAATACGATGATATACACTACGGCTTTGGCATACATCCCCATGTGGAATTGACGCGTAGGAAATGAAAGGCTCATCAGTACTTCAGGCAACACGAAGAGGATGGTGATACACAGAAGATGTGTGAAAAATTTAGTGAGGCGTTGTCGGGTGTCGATATCACGCATGATTGATTGGTCTTTAGTCGGTGTGGCAACACTTGTGTTGATGAGTGTTGATATGCAAAGATATAGTATTTTCTGATTGAATGCAAGAGGGTTAGATGGTTATTATGGTTTTACCGACTAAGACTTCCTCCGATAAATATTTGTTAATGGTTTAAATGGCGGAGTGTATAGAAAGTATTAACGGCTGCCGGAAAAGTCCGGCAGCCGTTAAGGTTGCTATTGCGATGTTATGACTCTCGCTTTTGGAGGATTAGTCCTGGTTGAGGTTTACACGTTTGAAGTTAACCACAACGAGGCCTTCCTGTGCTTTGGCAAGGTACTGACCGATTGTGAGGGTAGCATCCTTGACAAATTCCTGTTCCATAAGGCAAGATTCCTTATAGAATTTGTTGAGACGACCGTTGGCGATGTTCTGGATCATAGCCTCGGGGAGGTTGGCTGCCTTAGCTTCAGCGGTTTCTTTGATGATTACGCGAGCCTTGTCAGCATCTTCCTGAGTGAGCCATCCCTTGGCCATGTTGCTCTCGATGTGAGCTTCAGAGTCAACGTGGGTGGGGTTGATGCCGGCTTTCTTAAGAGCTGCTTCAACGGCTTTTTTAACCTGCTCTTCCTTGGTCTTCTCGACTGCCACCTTGATTTCAGTGTCAACGGTTTCCTGAGGAACACTTGCACGGTCAACAGCAACAGGGTTCATTGATGCAATCTGCATAGCCACGTCGCGGCCTACCTGATAGTCAACACCTTCGAGGTTGAAACCGGCGATGGTAGAGAGCTTGTTGCCAAGGTGGTTATAAGAAGTTGTAGAAGGAGCTTCAAGGCATTCGTAAGCACCGATTTCCATCTTTTCGCCAGTCTTACCGATTTCTTCAACGATAAGGGCTTCGATTGTACGGCCTTCGATTTCGATAGCCTTGAGTTCGTCTACAGTCTTAACGCGGTTAGCGACAGCTGCGTCAAGGATCTGCTGGGTGAGAGCAACGAAACCAGCGTTTTTGGCAACGAAGTCAGTTTCGCAATTGAGGGCAACGATGGCGGCAAAGTTGCCTTCGTTCTTAGCGAGAACACAACCTTCGGCTGCTTCGCGGTCTTCACGCTTTGCAGCTACTGCCTGACCCTTTTTGCGGAGGATCTCAACAGCTGCTTCAATGTCGCCGTTAGTTTCAGCGAGTGCTTTTTTGCAGTCCATCAAACCAGCGCTTGTCAAGTGGCGCAGTTTGGTGATTTCTGCCATAGTAACTGCCATAGTAGTATGTAGTTTTGGTAGTTTTTAAATGTTATGGGATTTATTCAGCTGCGGGAGCTTCAGCAACTTCAGCAGCGGGAGTCTCGGCGTCTTTGCGGCTTACGCGACGACGTTCGCGACGAGGAGCTGCTTCAGTGTTTTCAGCAGAAGCCTTTTCGTCAGCTTTCTCTACCTTGCGTTCTTCGAGACCTTCGTTGATAGAGTCGCAAACTGTGCTGAGGATGATGTCGATTGACTTTGAAGCATCATCGTTAGCGGGGATTACGAAATCTACGTTTGAGGGATCTGAGTTGGTGTCAACGATAGCGAATACAGGGATGCCGAGGCGGTTTGCTTCAGCAACAGCGATGTGTTCCTTGCAAACGTCTACCACGAAGAGGGCAGAAGGAAGACGGTTGAGGTCAGCGATGGAACCGAGGTTCTTTTCAAGCTTGGCACGCTGACGAGTAATCTGGAGTTTTTCGCGCTTTGAGAGGTTGTCAAAAGTGCCGTCCTTGGTCATCTTGTCGATTGAAGCCATCTTCTTCACAGCCTTGCGGATGGTGGGGAAGTTGGTGAGCATGCCGCCGGGCCAACGTTCGATAACATAGGGCATGTTAACGCTCTGAGCCTTGTTGGCGAGGATTTCCTTAGCCTGCTTCTTGGTAGCTACGAAAAGAATCTTCTTGCCGCCCTTGGCGATGTTGCGGAGGGCTGCAGCAGCTTCTTCAAGCTTGGCCTGGGTCTTATAGAGGTCAATGATGTGGATACCGTTACGCTCCATGAAGATGTAAGGAGCCATGGCAGGATTCCATTTTCTTTTCATGTGGCCAAAATGGCAACCTGCTTCGAGGAGTTGGTCAAAATTGGGAGTTGACATTTGTTGTGAATGTTGTTGTTTACGTTCTTTGAAATTTTACAACCATAGAGTAGGGAACGTGTCCATCTCAATGGTTTAGATACTAAACACTTAAGGAGAGAGAGGATGATATTAACGCTTAGAGAACTGGAAGCGTTTGCGAGCCTTGGGTCGACCGGGCTTCTTACGTTCAACGACGCGCGGGTCGCGGGTCATGAAGCCTTCGGCGCGGAGGGCTGACTTGTCCTCGGGGTTAATCTTGACAAGTGCGCGGGCGATAGCGAGGCGAAGAGCTTCGGCCTGACCTTTGTAACCGCCACCGTTGAGGTTAACGTTGATGTCAAACTTCTCAGCTGAGTCAAGAGTCAAAAGGGGCTGTTTAACGATGTACTGAAGGATGGAAGAGGGGAAATATACCTCGATGGGGCGTTTGTTGATGGTGATTTGCCCGTTACCTTCTTTAACGATCACGCGAGCCACAGCGGCTTTACGGCGACCTACTGCATTAACTGATTCCATTCTTCAATTATTTAATTTTGTTAATATCGATAACTACAGGGTTCTGTGCTTCGTGGGGATGGTTGGGTCCGTTGTAGACGTGCATATTCTCGATGATGCGACGGCCGAGACGGTTTTTGGGGAGCATGCCTTTCACCACTTTGGTGAAGAGGGGATGATAGCCAGGCTTGATGTGCTTGTTGAGCGACTTCTTCATCATGATCTCAGGAGTGGCAACACGCTGTCCGCCGGGATAGCCGGTGTATGACAGATATTCGCGGTCAGTCCACTTTTTGCCAGTGAGACGAACTTTGTCGGCATTGATTACAATCACGTTGTCGCCACATTCTACATTGGGTGAGTAGCTGGGCTTGTTCTTACCACGAAGAATCAAAGCGATCTTTGCGCAGAGGCGACCGAGCACTTGGTCGGTAGCATCGATAACGACCCAATTGTGTTCAACACTTTCTGCGTTGGGAGTAAGGGTCTTATAACTTAATGTATCCACGTTAAATGTTTAATTAATAGATAGTTACTGTTTGACTGCATCGCGACATAGCTCGGCCAAAAGCATTTGCCTGAGGCGGTCGGTTTATTAATTGGACATAATCGGACTGCAAAGGTAGTGATTTATTGCTAATTAACAAAGTGGTATTATGATTTTTTAACAAATATATCTAATCTCTTCATGGGCTTATGATTTGTGCATTTTGGGAGTTGGCGGATGACGATTCGTCGGTTTTTCGGGCCGGTTTGCATTGAATTTGCTTATGGGGTGGGTTGCCGGAAGGCAGGAGTGCGAAATAGTGGGCTCTGACCGTTTGGTCTTTTATGGATTTATATATAAATTTGCGGTGATTAACGAGGCGACCCCGCTTGTGATTTTCGGAAGCTAAAGCCACCTTAATTATATAACTATAAAATTTGATACGTATGCAGCTGTCAGGTAAAAAACTGTGGATGTCAAGTCGTGACTATGTCATGATTGTGATTGGTATCCTGATTTATGGCTTTGGCTTTTCGGCTTTTATCCTTCCTGAGAAGGTCGTTATTGGCGGGGTGACCGGTGTGGGTACGATTGTGTACTTTTTGACAGGCAATCCTTACTCCATTGGTATCACTCAGTATGCCATCAATCTGGCTCTTCTTGCTATGGCATGGAAAATAGTCGGTCGCTCGTTTGTGGTGAAGACTATTTTCGGCGCGACAGTTATCTCGTTGGTGGTGACTGTGTTGCCTCCTCTGTTTGATGGCCCGCTCGTGCCGGGTCAGCCTTTCATGAATGTGTGTATAGGCGCCATATTGACCGGTATAGCTTTGGGTATCGTGTTTATCCATAACGGCAGCACTGGCGGTACTGATATCGTGGCGGCGATGGTGGCGAAGCGCACGAATGTGTCGATTGGGCGCATGATGCTCTATGTGGATTTCGGTATCATATCATCCTCCTATCTAATCCATCACGACATCTCCCGCGTGGTCTATGGTTTCGTGGTGCTGATAATCGTGTCCTATATGGTTGATTTGATGATTAATACCAACCGTCAGGCTGTACAGTTTATCATCATTTCAAAGCATTGGGAGCGGATCGCTGAGGCTGTCAATAATCATGCTCGCCGAGGTGTGACTGTTATTGACGGTATGGGATGGTATACTAAATCGCCGATGAAGGTGCTGCTGGTGGTGTGCCGTAAGATTGAGTCGGTGACAATTTTCCGAATTGTCAAGAGTATTGACAGCCATGCATTCATTACCCAGGCTAATGTGAATGGCGTGTACGGCCAGGGTTTTGACCAGATTAAATTGAAGGGTGACGAAAAACTCAATCATGAGCTCGGTATTGATGAAGTGAAAGCCGAGCCCGGAACGTTAAAGCCGGATAAGCAGATGGCCTGAAGTCATCCAAGGCCCTCGGAATAGGGCGTATTGGCAAATACTTAAAATTAACAAAAATGTATGCGTATTTTGTCTGATTACCATACGTTTTTGTTAATTTTTTTGGATGTTTGTGAAAAAGTAGTAACTTTGCAGCGAATAGAAATATTCGCATCCCTATAACCCCTGCCTTATCTTGGTCTAATGATTTTGTTTATGGATATTTGGATTGTCTATGATTCACTTATTTTTTTCTAATGTTTTGTAAAATATTTTTGTGATTTTTGCATCGTCGATATCGACGGTTTAGCAGCGGTCTCTGGTCAAAGAGGTCGCTGTTCTTTTTATGTGTTTCGCTATATACAAATCAGGGCTGCCAATCATGTTCGGCAGCCCTGATGGTGATGATGTTGTCCCTGCGTGGTGTTATTGCTGGGGAATGAGGTCGTATTTGCGGAATACTTTCGCGATTGTCTCCAAAGCACGGTTGACTTGTTCCATTGTGTGTGTGGCCATGAGGCTGAAACGGATGAGGGTGTCAGTCGGAGCCACGGCAGGTGAAACTACAGGATTGACAAAGATGCCTTCCTCAAGAAGGTCGCGTGTGATGGCGAATGTCTTGAAGTCGTCGCGGATGAATAGCGGTATGATGGGTGTGGAGGTGTTGCCGATCTCGAAGCCGAGCGAACGGAATCCGTCGAGGGCGTAATTGGTGAGTTTCCAGAGGTTCTCCTGGCGCTCGGGCTCATTCTTCATTATTTCCAGCGCGGCAAGGGCAGCGGCTGTGGAGGCCGGAGTGATGCTCGCGGTGAAGATGTATGAGCGTGAGTGGTGGCGAAGATAATTGGTGATTTCTTTGTTGGTAGCGATGAATCCACCAAGTGAGGCAAACGATTTTGAGAATGTGCCCATGATGAGGTCCACGTCGTCGGCCACGCCATAGTGGTGACATACGCCTCGGCCGCCGGGACCGAACACGCCGATGCCGTGAGCTTCGTCAATCATCACGCTCGCGTTGTATTTCTTAGCAAGGTTCACCATCTCTTTCACGTTGGCCACGTCGCCTTCCATTGAGAAGACGCTGTCACTTACGATGAGCTTCACCTTGTCGGGGTCGCATTTCTGGAGCTGTTTCTCAAGCGAAGCCATGTCGTTGTGCTTATATTTGAGCTGCTGGCTGAATGACAGGCGGCGTCCTTCGATGATGGATGCGTGGTCTTGTTCGTCCCAGAGGATGTAGTCTTCGCGGCCTGTGAGCGTCGATACTACGCCGAGGTTTACTTCGAAGCCGGTTGAATAGACCATCACGTCCTCTTTGCCCATGTATTCGGCAAGGGCTGCCTCAAGCTGTTTGTGAAGATCGAGTGTGCCGTTAAGGAAAGGTGACCCTGCGCAGCCCGTGCCATATTTTCGTGTGGCTTCTATGGCGGCTTCTTTGATGCGAGGGTCGTTGACAAGCCCTGTGTAGCAGTTGGAGCCAAACATCAGCACCTTTTTGCCATTGATGATCACTTCCGGATCCTGTTCGCTGGAGATGGCTCTGAAGTAGGGATATACGCCTGCGGCTTTAGCCTGCTGCGGGGTGGTGTACTTGGCTAATTTCTCTTGTAATAAGTTCATAGTTTTTCCGTGTCAAACGATTCGGCGATTGATTATCTTTCCGATTGCAGGGTGCAAAGGTATGGAATTTTTTTCACACTTTTATACACTATGTGCCGTATTTTAGTGTTAATTATACAAAACGAGGCTCCGTTTTGTGTTATTTTGTCGCTTTTTTGTCCTAAATCGCGACCATCTGATTAATTTTCGCTGGTTTTTTCGTATTTTTGCAAAAGATTTTTTATCACACGATTTATGGAAACAACCACAGAACAGATAGCCTCTAAACGCACAGTCCTTGACTATGACGACATCGTGAAGATGGCGCCGGTGCTTAAGGGCAAGCGTAGATTGGTCAACTGGCTCATGAAGCTTCTGGCCATAGATAAGGTTAACTGGATACATTCTCATAACTTCGACACACCCGGGCCGCAATTCTGTCGCGGGCTGCTAAGCGACCTTGACATAAAGCTGAGGATTGACAATGAGCGTGTGCTTGACAATCTTCCCGAGGGTCCTTTCATCACTGTGAGCAATCATCCGTTCGGCGCTTTGGACGGAATAACCCTGATTGACATAGTGGGTAGCCGCCGTCCCGAGTTTAAGGTTATGGTCAACATGATTCTTAACCATATAGTGGCGATGCGCCCCAACTTTATCGCTGTCGATCAGTCGGCAAGTGATGATCCTGCCAAGCGTGCTGTCTCCGTCAAGGGTATAAAGGAGGCGATCATGCAGGTGCGCAAGGGGTATCCCATCGGTTTTTTCCCTGCCGGGGCTGTCGGCAACTATAATAAACATCTGCGTTTTGAGGATCGTGAATGGCAGCCAGCCATCATCCGCTTGATTCAGCAGCTGAAGGTGCCTGTGATACCTATATTTTTCCATGGGTATAACAGTTGGTGGTTCCGCTTTTTGGGGATTGTGAGCTGGCAGCTTCGTACATTGCGTCTGCCTGCAGAGGTGTTCCGTCGCAAGGGCGACACTTTGCATATATCGGTCGGCGACCCTATCTCTCCGGAGGAAATCCAGGCCCATAGCGGTTCGCTTGAGGAGCTGGGTTCGTTCCTGCGCGAGAGGACTTATTCGCTAAGGACTCTTAAATAACATTTCTGTAAAGTATTACGTAAGTCTTTTACCACACTGCACAATGGAGTTGACTCTTCACGAATATCCTGCTGAGGTACTTGCCGCAAAGCAGCGTTTTGGCATAGTCGGAAACGCTCCCGGGCTTCTTGCTGCCATTTCGCGCGCCATACAGGTGGCACCGATTGATTTGTCGGTGCTTATTACCGGTGAGAGCGGTACGGGTAAAGAGTTTTTCCCTAAGATTATTCATAATTTCTCGCCACGCAAGCATGCCAAATATATAGCGGTAAACTGCGGCGCTATCCCGGAGGGGACCATTGACTCGGAGCTTTTTGGCCACGAGAAGGGTTCGTTCACCGGGGCGGTGTCCTCACGTAAGGGGTATTTTGAGGAGGCTGATGGGGGCACCATTTTCTTGGACGAGGTGGCTGAGCTCCCTTTGACTACGCAGGCTCGTCTCCTCAGGGTGCTTGAGAGCGGAGAGTTTATTAAAGTTGGCTCTTCTACTGTCCAGAAATCGAATGTGCGTATCGTCGCGGCTACTAATGTAGATATGGCGCGGGCAGTGGCCGAGGGACGTTTCAGGGAAGATTTGTATTACAGGCTTTCTACAGTGTCGATTCATATCCCTCCTTTGCGCGAGAGGGGCAACGATGTAGTCCTGTTGGCTCGCAAATTCGCCGCGGATTTCGCCGAGCGATATGCCATGCCGCAGATTTCGTTTGATGATTCTGCGCGTGCTCTACTCCTGCACTATCGTTGGCCCGGAAATGTTCGGCAGCTTAAAAATGTCGTCGAGCAGGTGGCGTTGTTTGATGCCGGGGCGAATGTTGACGCGTCGATGCTTGAGCCGTATATTCCTGATGGCGGCATGAGTTATGCGCCTGCGGTGCCACATTCCGATAGGTCACATGACTATGCGTCTGAGAGGGATATGCTTTTCGGGATGATTTTCCGGCTTCAGAAGCAGATAGAAGTGCTCAATGCTAAGCTCGCAGTGGCAGAAGGTGGGGCGTCGATTGGCCGAGAGGCGCTATACACGCCTGTCGAGAATGTTGAGGCTGCTGACGCTCCGTGCACTACGTCGCTTGTGCGCTTCCAGCCTTTCGCTTCCCCTCTGCCCGAAAAGCAGCCGGAGGCGCCCAACAGAGTCGAAGCTGCTGAAGCAAGGGTGTCGGATGCTCCTGCGACCCTTGAGGATACCGAACGAGAGACCATACGTAGATCGTTGGAACGCAATGGTGGCCGTCGCAAGGCTGCTGCCAAGGAACTTAATATTTCCGAACGAACTCTTTATCGTAAGATAAAAGAGTATGGGATTGAATAGTCCGCTTGTTCGGCAGCCTGATTACTGTTCCTTTATCCGTATTACTCTTAGGCCGGTTATTTGATGCGCTTTGCGTAAATAGTCCGAAAGATTTAACTTGTCGATGACCACTTTGCCTGCTTTTGATGAGGCGTGGAGCAGGTGCGGCCCATCTTTTTCCATTATTATTATTCCCATGTGGCTCACATCAAGACCTGGTGTTTTGGTGGTGAGTGCTACGATGTCGCCCTCTTTGAGGTTGGCGGTGCCGTTCTTGCCCATGAGAGAACTGCTCTTGATATAGGGGAAGCGGTGGGAGCGATACCCTACTTCGGCGCTTTTGATGCGTTCATACTCGGTTGAGTCTTTGAGTGCCGGGTAGGCTTCGCGGTGACGCGACATGTAGTCCAGCGTCTTCACCTGATAATGTGAGTTGGGTAGGCGGTCGGTCATTTCCTGTATATATCCGCGATGATTGTTCGACACGATCCAGTCGCTTATGTAATGCAGGCGTGAGCCGTATCCATCTACGCGTCCCTGCCTATAGCGCATTTGCTCGAGGTTGTGGAGGAAATCTTGCCATGAGCTTCTTCGTTCCTCGATGGTGAGTGCGAGGGCTGCTACTATGTCGATGAATGTTGTGCAGTCGAGTTCATCAAGGTTTACGGTCAGCATTTCGGGCGAACCTTCAAGTGTCCCTGCCACATAAGGTGTGCCTATGAATTCTTTGGCTATCAATGCCACCGTTTCGTTTGGTGTCGTCGGGTGAGCATTGGTGACTTTGATGAGAATGTCGGTTATTTTCGTTGTGTCTGAACTTTCATTGTGCCATCTCACTTCAGTAGGAAGTATTGCGTGGGCCGGGAGGGCATATGTGAATGCCGTGGCTAATACGGCACACATTATTATATAATATAGGCGATTCTTCATGATTACTATATCAGGTTAAATTTTTCCTCAAAATTACGCAAAACTTTCTGTCTTGGCAAATCTCTTTTTTGCAAAAAGAGGATGTATTGCTTATATTTCACTCCGGTGTTTTGCGATTATGCGTAGATGGAGCTTGCGAATATTGTTATGTGGTTTTGAGGTCGGAAGTGAGTTGTGAAGGATATTGAGGAGGTAAAAATGGCATAAAAATGGCCTGATGGGCGTATAAGTGTTAAATTTGTGTTAAAATAATCGGTAATATTTGGAGGTTTCGGGTAAAGAGCCTACCTTTGCACTCGCTTTTGAGAAGCACACCCCGCAGCGGCGGGGCGGACAA
>OFFL01002310.1_pt1 | contig 9978 bp, 8 predicted proteins | sample 1521391 | NCBI WGS metagenome assembly OFFL01 (sample SAMEA3504082, study PRJEB24116) | mouse gut metagenome | biome: mouse gut; feature: mouse-associated habitat; material: faeces | place: Denmark | collected 2011
CCTTTCTTTTTAATTTCGTCCGACTTTTTCCTTTAAATATTCAATAGCTGAAGCCACTGTTAAAAAGGAACCGAAGGTGACTATTCTATCAGTCTCGTACGCCTCTTCGATGGCTCTCTGAAGAGCTTCCTCGACGGTCTTGAAAGTCTGAATTTTTTCCTGAGGAACGCCTGCTTCACTTAGCATAGCGCAGAGATCCTGTGCGATTCCGCCTCGCGGACCTTGCAGATCCGACAAATACCACTTGTTAAAGCTCGAAACCATGATCCGGCAGACTTGCGCGCGGTCCTTATCAGAAAGCATCCCGAAGACCGCAACCTGACGTGTTGCCTTCGGAAGCTCACTCAGCGTCTTTGCCAATTCTTTAGCCGCATGGGGATTATGTCCGACATCTAAGTAGACCTCCGGTGCATTTCTGACTTTAGAGAAGCGTCCGGTAATACGAGTATTCAATAAAGCTGATTCAAATGCTTCACGCTTAAGCGGCAGTTTTCCCTGCATGCATTGAAGGGCTTCGAAAGCTCCGGAGGCATTGTTCAGCTGATGTTCGCCAGGCATCGTCGGCAACGGCAAATTCCAGAGCTCGCCCCTTGACCCATAAAAATTCCAGGTCTTATCGCCGTGATTGTGCTCAAACCTGAAGCTCTTTCCGATAACCAGGAGTTCGGCACCGATTTTATCGGCGTACTGCTCAACCGTAATCGGAGGATTAGCATCAGCGCAGATAGCTGGCTTGCCCGAACGGTAAATGTGAGCCTTTTCCCAGCCAATGGATTCACGGGTAGTTCCGAGATAAGCCGTATGGTCAATTCCGATGCTCGTAATGACGGAGACGGAAGGCTCAACCGTGTTGACAGCGTCAAGACGTCCGCCGAGCCCGATTTCTAACACCACGGCATCAAGATCTTTTCCCGCAAACAGAAGAAGAATGCCGAGCAGCGTGTATTCAAAGTACGACAGCGTCATCTCGCCGCGAGCGGCTTCGACCTTCTCGAACTGACGAATCAGTTCTTCGTCCTTAGCGTCTTCTCCGTTAATTCGAACTCTTTCGTTGAAGCGGATCAAGTGAGGAGAAGTATGGACACCTACGGAATAGCCGCCGGCTAACAGTGCCGATTCAATAAAAGCGCAGGTAGAGCCTTTACCGTTGGTGCCTCCGACGGTAAACACGGGGCATTTAAAGCGGATGTCCAGACGCTTGAGCATGGTTTCCATGCGGTCAAGGCCTAAATCTATTGCCTGTGCGTGCAAACCCTCAATGTGATGAAGCCACGCATCCAAAGTCTCAAATTTCATTTTGAATAAACTAAAAAGACCGCCGAAGCGGTCCGGAGAATGCTACTCAATCGCGTCCAAAGACTCTTTTTGGAAGAGTGCAATGAGTTTTGCGATTTCCATCTTTAAGTTTTTACGATCGACGATCATGTCGATGGCGCCCTTCTGCAGCAGGAACTCGGATCTCTGGAATCCTTCCGGAAGCTGTTCACGAACGGTTTGTTCAATGACGCGCGGGCCGGCAAAGCCGATCAAAGCCTTAGGCTCAGCCATAACGACGTCGCCCATGAAAGCAAAGCTTGCAGACACGCCGCCCATCGTCGGATCGGTTAAGACAGAAATGAACGGAAGTTTGTGTTCTGCCAACTTAGCGATAACTCCGGTTGTCTTGGCCATCTGCATCAGAGAGAAAAGACCTTCCTGCATACGAGCGCCGCCGGAAGCGGTAAAACAGACAAATGCTGCCTGATTATCAATAGCGGCCTGAACAGCACGAGCAAAGCGCTCTCCGACAACCGAGCCCATGGAACCGGCCATAAAACCGAATTCAAAGACGGCAACGACAGCGGGCATAGCATGGATGGTGCCTGACTGCACAACTAAAGCGTCGGTTTCTCCGCTGGCAGACTGTGCCTGCTTAACGCGGTCAGGATATTTTTTGCTGTCCACGAATCGAAGCGGATCGACAGGACGAATTTCCGCACCGATTTCCTGACGATTTTCAGGGTCGAGAATCATATCCAAGCGCTGACGAGCACTCACGCGCATATGATGGTTGCATTTCGGACAAACGTTAAGGTTGTCGCGAAGCTCCTGAGCGTAAAGCGTCGTTCCGCAGTTGGAACACTTTGTCCACACGCCTGCAGGAATATCTTTTTTGGCAGTTTCGCCGTTACTCCGACTGATTTTCGGGAGCACTTTATCGAGCCAACTCATAGTGCAAATTAGTTTCTTTTTACTGAATTTACTGATTCTAATCGAATCCAGCCGCTCTGCATGAACTCAAACTCATTGAGTTCGTTAACAAAAATTTGTCAGCCGGGAAACGGCGAAGCTCCGTGCTGAGGCAGGCCAAAGATTTCCGGATAGCCGACGCCGGTCAGATAAAGTCCTGTTGGATAGAAAGTCGGAGCGGCCGCCTGTCGGCTTTTTGCTTCCAAAACTTCTCCCATCCAATCAACACTTCTGGCGCCCGTGCCTACGTAAACCAGACAGCCGACGATATTTCGAACCATGTGATAAAGGAAGGCGTTTGCCTTGACACGAATTTTGATGAATCGTCCGAGACGAATGACATGCAGATATTCAATATTTTTCACCGGCGTCTTGCTCTGGCACCCTGCGGCACGGAAACTGGAGAAATCATGTTCGCCGACCAAGAACTGGCCTGCGGCTTCCATGTTCTTTTCGTTGAGCGGACGGAAGACCCAGCCGGTTCTGCCGGAAAGAATCGGAGAACGAACCGGCTCATTGACGATCCAGTATTCATAAGTCCGACTGCAAGCGGAAAACCTCGCATGGAATTCGTCCGGGACGACTTTCGCCCAGCGAACCGCACATTCCGTCGGCAGATAAGAATTCAAGCCGCGAACCCAAGAAATCTCCTTACGGTCGGCTCCCGTATCTAAATGGATCACTTGACCCGTGGCATGAACATTGGCGTCTGTGCGCCCGGCACAGACGGCTTTAACTTTTTCACCCGTAAACTGAACAACGGCCGCTTCGAGATAATCCTGAACTGTTTGTCCGGAAGGCTGGGTCTGCCAGCCCTCGAAAGAACGGCCGTCGTACTCGAGTCCTAATGCGACTCTCATCGGCAATTAGGCTTTGAAGTCAACGAGAATACGCAGCATGCGGCGCAGCGGTTCGGCAGCGCCCCAAAGGAGCTGGTCGCCGACTGTGAAGGCAGTGACGTATTCCGGACCGAAATTCAGTTTGTGGATACGGCCGATAGGAACAGAAAGCGTTCCGGAGACCTTGGCCGGAGTCAGTTCATGAATAGAATCTTCTTTGCGGTTCGGAATGACTTTAACCCACTGATTGGCTTCAGCAAGAAGTCTTTCGATTTCTTCGCAGGAAACATCTTTCTTCAGCTTGATCGTCAAAGCCTGAGAGTGGCAGCGCATGGATCCGACGCGAACGCACAAACCGTCAACGGGCATGCATCCGGGCTCTCCGATAGCGGGTTTGCCCAGAATCTTGTTAGCTTCGGCACCGCCCTTCCATTCTTCGCGGCTCTGTCCGTGTTCGACTTCTTTGTCGATCCAGGGGATCAGGCTGCCGGCAAGAGGTACACCGAAAGCTTTGTCGGGGAAGTCGGTAGAACGAAGTTCTTCGGTAACTTTGCGGTCGATGGCCAGAATGGCAGAGCGAGGATCCTTCAGATCTTCGGCAACAACGCCATAAAGAGCACCCATCTGTTCGAGCAGTTCGCGCATATTGGGAGCACCGGCGCCGGAAGCGGCTTGGTAAGTCATGGAAGAAATCCATTCAACCAAATCAGCGCGGATCAAACCGTCTAAGGCCATCAGCATCAGGCTGACCGTGCAGTTGCCGCCGATGTAGTTCTTAACGCCTTCGCGCAAACCCTTCTGAATCACGTCCATGTTCACGGGGTCGAGAACGATGATGGCGTCTTTTTCCATACGCAGCGTGGAAGCGGCATCAATCCAGTAGCCGTTCCAGCCTTTATCGCGAAGCGGTTTGAAGTGAGCTTTTGTCCAGTCACCGCCCTGGCAGGAAATGACTACGTCGCAGGCTGCCAATGCGTCCAGATCATCGGCATCTTTAAGAATAGGATCTGAATTAGGGACTTCCGGTGCTTTGCCACCGGCGTTACTGGTAGAGAAGAATGTGGTGCTGACAAACTTAAAGTCGTCTTCCTGCTTCATTCTGTCCATCAACACGGAGCCGACCATTCCCCGCCAGCCAACCATACCTAACTTCAACATTTGTGTTTCTCCTATCGAGTAGTGCTTCACTTTGCTTTAGAGCGCGGCGACAACCGCATCTCCCATTTCAGAACAGCTGACAAGCTTGCAGCCTTCTCTGCGGATGTCTCCCGTGCGGTATCCCTGAGCAAGAACTTTCTTAACCGCATTTTCAATTCGGACTGCTGCTTCCTCCATTCCTAAAGAATAACGAAGCATCATGGCCGCTGACAAAATCTGAGCTAAAGGATTTGCAATGTTCTTGCCAGCGATGTCCGGAGCAGAACCGTGAGACGGTTCAAAGAGGCCCTGGCCCTTCTCATTCAATGCGGCAGAAGCCAGCATACCGATGGAGCCCGTGAGCATGGCGGCTTCATCGGAAAGGATGTCGCCGAAAAGATTGCCTGTGACCATCACATCGATCTTCTTCGGAGCCTTAACCAGCTGCATGGCTGCGTTGTCGACATACATATGTTCAAGGGTGACTTCCGGATATTCTTCGCTGACCTTGATCATCGTGTCGCGCCACACCTGAGAAGTTTCTAGAACGTTGGCTTTGTCCACGCTGACAAGATGTTTGCTGCGGCCCATAGCAGCTTTAAAAGCAACGTGGGCAATTCTTTCCACTTCGGGAACGGCGTAGCGCATTGTGTCAAAGCCTTCTTCGGCACCGGCAAAAGCGCCGTCAGGGCTGATGCGTTTGCCTCTGGGCTGACCGAAGTAAACGTCACCGGTGAGTTCGCGAACGAGCAGAAGGTCCAGACCGGAGACAAGTTCGGGTTTAAGAGAGGAAGCAGCCGTGAGCTCTGGGTAGCAAATCGCCGGACGAAGGTTCACGAAAAGACCTAAGGCTTTTCTTAATCCGAGAATCGCCTGCTCGGGGCGAAGATGACGCGGCAGATTGTCATACTTAAAGTCGCCGACAGCGCCGAAAAGAACGGCATCGCTCTTTTTAGCAAGTTCAACAACCTCAGTAGGAAGCGGATGACCGAAAGCGGCATAAGCGACACCGCCGACTAAGGCCTCTTCAAATTCCAGAGGGAGCTTCAGCGCTGTTAAAACTTTGAGGGCCTGAGCCATGATCTCAGGACCGATGCCGTCACCGGCAAGTACTGCAATTTTTTTCATATTGGTTTTCTTCTCTTGGGTTTGATTAATAAATTGTTTTAGCGAGCCAGGGTTTCTGGTTCAGACGCTGCTGTTCAAATGCCTTGATTTCGTCAGCGTGCTGAAGCGTGATACCGATATCGTCCAAGCCGTTCAGCAGGCAATAACGGCGGAATTCAGGAACTTCGAATTCATGACGTTTACCGTTGGGTTCGATCACAACGCGGTTGACCAGATCGACGGAGAGTTGGTATCCGTTGTTTGCTTTGATCTCATCAAACAGGTAATCAACAACGAACTCCGGCAGACTGATCGGGAGCAAACCGTTTTTAAATGCATTGTTATAGAAAATATCGGCAAAGCTCGGTGCAATGACCACTCTGAAGCCGTACTGTGTCAGAGCCCAAGCCGCGTGTTCGCGGGAGGAGCCGCAGCCGAAATTCTTGCGGGCCAGCAAAATCGTCGAACCTTGATAGCGCGGCTGATTTAATACGAAATCCGGATTGATCTTGCGGGTGGCAGGATCCATCCCCGGTTCGCCTTTATCCAGATAACGCCATTCGTCAAAAAGGTTCGGGCCGTAACCGGTGCGGTAAATTGACTTTAAAAACTGTTTCGGAATGATGGCATCGGTGTCAACGTTAGAGCGGTCTAAGGGAGCGACAATGCCTTGAAGAACTGTAAATTTTTCCATCTCTGCCTCTCTTAGAAAAGTTTGCGTACATCAACAAAATGACCTTCAATAGCCGCGGCGGCAGCCATGGCCGGAGAACAAAGGTGTGTGCGGCTCTTATTGCCTTGGCGTCCTTCAAAGTTGCGATTGCTGGTAGAAGCACAGCGGTCGCCCGGCTCGAGGCGGTCAGCGTTCATTGCCAGACACATTGAGCAGCCCGGACGGCGCCACTGGAATCCGGCTTCAATAAAAATCTTGTCCAGCCCTTCATCCTCGGCCTGCTCTCTGACGAGTCCTGATCCCGGAACCACCAGGGCCTGTTTAACCGTAGGAGCCACTTTCTTACCGAGTTTGCGCACCACATAGGCAGCGGCTCGAAGGTCTTCAATACGGCCGTTCGTGCAGGAACCGACAAAGACGTTGTTCGGAGCGATCGAGGTAATCGGTGTGCCGGGCTTCAAATCCATGTATTGATAAGCGCGTTCCCAGCCCTCGCGTTTGACGGGATCTTTCTGATCTTCGGGAATCGGTGTGCAGCCGGTGATCGGCGCAACCATCTCGGGAGAAGTTCCCCATGTGACCATCGGAACGACGTCTTCTGCCTGAAGGTTGACTTCAATATCAAACTTGGCGCCTTCGTCGGAGTGCAGAGTCTTCCAGTATTCAATCGCCTGATTCAAAAGCTCGCCTTCCGGAGCCAGTGGGCGGCCCTTCATGTATTCAATTGTCTTATCGTCGCAGGCGACTAAACCGCAGCGTGCACCGGCCTCAATAGCCATATTGCAAAGCGTCATGCGGCCTTCCATAGAGAGCGCACGAATTGCGGCTCCGTCAAACTCAATAGCGCAGCCTGTTCCGCCGGCCGTTCCGATCTTGCCGATGATGTAGAGCGCAAGGTCTTTAGCAAACACGCCGGGCTGGAGGTTACCCTCCACATGCACGCGCATGTTCTTCATTTTCTTCGTGAGCAGCGTCTGGGTTGCCATCACGTGCTCAACTTCACTCGTTCCGATACCGAAGGCAATTGCTGCGCAAGCTCCATGGGTGCTCGTGTGAGAGTCACCGCAAACGACAGTCATGCCGGGAAGCGTTGCACCCTCTTCCGGTCCCATAACGTGGATGACGCCCTGTCCGCGGGACAGGAACGGGAAAAACGCCGCACATCCGTTTTGACGAATGTTTTCATCCAATGTCGTGACCTGCAGCTTGGAGATCGGATCGGTAATGCCCTCCATTCCGGCTTCCCAACCGGTCGTCGGTGTGTTGTGATCGGCTGTGGCCACAATCGAGCTCTTGCGCCACAAAGGACGGTTGTTCATGCGCAGTCCCTCAAAAGCCTGGGCACTGGTCACTTCGTGGACCAGATGACGGTCGATGTAGAGGGTTGCAGTGCCGTCTTCTTCCATTCGGACGACGTGTTCGTCAAAGATTTTGTCGTAGAGTGTTTTAGGGGATTCCGGTGTTCTCATTTCTTACTGGTATCACTAAATTTTTGAAGTAATTCTTTGAGTATGCCACCGAAAAGCACGGCGAATAAAAATCTGTAAGATTTTCTGACTGTCTTCGGTCAGCAATTTCACCGAGACGCTAACGAATTCCGAAATTTTTAAATTTTTGCGATTTTTTTCGCCCCTTCCCGCTGATTGTCGGTACGAACAATTAGAATGGAAGGCTGAGTGTTTTTCCGCATTTCGGAATGTAAAAGCCCTACTCGGTTTCTTCTTTGAGATCTCTTAGATGTCAATACAACCGTCATGATGAAAAGACATCCGGCCCTGATCTCAGTGTAAGCAAACCAGGTACGTCTTGAGCGCTCTCGTTTCCAATCGCTTAATTTCAATATCAAATGGACTGGTTCGCTTCAATTATTTCTTCTTTAAATAACATCCTTTGGTCGTACATCCTGATCGGACTTTTAATCTGCGTTGGCCTTTGGTTCACGTTTTGCACTCGTTTTGTCCAGATCACTAACGTCAGGGAAATGTTCCGCTGTGTTCTGGAAGGGTCCCGCACTCCGAGGCCTGAAGGACACATTTCTCCTTTTCAGGCCTTTTGTATTTCCACAGCCTCCCGCGTCGGCGTCGGCAACATTGCCGGTATTGCCATCGCTGTGGTTACCGGCGGTCCCGGCGCCATCTTCTGGATGTGGGTTATTGCCACTCTGGGCGCAGCCAGCGGATTTATCGAGTCCACCCTTGCTCAGATCTATAAGGTAAAGAAGCCCGGCGGCGGCTTCATGGGCGGCCCTGCTTACTACATCAAGAATGCTTTGGGCTCGCCTTTCTGGGCAGGTGTTTTTGCCGTGTTAATTTCCGTCACTTACGCACTGATCTTCAATTCCGTCCAGGCCAACACGATTTCTCTGTCTATTGAAACCACGACGGGACTCAAACCCGCATATACCGGACTAATCCTTGCTATAGTCACCGGCTTAGTGATCTTCGGCGGCATGACACGTATTGCGAAGGTTGCCAGCTTTATGGTTCCGTTCATGGCGGGCGCCTACCTTCTTCTCGCTTTTGTCGTGACCTGCATGAATATCACTGAAGTCCCTCGCGTTCTGCTCATGATCGTGACCAAAGCCTTCAGCTTTGACTCCATCACAGGTGCTGCTATCGGTGTCGCCTTGATGACCGGTATTAAGCGTGGTCTCTTCTCCAACGAAGCCGGTATGGGTGCTGTTCCGAACGCTGCCGCAGCAGCCGACGCCTCTCACCCTGTTAAGCAGGGTCTTATTCAGGCGATGGGTGTGTACTTCGACACGCTGTTTGTCTGCACCGCCTCTGCAATGCTGGTTCTTCTCTCTCCGGAATGGATGATGGGTTCCAAACTCACAGGAATTGCGCTTGTTCAGAAATCCGTGGCCGGTCAGCTCGGCGAGTGGACAAACTTCTTTATGACCGTCATTGTGCTGTTCTTTGCTTTCAGCTCCATCATCGGCAACTACTTCTACGGCGAAATGAACATGCCTTTCATTTCCAAAAGCAAATACGCCATGCCGATCTTCCGAGTATTTGTCGTTGTGATGGTCTTTGTCGGCTCGATCGCTTCCCTTTCACTCGTTTGGGACATGGCCGACCTGTTCATGGCCTTGATGGCTATCGTGAACTTGGTCGCCATTTTCATGCTCGGCAAATACGCTATTGCCGCTTTACGTGATTACAACGCTCAGAAGCGCAGAGGCATCCTGGATCCGGTTTTTGATCCGAGAATTCTTCCGGACAAGAAAGGAGTTCAGTGCTGGCCACGCGACGAAGATCGCCGTAGAAAAGCTAACTAATATTGAAATCGGGACCGCTTCGGTCCCGTTTCTATTTCTAGATTCTCAAATTCTTCCGCATTGGCCTCTCTGTGCCATGACTTGATCGATCAATACCAAAGCAGTGAGAGCCTCAAGAATCGGTGTTGCACGAATACCCACGCACGGATCATGTCTGCCTTTTGTTGAGACGACTGTGTCGTTACCGTCGACGGTCAGCGTTGGCATTTCCTGACGAATCGAGGGCGTCGGTTTGATCGCAACCTTTGCCGTAATCGGTGCGCCCGTTGAAATGCCCCCCAAAATGCCGCCGGCATGATTGCTCGCAAACCCATCTTTGTACTGCGTACCCATACGATCTGCGTTCAAGCTTCCTCGACAACCGACAACTTCAAAACCGTCTCCGATCTCGACGCCTTTTACGGCATTAAGACCCATAAAGGCATAAGCCAAACAGGCATCCAGTCGACGGTAGATCGGCTCTCCGAGTCCAGGAGGAACGCCTAAAGCTTCAACATAGATTTCGCTTCCGGCTGAATCTCCGGCGCGGCGCAAATCATCCATGAAGGCTTCTAACTCCAGAACTTTCTCAGGATCAGCCGTAAAAAAGGGATTGTTGTCGACGACCGACCAATCTTTTACTTCCAAAGGAATCCCGCCTAAATTTATTAGACAGGCACGAATCCGGATATTCAAATTTTCTGCAAGCCATTTCTTGGCAACGGCACCGGCGG
>OFFL01002311.1_pt1 | contig 9971 bp, 8 predicted proteins | sample 1521391 | NCBI WGS metagenome assembly OFFL01 (sample SAMEA3504082, study PRJEB24116) | mouse gut metagenome | biome: mouse gut; feature: mouse-associated habitat; material: faeces | place: Denmark | collected 2011
GAAAGTGGTCCGGGAGGATGAGAAACTGGCCCGGCGGGTGAAGCTGATCCACTGTAATCCGCCGCCGAAGGAATTTGGTAAGGATTACAACGAATTTCTTTGCGCCCACATTCAGGCGGAGCGGGTGCGGCATCGGCAAAGAGAAGGGGCGAGGTGACTGCCCGTATGCAGTCATTCCTCACCCTCAATCTTCACAATATCCACCGCTGATTCAAGAAGCAGGTTGATGATCTCATTCCGGGAGCGGTTCGCGGCTTCCGCTATCGTGTCCAACCGCTCGATCAGCTCATCCCTCATGCGGACGGACACGACTTTGTGCCCATCATCGCCCCTGCGGGCAGACTTCTTTTTAATCTTGATTTCCTCTGCCATACTGCCACCCCTTCTATAGTTGTAGTTTATCTTGACAGAGGTAATTTTAGTATATTATAATAACATAGTTCTATAAAACTATACTTTCATAGTTTTGAGCAGAAAAGGAGGACCCGTTGGCAATTTCCAGCCTATATCCCCGCAAAACCATGCGCAACCGTAAGCGGTTCATGACGGACCGCCTGCACTATGACCAGAAAGCGGAGAAAACCATCGGCGGCGATCTGGTGTCCTCCTATATGTGTCTGCCGGAGTCCGCCGCCGAGGAGTTTGAAGCCAGCAAAAAGCTGTATTTTCTGACCACCGGGCGCAGACAGAACCCGGCCCATGATATCCTCATGTACCGCATCATCCAGTCCTTCAAGCCCGGTGAGATCACCCCGGAGGAGGCCAACCGCCTGGGCTATGAGCTGGCGATGAAGTTCACCGGGGGTCAGCATCAATTTGTGGTGTCCACCCATGTGGACAAGGCCCACATCCATAACCACATCATCTGGAACTCCACCAGCCTGGACCACGACCGGAAATTCCGGGACTTCCTCGGTTCCGGGAAAGCGGTGCGGCGGCTCAACGACACCATCTGCATCCAGAACGGCTACTCCATCGTGGCAAATCCCAAGCGCCGGGGCAAGAGCTACAACAAGTGGATGGGCAGTAAGCCGCCCTGCCAGCGGGACCAGCTCCGCATGGCGATTGATGCCGTCCTCGCGCAGAAGCCCGCCGACCTGGATGCCCTGCTGAAGCTGCTGCGGGAGGCTGGCGTTGAGGTCTCGCCCCGTGGAAAATCCGTCCGGCTGAAGCTGCCGGGAGGAAAACGGTTCGTCCGGCTGGACGAGGACAGCATGGGCGCGGACTACTGCATCGCCGCGCTGCTGGCTGTTCTCGCTGGTGAAAAAAAGCACACTCCGCTTTCAAAGAATATCCGCCGCGCAGATCCGCCGAAGGTAAATCTGCTGGTGGATATTCAAGCCAAGCTCCAGGCTGGCAAAGGCGCAGGGTACGCACGATGGGCCAGGACCTTCAATCTCAAACAGATGGCGCAGACGCTGAATTATCTGACGGAGCATGGCCTTTTGGACTATGCCGACCTGACCGCCAAAGCGGACGAGGCCACCGGGCGCTATCACGAATTGTCCGCCAGGATCAAGGCGGCGGAGCAGCGCATGGCGGAGATCGCCGTGCTGAAAACGCACATCATCAACTACGCCAAGACCCGCGATGTCTATGTGGCCTACCGCAAGGCCGGGTACTCCAAAAAATTCAAGGCCGAGCATGAGAGCGAGATACTGCTGCATCAGGCGGCGAAGAACTTTTTTGATGAATCCGGGCTGAAAAAGCTGCCCACCGTCAAGAGCTTGCAGGCCGAATATGCCGCGCTGCTGGCAGAAAAAAAGACGGCCTATGCCGACTACCGCAAGGCGCGGGACGATATGAAGGAGCTGCTGACCGTCCGGGCCAACGTGCAGAAGCTCATGGGCTATGAGGCCCAGGAGCATGAAAAAGAAGCGGACCGCCGGGAGGAGGAACGCTGATTTCTCCACCGTACCGGAGGGCCGCAGGCCCGACAAAAAGCGTTCCGCAGGAACGCGCAGCCAGCTCCAGAATGGAGCTGTTCAAAGGGGTTTGGGGGCGCTGCCACCAACAAGCAGATTGGACCTCCCGCCCACGGCGGGAGGTCCAATTTTGCATCGTGGGTCCCACGATGCCCTGCTTGCCCGTTTCTCCAAACCCCCGTTTTGGCCGCTACTCCACTGAATCAGGGGAATTTACTATTGTCTAACTGGTCAGCTATTCGGGCCGAAGACTTCAATAAAATATATCCGTTCGCCATCGGATGTTTCAAATGCCTCTTTTTCTGTAAAATATAGAGATACCATATTACAGAAAGGGGCCGAAGTATGACAGAGACAACTTACGGCTATGTCCGGGTATCTACCCAAGAACAAAATGAGGCCCGTCAGCTTGCCGCTATGCAGGAATTTGGCGTGGCAGAAAAAAACATTATTATAGAAAAACTGTCGGGAAAAGACTTCAACCGCCCGTGCTATCAGCGGCTGGTCCGGGCACTGCGGCCAGGGGATGTGCTGGTGGTCAAAAGCATTGACCGGCTGGGCCGGAACTACGATGAAATTCTGGAGCAATGGAGCGTCATCACCAAAAAGCGGAAAGCCGCCATCGTGGTGCTGGATATGCCTTTGCTGGACACCCGGCAGGGGCGCGATCTGACCGGAACGCTGATTGCGGACATTGTCCTCCAGCTTCTCAGCTATGTAGCGCAGACGGAGCGGGAAAACATCCGCCAGCGGCAGGCGGAGGGCATTGCGGAAGCGAAAGCCAAAGGGGTACGCTTTGGCCCGCCATGCCACACATTGCCGGATAGTTTTGAAGAATTGCGGCAGGCGTGGCGGGGCAGGCGGATGACGCTGCGGGCGGCGGCGGAAGCCTGCGGCATTCCCAAATCCACATTCCGTGACGCTGCCCTCCGCGCTGAGATGGCTGTAAACTGCGCGGAGACAAAATAAATCTGGACGGTATTGTATACTTATCCGTCCAGGGGGATTTCAAGGATTTTCACCTTTGTTCTGTATTACATATCGACATGAGCCGTGGAGAAATAAGACTTTTTGAAAAAATATTTTTTGGACGGGGTTTTATACAACCTCGTCCAAATTTTTGATGTTTCGGATAAAAGGAGGCGGACCTGTGATGCCGGGAAGGCAAAAAATGCCGTGCAAAAACGACAAAGCTATCCAATACAGCACCATCAAGGTCCGTCTCTATCCCGATGCGGCCCAGGCGGAGCTGTTTGAAAAGACGTTCGGCTGCTGCCGCTACATCTGGAACAATATGCTGGCAGACCAGCAGCGGTTTTATCTGGAAACCGGAGCCCATTTTATCCCCACCCCAGCCAAATACAAAAACGGGGCCCCGTTTCTGCGGGAAGTGGATAACCAGGCGCTGATCCAGGAGCACAACAAGCTGTCCCAGGCGTTCCGGGTATTCTTCAAAAGCCCGGATTCCTTTGGCTATCCCAATTTCAAGAAGAAAAAGACTGATCGGGATTCCTTCACCGCCTGCAACCACGTTTTTGAATCCGGCCCCACCATCTACACCACCAGGGACGGCATTCGCATGACCAAGGCGGGGATCGTTCGGGCCAAGTTTCACCGCCGCCCCCAGGCGTGGTGGAAGCTCAAGCGAATTACCGTGGAAAAGACCCGCAGTGGAAAATACTATTGCTACATTTTATACGAGTACGCAGCGAGACAGCCGGAGCCAGTCACACCAACGCCAGAGACAACAATAGGGCTGAAATACTCCCTCTCCCATTTTTATGTGGCGGATGACGGCAGTATGGCGGACCCGCCCCGCTGGCTGAGACAGGCACAGGAAAAACTGGCAAAAATCCAGCGGCGGCTGTGCCGGATGCAGTCCGGCTCTAAGAACTATCAGGAGGCGGTCCAGCAATACCGCCTGCTTCACGAACACATCGCCAATCAGCGGCGCGACTTCATCCACAAGGAGTCCCGGCGGATAGCCAACGCCTGGGATGCCGTGTGTGTGAGGGCTGACGCCTTTGAGGACCTGACCAAAGCCATGACCCACGGGACGATGATGGATTCCGGGTATGGTATGTTTCGTGAGTGCCTGCGCTACAAGCTGGAGCGTCAGGGAAAGACGCTCATTGTTGTAGACCGCTACCAGCCTACAACACGCACATGCGCTGCCTGCGGGCTGGTCATGGACTGCGAGGTCAGCTACAAAAAGGCCCGCTGGACCTGTCCCAAATGCGGCGCGATACATAACCGTGAGATCAACGCTGCAAAAAACATCAAAACAGCAGGTTTAGCGCAGATTTGCGCTTGACTGATATGCCGGTCGGAACGCCGGTGGATGCCCATGAACGCAGTGCGGGGAGCGTTGAGCGAAGGAAAATCAAAACCGTTTTTCTTCGTTCAGCGTTTTCCAAACTGCCAAGTGGGAAACGAGAGGATATGTACGCATATCCAAAGCCCGAAAGGGCGTTCACAACATTGTGACGATGAAGCACCGTCCATGCGGCGGGAGGAAGGAGTGCCTTTCCGCCCAACAAAAGAAGGAGTTGACAAAATGCTCTGCTTAAATCTGAACCAGGGTGAGTATCTGACCATCGGTGAGGACGTTGTGGTCCAGCTGGACAGCATCTCCGGCGACCGGTGCAAGCTGGTGATCAATGCGCCCAAAGAGATCGCCGTTCTGCGCGGGAAGGTCCTGGAGCGAAACGGCGGACATCGCCCGGACTGCGTGTTCGACAGCCCCCGCTGGCACCGGAAGGAGCTGATTTGGAATCAAAGCAAAGCCCAGGCCCTGGCCGCCATGCGGACGCTGCTCAGCCAGATGGACGGCAGGGACAGCAATGTCCAAACCCTGCGGCGGCAGCTGAGCCATATGTTTCCGCCTGCGCAGGGTGAGCCGGTGAACGAGGTTTCAAACGGCTGTGAGGTCGGTTGAAATATAGTCCGGCGCAAGCTGCTTTTGCGGTTTGCGCAAAGCACGTCATTTTTACGGAGGAGGTATTTCATGGCAAATTCAGCAAATCCCGTGGTGGAGTATGCTTCCATCGCGGCAGTCCAGGAAGCAGCCGGATTTCAGGTGCTGCTACCCCAGGGCGTTTCCGAGCATGTGAAAGCAATCTACCTGATTGGCGGCAGGGTCGTTGATCTGAAGCTCAGCAATGACCTCGTCTACCGCATGGCAAGGGGAACGGAGGATATTTCCGGCGACTGGACCTACCACCCAGAGGTAAACACCGTCATAGTGGGCAGATACACCGTGACAGAGCGGGGCATCTACGGCAGGGTGTTCACTGCCGACTGGACCAACGGGGAGTTCACCTTCGCGCTGCGCACCCCATACGGCATCAGGGACGAGAGCCTGCGCGAGATGATCGAGAGCATGGAGCCCGCCGATACAAAAGCCCCCTCTCCCATTGTGAAATACGATTACATTTTCGAGGCGGAATACGCGGCGGGATTCGGGATTTTAGTACCTGCGAGCCTGCACAACCAGGAAAACTTTAAGGGCGTCTGGGTCATCGGCGGAAAGGTGGCGGAGGTGGAATACGCCAACGGGATCATCTACCGCACGGCCAGAGGGGTCGATGACATCTCCGGCGTCTACCAGAAGTTTGAGCACAGCGAGGCGTTTACCGTTGGCAAATACCATGTTCTCGCCAAAGGCCGCCCGGACTGCTACTACCTGACCCTGTGGAACAACGGGAAGATGAGCTTTTCGCTGTACTGCCCCCATGGCATCAACAAAAAAGAAGTGGAGCGGTTTATCGACTCCCTTGTCCTGATTAACTGATTTGGTTTCAAACGGCTGATAAGCCGGTTGAAATATAGCGCCGCACACGCTTCATGCCCTAAAGGCCACAGGGCCTGGACCGGGCGGCGCACCATCCGCTGTGTGGGAGCAGGGAAGATTAGCGAAAGCACAGCGGGTCGCAAAATTCCAAAATTTATTATGAAGGGAATCTGAATTATGAGAATCCAACACAACATCCCCGCTATGAGTTCCTACCGGAACTACACCAACAACACCAACGCGCTGGCTAAAAACCTGGAAAAGCTGTCCTCCGGCTACCGGATCAACCGTGCCGGTGACGACGCCGCCGGTCTGGCTATTTCCGAGAAAATGCGCGCCCAGATCACCGGTCTGAAGGCGGCCCAGAAGAACGTGAAGGACGGCACCTCCCTGGTCAAGACCGCCGAGGGCGCGATGCAGGAAATCCACGATATGCTCAACCGCATGGATTACCTGGCTACCCAGTCCGCCAACGGCACCTATCAGAACAACGTGGACCGTGAAGCTCTCCAGAAGGAAGTCACCGCCCTGAAGGACGAGATCAACCGCATTGCCGACAGCGCCAACTTCAACGGCATCAAGCTGCTGGACGGCTCCCTCTCTTCCCAGAACCTCACCGCTGAGGGTGTGAAGGCTTCCACCAAGAGCATCATCGAGGGCCTGACCATCAACGAGGGCGCGAACGGCGGCGGCACCAAGGGCGAGGCCACCATCGACGTGTCCAGCCTGTTCGGCACCGGCGATACGCTGGCCATCGAGTTCACAGACACCTCCCTCGGGACCAGCGGCACCAAGACCCTGACCTATGGCACCGACATCACCGGGGCTACCGCAGAGGAGCAGGCTGCCAGCATTCAGGATCTCCTGAGCAAGGACGCAAATATCTCCCAGAAGTTCGATGTGAAGGTGAATGGCTCCAAGGTGACCCTGACCGCCAAGGCCGAGGGTGCTTCCGAGGCCGCCGTCAAGAGCGTCAAGGTCAACGACAAGGGAGTGACCTTCGGCACCGGCGATTATACGTTGGGTACTGCAAACGCCGCCGCCAAAAAGATGGAAAAGGGCGGCTTTACCCAGCTGTTTGACGGCACTGCCGCAAGCCTGGATGTCAAGGACGGCGACGTGCTCACCTTCACCTTCAAGGATGCGCAGGGCAATGCCAATCTGGTGGCCAAGGTGAATGTCACGAAGGACATGATCGGGGGCAGCCCTGCGGACACCACCACCAATATCGTCAACGCCCTGAAGGAAGCCAAGTTTGAGAACAAGGACGGCACCGTTGCAGACGAGAGCCGCTTCAAGGTGGGCGACCTCTTTGATATCAGGGCAAATATGAAGCTCGCCGACGGTACGTCCACTGAGCAGGGCAGCGTCTATGTAGCCGCTAAGCTGGACGGCCAGTTTGACATTGCCAGTGTTGCGCGCAGCAACGCCGAGGATTCCAGCCGTGATAAGACCGTCAACGCCGCAACTGCCGGTCAGGCTGGTACGGCGAACGTTGCCTCCAAGTACGAGGTTACCCGCACGGATGACGGCACCAATTTCAGCGCAGGCGACGTGATCGAGCTGACCGGCTCCCTGTCCGATGGCCGCAACTTCAACATCAAGTTGACTGCCGGTACGGACTTTGCCATTGGGAATACCTATGCCGCTACCCTGACCAACATGAAGACCCAGCTGGAAAAGACCGGCGACGGCGCTACCAAGGTCACTCTGAACGATGGTAAGCAGGTCGATGCCGGCGAAATCTTCGGCACCAGTAAGGAGATCACCATCGGCACGCCCGCCGCCACCGGCATTACCTTCACTTCCGCAAAGGCCGGTCCGGTCCAGGCCGGTATTGGCGGCGGTATCTCCAACGTGAGCTTCAGCGCGTCTGATCCCGCCGATGTCAAGACCGAAATCACCAAGGGCACCGATCCCAGCGCCGCCGAGTCCTCCTTCACCTTTGATAAGGACGTGGGCTACGGCACCGCCATCACCGTGGGCGGCAAGACCTACGAGCTGGTGGCCGACGCCCGGGACGTGACCAACCGCAGCAACGAGGCAGTGGTGGTGGGCGACCTGAGCGACCCCAACGCTATTGCCAGCGCCTTCGCTCAGAAGATCAACGAGAACGCTCCCTCCGCCAACGACCCGGCAGATGCCGACGCGAAGGAGTACACGGCCACGGCGGACGGCGCTACCGTGAAGATCACCACCCACGCGAAGGGCTCCGATGTGAAGGCCATGGAGATCACCACCCCCTACGGCGACGAGGTCCCCACCGTGTCCTTCAAGTTCGACCCCAGCATGGTCCAGGCCGGTTCCTATATGACCATCAGCGATGGGACCAACTCCAACACCTATGAGTTTGTCAAGAAGGGCGAAAAGGCTTCCAGCGGCCGCACCGCCATTGAGGTCTCCGACTTTAACAAGATTGATGCCAAGGCCATGGGCGAAGCTTTCGCCAACGTGGCCAAGGGCGCTACCGTTGAGGTGGGAGACGATGGCACTGTGACCATCACCGCCAACGAGGCGGAGGGCTCCATCCCCAAGCTGAACGTCAGCTTCTACGACGGCAAGGGCGGTCTGAAGCTCCAGCTCGGCGACACCAGCGATGAATACAACCAGCTGAAGGTCTCCATCAATGATATGCACACCACCGCTCTGGGCATCGCTGACCTGGACATCAGCACCCAGGAGGGAGCCGCCGCCGCTATTGATGTGGTCAAGAACGCCATCAACTACGTTTCCGATGTCCGCGGCGGATTGGGCGCGATCCAGAACCGCCTGGAGCACACCGCCAACAACCTGTCCGTGATGGCTGAGAACATCCAGGATGCTGAATCCTCCATCCGCGACACTGATGTGGCCGAAGAAATGATGAGCTACGTCAAGAACAACATTCTGGTGCAGTCCGCCCAGGCCATGCTGGCCCAGGCCAATCAGCTGCCCCAGGGCGTGCTCCAGTTGCTGGGTTAATCCGGCGGAAATTTGCAGATTACATCATCCCACACAAGAGGGGCGGGGCTTGTTCCCGCCCCCCTCTTTTAGAAGCTGAATAGCGGAAATCCTTTTATGCTGACGCTCTGCATTAAACAATCATGTCAATAGCTGGAGTGTAAAGCGATAATTCTGGAAAAATTTTATAGTATCAACACATTTTTCTACTGTTTGAATCCAGTGTATCAAGCTGCAAAAGGCGGCAAGGGAGAAGAAAATCCCTTGCTGCCTTTTCTTTTTTTATACTTTTTAACAGGAGAAGCCGCTATAAAAGAGGCTGATTGTGCGAATAAAAACCGTTAAATGGCAAGGGGAACGCCCCCCTCCGCCCTATATTTTTCAAAAAGCGCGGACAACTTTACTGTTGTTCGCGCCCCTTTTTTCACTCGACAGGCTTCTACAAAATCCCCTATCAAATTATAGGGAACTTTGTAGAAGCCTGTCGAAAAAAGATAGTGCTTTTTGCGGAAAATCTCTTTCCTTGGCTGATTTTGGAAAAGAAAGAAGAAAATTTTTCCTATCAGTCGGAATAGGGTATGCCGCCCGCGCTCCGCCCGGATTTCAATGGTCCGACCCTCGCCGCAACCATTGAAATTATCAGGAGGAGCTATCATGTTTGATACAAAAAGCGACTTTGCTTTGAACAAGTTTGATCGAGACGCTATCGTATGCAGGAGCGTCACCGGCGTACATATCCGGCTGACCCGTGCGGACTTTGCCAGCGAGGAAGAATTTCTCCGCTGGAAAGTCTGGTCTGACGGTGACTACTATGACACCGAAAAGGACGGACGCGACTTCTATGACAACGGCATCCCGCTGGACCCCCGTGTGGACAAGCTGGGGGCCGTTCCCTCCATCGAGGCAGGCATCCTCGCCGCGCTGGATGCTGCCGAGGCCAGCGCGGAGCAGGCCCAGAGGACTGCCGTTCTGATGGAGCAGATCAAGGCCTGCCTGACCGAAACGCAGTACCGCCGTCTTTGGATGTTCCACGCCCGGAAAATGAACGTGACCGCTATTGCCAGGGCAGAGGGCATCTCGAAAGCCAGCGCGTCCCGGTCCATCTCCGCCGCTCTAAAAAATATTTCAAATTTTTTCCCGGAAGGGGGCGAAAATAGGTAACAAACACCCCTCTTTTTTGTGATAGGTGAAAGGTGCGTTTCCCCAATATCACCTTCACGAACCTTCAAAACTGAATACACGGTATTGCAGGCACAAAACCCATGTGAACAGCGGTAAAAGATGCGCCGCCAGGACACCGGCTTCGGGAGGTG
>OFFL01002316.1_pt1 | contig 9948 bp, 9 predicted proteins | sample 1521391 | NCBI WGS metagenome assembly OFFL01 (sample SAMEA3504082, study PRJEB24116) | mouse gut metagenome | biome: mouse gut; feature: mouse-associated habitat; material: faeces | place: Denmark | collected 2011
ACGGCTTGCCATGTCCCGGATATATTAGATTTGGTTTAAGTGCAATGATTGTTTCCCAAGATTTCAGAAAAGCCGTTTTGTCCTCTGCCCAAATGGTTATTCTATGTAAACTTGGCAAGCCGTTCATAGCAGCATCACCGCAGAATAGAGAACCATCATTTAGTAAAAGCGATATGGAATCGGCGGTATGACCGGGAGTATCAATAATTTTTCCTTGCAGTAAAAGTTCCACTTGCTTACGGTTTTGTTCGGTCACTTGAATACATCTACATTGATATTCTTGCTTTATTGAGGGAAACAAATGCTTACCTTTGCCAACGAACTTCATTAAATAACAAAAGAACAAGGCAATCTTAGTTGTGCAACCGCCATGAAAAGAGTTTTGCCCTCTATATAATCTTTCTAATGCTTTGTCGCTCATAACGATTTGGAGGTCAGGGCATTCCGAAAGTACTTCATTCAGATAACCTGCGTGGTCATCGTGAGCGTGTGTCAAAAAAATATATCGTATCTGTTGAGGGGATATTTGCATCTTTGCCAGTTTCTTTTTAAAAAGTGCAAATCCGCTTTCATACCCTGTATCAATCAGTACATAGCCTTTGCCAATAGGATATATCCAATTATTTACTATCCTGCTTCCTGCATTGAGCATAGACGTTCCCTCTTTTCATTCATCTTCATCGACGTCAACTTCCAATTTGTCACTGGCTCCATTATATCGCGATAACTTTCTTGATGGAATAGACTCTATCCTCCATGATGACGAAATATAAAGCTGCCCCTCCATTCTTCCAAATAATTTTCATTAGATGAAAGGATAGGGGGCTTGTTTTCGGTTGCTTGCTTCTTTACCATATATGAGCATTCTAGCATAGTTTAAAGCCCTTGCATTTTAAAAAGTTTTGCTATTTCTTTGGAGGACTCTTTCATGTCCCTCTGAAACCAGACTTCAAACCAACCATACAATGTATAAGCCACAAATGCTTTTGCGTAAGCCACACCTTTGGAGTGTTCTGGCTTTGACCCGCGCTTCTCTCTTATTTACCAGTACGATTTCCAATCTCTATGGATTCTGACAAGTCCTTCTAAATAATAATAATCGCCCCATGTATTACATTCATCGACACCGCGGTTTGCGCAGGGATTTTCGTTGGACTTTCTAGCATAGGTGCCATGCAGCAGCAATCCATTGGACTGTTCCCTTGAAGTGACTGCACAGGTATTGCGCAGCGCCAGCAGAAGCCGTTTTGCCATATCCTCATAATATTGCGCTTTCTCCCCTGTCATATGCTTTGCCATCTCCAACATACCACAGGCTGCAATCGCCGCAGAAGAGGAATCTCTTGGCTCGGTACTTCCATCATCAAAATCAAAATCCCAATAAGGAACCAAATCCTTTGGCAGATGCAGCAGAAAATATTCTGTCACTTTCTCAAAAATCTCCTGATATGTTTCGTCTTTGATATAGCGATACGCCATCGCAGAGCCATATATTCCCCATGCCTGGCCTCTTGCCCACGCAGAACCATGCCTGTTTCCCTGATGTGTCACGCCCCTTACTGGCTCACCAGTTTCTGGGTTAAAAAAGTATGTATGGTAAGTCGAATAATCTGGACGCACAATATATTGCATTGCCGTCTTGATATGCGCCTTGGCATGATCGGCATACTTCGTATCCCCTGTCACCTCTGATGCCCAGAACAACAACGGCATATTCAGCAGGCAATCAATAATCAACCGATAGTTGTCTGGTGCGCCAAGCTGTCCCCATGCCTGAAAAAACTGCCCCTTCTCACAAAAACGTCCCATTAGATTATCTGCCGCAAGAAGCGCCGCCTTCTTTGCTGTCTCATTTCCAGTAAGCTGCCATGCAGCTACACAAGATGGTGAGTACAAAAATCCCATATCGTGATGATCGACATCAATTCTTTTTTGAATCCTGTTCAAAAAACTCTCAACATGAACTTCCCCTGCAAGCTTCAAGGCTTCCTCAGCCTGCTCTCTGCTCATCATTTCATATGACAATAAGCTTTCGTTTGTCTGCATGTTATACACTCTTTTCCTAAATATAGCCTCTATGAATCACCAGCAAAGTACTGTCATATTCTGTTCTTCGCCAGGCAAACTGCTCTGGTTTAATTCCTCCGGCAGCAATTCTGCAACCATCACTCTTCCAAGTCCATAATGATTCATCGCGCCAATATAATCACAGTCCGCACCTGCCTCAACATGTGCCATCACGGCAAGATACTGTCTTCCTTGACAAGAGATAAGAATTCCCTCTGCCTCTTCCCTTTCCAGACAACGTCCCTGTACCGAAGAAGTAACTGGAACAAATGCCGCCGAGTAGTTGTGAATATCGCCCTCGTTTTTATCAGAACAGAAAATAACGGTTGTCATAGAGCCTATTTTTTTGCCTATCTTCGCGGATTTTCCGCAAAAAGATACCATCTCTGCCGGTTCTATCTGATTATAATGCTGTGAAACAGAAAATGTATCTATCTTTGTTTCAATATTCTCTGAAAGACAGCATAGTTTTGCATCAAAATTTTTCCCTTCTATATATATAGAATTGCTTTCTTCTTCCATTGAAAGGTGGCATGCCGGCGCCATATGAAAATACTGATGACAGCTATAAGACGCAGAACCATAAAATTCATCGCACACAATATAAAGTTTTGTGCCAATTGCCAAAATTTTTCGGTTCACCAACACGCCCTGTTCTATATATCCAGTATGTCCACACTGAATATATATATAGTCACCCTTCTTTTTGCAGGCACTATTTACAGGCATATGCAGTCCTGATACCCCCCACGCATCAAGACACTGTGTATATTCCTTTTCATCCACCATCACCGTATTGTGTGCCGTTGCACTTTTCAAGCGATATCGCGCCTCTCCATCCACATAAGTATACCGTCCTGGATCTATCAAAAAATCTTCTCCATTCACAACGAGATCTATATGCAGCTTGTCAAAGTGTCCATGCCCGCCGCCAAGACCGCCGCATCTGACATGGAGATAATCCGCCCTGCTTCCCCAATCAGAACGCAGATACCAATTTCCGCTATCCTTCTGCCAAATGAACCGCTCTTCTGGCTCTTTCACTTCAAATATCTCATATGCCACTGCTGCTTGCAATCCATAATCCCATATACTTTCAAAATCCAGCCTTGGAAATGCCCCTGATTTTAATGTTGAATCCTTGAATTGCCAGGCACTCGCTGTCAAAATATCACGAACATCTGTACTGTCACTATCTCCCCCTGCCAGTTGTGTCCCATCTGGTTTCTGCCAGAATCGGTCCGCGCGTGCCATTGCTTTTGTCATGGAAAGAATATTGGACGAAACTTCCATCTTGTAAATATTTGCAAGACGCAGCACCTCAAGACAGCACCTTAATACCTCATTGTGATACATTGGCGACTGTTCCCAATGAACGCCATCGTCCATTACTTGCGTGACAAGCTGTCTTTCCAGCCGTTCCAATGCCAGCAACGCATATTCTTTGCCATGCTGTTTTATCATACCTGTTGTACATTCTTCCAACATTTTTCCTATCGCAAATAATCCGCTGCTCTCCAGGATTCCCCAATTGCTCTTTGTGCTGAAACTCCTCTTGCATGCTGCCAAATATCGTCCATGAAGCAGCATTGACTCAGTGAATGCTTCTAGCACTTCATCTGTCACTTTGGGACTTTTCACCATATACCCCATTGCTTTGATCCAGTTTTCTGCCCGAATTCCTGCCTCAATTGTACGCCATGTTTTCTCTGTTCGTTCTGTTGTAATCGCATTTACCCGAATCCAATCCATCATCTGTGCGACAAAAGTCTCCACATAGACTTCTCTTCCAGTTATAGCGTATGCCTGCCCCAAGCAAACCCAATAACGGTGACGATTCATTTGATAAATAAATTCCACATCTTTCCCAGGCATATATGTCCAGTCCAGCTTTTCTCCAAATTCTACAATTTCTGCTGTCTGTTCCATATCCCATGGAAGATTAAAAATAAATTTATTTTCACACACCTGATTGGCAATCTCAAGGCGTGCATCTGTTTCCTTGGGCCACCACTTTTTTACATATTCCCTGCAACCCTGTACTTCCTCGTCTGAACGTCCATAATATAATATGAATCTGTTTCTATCAATCATTTTCCTGTTCCTGTTTTTCAAAATCAAACCAGTAAATTCCATTCGGTTCCAAACACATTTTTGTGTCTTTGTCATGTCCATCATAAATCACAGTTTCCTGCGGCTCATACATATTGTTAACCACACAATATTTTCCGGTCGCTGGATAGTACTGTTTTCTGTGATAAAGTGCTTCTGTTCCTTCCAGTTGTATTTGTCTGTAGACAGACTAAATCCAACTCCTTATCTACACCCAGCACACTAGCAAGTGCAAAATAATGTCCTTGGTTCTGGCAGGCACTTGGCTCTCCTACACCGATAAATCCGCCGCCTTTTGCTACAAACGCTTTTAATAATCTTCACTCATCACTTAACCTCCTGTCATGTCATACGTCCGAAGCACTGGCACTGTCCCCCTCATCTCATATGCATTGCTACATGCATAGCGCCCTTGTCCGTCTCTAATTTGTATCCTGATATATTCTTCTGTTCCATCTAGTTCAAACACTGCATTTGTCACTGTCTTCCCAGGTTCCGCCACTTTTTTGTAGCAATTTCTCCCGCTCATCATCACATATATTTTTTCTACAGGGCTTGTTTCTATTTCTAGTACATCATCCTTTACAGACATACTGTAAATTTCTGGTCCCATAGAGCTATAGAACTCTCCGTGAAGCAATGCCTTTATCACAGCTTCATAGGTCAACGACTGCGCTTTCACCATGACAAATCCGCCAAATGAGTCACACAGCGGATTCCCAAACGGTAACTGATTGTGGTTGTCGTCCGTAGCAACACAAAACAGCCGATTCCCCAATCGTAGCATCTCGTCATAGCTTTGTGGATTAAACCCATACAACCCATCATGTTCACAGCCATGATTGTATATTTCCATTCCCCAGAACCCTCTCAGGTTTTTGTAATCATCATAATTCTGCAAAGACCAGTATGGATGATTGTAACAGGCAAAAAAGCCATATTCTTTCATTTTTACGATATAATCATTAATATAATCTGTATCGTGATATCTTCGTTCTGGAAGCAGGTCCTTTTGTTTTTCCTCAACAAACTGTTCTGGTATCGCATCGTATAAATTTATATGATACGTCTTTACTCTTGAAAAATCACCCGAAACCTTGAAGTGTTCATTGATATCAACTTCCATGGCAGCCAGTGCCAAAAAGTCCGCATCACACAGATTTTTGTGCCACTGATACATTCTGTGATCGGTAAATGCTACAATCTGATATCCCTGTTCCATATATGCTGCTTTGACTTCCTCCGATGTCAAATGTCCATCTGAAAGAACCGTATGACAATGGAGGTTTGCTTTATACATATTGCCTTCCTCCGGCAGTAAATAAATACGATCTGACATTCTTTTTCTCCTTTATTTTGCCAATTTTCTGCGGTATGTGCCCCATTTTTTGGCATCAAAACCACAAACAAATACAGAAAATGCCGCCATAGCTTCCCAAATCAAAATCGTTTTTGACCATCCAAAGTGTGACGCCATACTTTTGCCTGAACTTATCCACAGGATCATCAGCGCAGCTGCACAAACTGCAAAAAATCCCGCCGAAACTGCAATCTCATTTCGTTCCATATGTCTGCATGCAACTGCTGCCAGCCACATGCCAAACAGATTGCACAGCGGAATTACCCTTGTTCCTGCTACAGCAAGAATGGGACTTATGCCATAGGTTTCTTGAATGTAAACAGGTATCCACGTGGTGACACCATCTTTCAAAGCTCCCTGAACAAACAGTGCCGCAAGAAGCACAATCAACCCAGACTGCAGCAATATTCCGTTTCTTTTTGTGCTATTGTTGACAAATTCTTTCTTTTGCGTTTGATGTAACACTTGCGTTTGCTTTTCCTGCACAGGCACCCTCTTTTCTATCCTCGTGATACCCAAAAGCCATGCCAGCGACATTGCCAAAAGGCATATTCCTGCTAACAGAAAAATTGACCGCCAGCCAGACACCCCAAATACTGCCGCCGTAGGTGAGCCGCCCAAAGTCACAAAATTTGAAACCGACAAGGAGAAGCTACGGCGCACAATCCGCACCGCCCTGTCCTCTGCCGTTTCCTTTTCGCGCTGGTTTTACTCCCAATTTTTGCAGACATCCACCCAGTCTATGGGTCTGGAATACTGTTGTAACTCTGGAATTGTAAGCTCTATCGCACTATTAGAACTTCCACATGCTGGAAAAACGGTTTCGAATCGTTTCAGCGATATATCAAGATATACTTTCACATCTTTATTTACTGCAAATGGACATACTCCACCCACGGCATGTCCAACCATCCGTTCTACTTCTTCTGGTGAAAGCATCTTTGCTTTCAGACCAAATTGTGCTTTGTACTTTGCATTGTCAATCTTTGCATCTCCTGCCGTTACCACTAGAACTGCATCACCATTTATCATAAAGGAGAGCGTCTTTGCTATCCTTTGCGGCTCACAATGCAGTGCCTCAGCAGCAAGTTGCACGGTTGCACTAGATACTTCAAATTCCTGAATATTCTCTTCCAGCCCATATGCTCGAAAATAGGCTTTTACTCTTTCTATTGACATATTTCCTCCTATTATAAATCGCTGCGCGATAGCTCTTAAGGGTAAAGTCTCTTCGCATTTAGATCTCTACCTTAAGTTCTGCTTCTTCTTCTGCTTGCTTTTTAAAGTCCTCTATTTGATCTTGATCCAATATTGGCAAATCTCCTAATGATTTAACGCCAAATGTTCTTAAAAATTCTTCTGTTGTTCCAAAAAGGAGCGGCCGCCCCGGCGCATCAAGCCTTCCAAGCTCTTGTACCAAATTAAATTCTACCAGTCGGTTTACAGCATGTCCACAGCTTACCCCTCGTATTTTTTCTACTTCAAGTTTGGTTACAGGCTGTTTGTAGGCGATAATTGATAATGTCTCAAGCAGCGTCTCTGACAATACATACTTTCGCGGCGCTTTTGCTACCTTTATCAAATACTCATACAATTCTGGTTTGGTGCATAATTGAACTGCGTCAGCCAGCTCCACAATATAAATGCCTCTGTCCTCTTCGCTGTACTTTTTGTTCATTTCAGCAACTATTTTTCGTATTTCTTCTTCTGATACTTCCAGTACATGGCTAAGTTTGGAAATCTCCACAGAGTCCCCCATTGCAAAAAGCACTGCCTCAATTACTGATATCATCTTTTTTTCATTCATAATTGACCTCTATTCACGCATAGACAGCATAAAAACCTATGCTGCAAGACTGGATATAATAATGATTTCCGCAAACGTTCCCTCCTGCTCTATGGAAATCACTCCCTGTTTCATCATTTCTAATATTGCCATAAAAGTTACAATCACCTCCATTTTGCTTCCCTGCTTTTCAAGAAGGTTTCTAAAACTAAACTTTTTATGATTCTTCACATATGCTTCTATGTAACTCTGTTTTTCTTCCAGATTAATTTCATCTTTTTCAATCTTACCAAATCGGCTTCGGATAGGGTCTATTTTATCTTCTTGACGCTTAATTATGGATTTGAAGATTTCATGGAGTTTTGCAAGGTTTATGTCTCCTACCAGTTCCGTATAATCTATTGGATACTTGTAGTCTGCTACTTCCTTTGGAAGCATTGGCTTTTTATACCAGCTTTTTGCCGCATCAACCTGCTTGTCTCTCAACTCAAAAGCCATATATTTATACATTTTATATTCCAAAAGCTTTTGTACAAGCTCTGCTCTGGGATCTTCTTCCTCACCTTCCTCATTTACCGTTTTGGGCAGCAACATTTTGCATTTGATATCAAGCAGCGTGGCGGCCATCACGAGAAATTCACTCATAATATTCATATCTTCTGTCTGCATATTTTTAATATAGTCCAGATACTGCTGTGTAATAACTACAATTGGAATATCATAAATATCTATTTTATTCTTTTCTATCAGATAAAGCAATAAATCCAACGGCCCCTCAAACACATCAAGCCTAACAGACAAACTCATACATACTCCTCCTTTTTTAATCGCTTCGCGATGTCAAAGCCATATGTTTCTCAACCACTATGCATTCTTATGGGCTTTGCAGCATAGTGCAAAGTCCTAGGATGAACTGTAACGAAATATGTTCCATGCGCGTTATACTCCCCTGGAATGTTTCCTAAAAATACTTTCTGTCAGATGCGCATCAAATATTGTGAAAGGTTTGTACCGAATGAAGGCATAGCGGACTATCTTGACTGAATTCGGTGCAAATATCACGAAAAATGGAGCGTACATCTGATCGTTATGATTTTTAAACATGCTCTAATATCATAAACCATCTTATCATCAAATACAACTGAACAAGCAGCTATATTTTACAAAAAATATAACAAGTAGAAATCCAATCGAGCGGAATGAAGTAATAAACTAAATTTTGGTGACGATGCGGTGATATCGTTTAAAAATTCTAACACTCAGCCTTTCACTTTCTGCAAAGCGAGGAGACCGAATGACATATGAGACAGACCATTTTTTAACAAATTATACCTCAATTTTGTACAAACTTCCATATAAAGAAACCCTTACATTTTCATTCATGGCATTGGGAAAAGAAAAACGCCGCTTCAAAAGAGCATTGAAACCCTCGAAGATTATCTGTCCCGGCTCAAAAAATATAATCATCAAATACATATCTGCGGCGGACGGAACAGTTATTCCAAAACGGACCACGACGCCACCTTTATGAGGATGAAAGAGGATGCCATGGGAAATGGACAGCTAAAACCGGCATATAATCTCCAGCATGGAGTGGATTCCGAATATATTACATGGCTCGCCATAGGCCCGCAGCCGACAGATGCAACGACATTAATCCCTTTTTTAAAAGACGCGGAAGAACATTTGAAATTTAAATATAAAAACATAACTACGGATGCCGGATATGAAAGTGAAGAAAACTATGTGTTTCTTGAAGAAAACGGGCAGCTTTCCTATATAAAGCCTGCCAACTATGAGATTTCAAAAACACGCAGGTACAGGAATGACATAGGAAGAATGGAAAATATGGAGTATGATGCGGAATCGGATGCCTATATCTGCCGGAATGCGAAAAGGCTGGTGCCAGACCATGTGAGACATTCCAAAAGCAAAACAGGTTATATAAGTGAGAAGACGATTTACAAATGTGAGGACTGCAGCGGATGTCCGTATAAAACTGAATGCATCAAGGGCAACAATTGTAAAACGCCCCTGGAAGAAAGGACGAAAACACTTCAAGCTGCCAAGACGTTTCTAAAATACAGACAGGAAGATTTGGAGCGGATCCTTACTGATGAAGGCATTGTTCTCAGGATGAACCGGAGCATCCAGGCAGAAGGCTCTTTCGGGGATTTAAAGCAGGACATGCAGTTTCGGAGATACGTAAGCAAAGGAACGTCAAATGTGCTTGCGGAAAGCATACTGCTCGCCATGGCGAGGAACATAAACAAGCTCCATCATAAGATTCAAAAAGGCAGGACAGGAACTCATTTGTTTCCAGTGAAAAGCGCTTGATTTTAAACATCTTAAAACAAACATTCAAGCCATGTGAGATGGCTTATTAAAGTATACTCTTTTTATAGAATAACAGGGCAATCAAGGGATTTTTCTTGAAATCACATATAAAAACAGCAAAAATGAAGCTGCCGTTTCACGAATTTTCATTCGTTAAAGCGACAGCCCCATGATTAATGTAGAGAATGGATTTTCGGGATTCCCTATATTTTGGAGGCCTTATCCGTTAAATAAATCTGCTCCTTACAATACTTTTCAATCATCTGTATAAATTCATCAGCTGTCG
>OFFL01002326.1_pt1 | contig 9882 bp, 9 predicted proteins | sample 1521391 | NCBI WGS metagenome assembly OFFL01 (sample SAMEA3504082, study PRJEB24116) | mouse gut metagenome | biome: mouse gut; feature: mouse-associated habitat; material: faeces | place: Denmark | collected 2011
AACCGAATTTATTTAATTTTTAACCCCGTCCATTTTTTTAGTGGACAGTAGTGATGCACTATATAAACTGAATGACACGTAATCGGCATTGAACTGATTTATTGTCTTATATATTCGCCAGTCGTCATGGCATATCTCTTCGTTTCCGGCAAGGAAGCCCCACCGCTTATTGATTGCGTTTATTTCATCAGGTGATAATGATGACCCATTGATCAGTGAGGCATAATCCTTGCGCTGCATACTGTTGATGGATGTGATGCAAGCCTTCAGTTTTCTTCGTTGATAACCAGTGTATAGATTGTGCTTTACTGTGTATATGAGATTGCTTATTATGCTCATTAGTGTCTGTTTAGTTATGTGTAAAACGATTCCGCAGGTTCCAGTATGCTTTCAAAACAGCACGGTTAAGTTGGCGCGCGGTATGATAGAATGATACGTCGGGATAAATGTAGGGGTGTTTCAGATTAGACGTGCGTATCCATCGGAGGGTGTCAGGAAGTTTAATATTCCGGTTTTTAATCAGCGCTGATTGTATGTCATCCCAATAGATGGCTCGCAGGTTCTGGCTGAAACCATAGATAATCATGTTGCGGCGTGAATGTCGTAACGTTTTGCGCGAGATATTGAAACCGTATTTTTCAGGCTTCCCGCCACCTACATAAATTTCAAACAATGTACGGAGGCATTTCTCGCATTGACAGCAGTTTTCGCCTCCTTCATGCATCCAGCATACACGAAGCATCGGATAAACGCCTGATTTTTCGCTTTCTGAAACAATCCTTGTCACTTTCTCCTGACGTGAAAACTCGCTACCATCATGAATAATTTCCGTGTTATTGAACCGGATATTGTTATCAATAGTCGGATCGGACGCGCAAGCCAGTTTGCCGGCTTGTTCATAGGTGTGGGTTGAAGCGATGTATAGCTTCTTAAAACCTGTAGTGGCTGATAATGGTGCGGTGAGCCCAATTAGCCCTATCCCATGTTGGAATCCATGCCAATAGTTATCACCGGTCTTGCTTATCAATTTTTTATCTACCAGGCTTTCATTTATGAACTCCTTAAGGTTGGATGATATTGTGGTAAACCGGGTGTGGAATATTTCAGCTGTCTCCGCTATGTGCCTGCTGACATTTTTCCAACCTTTATGGTCGCTTAATGTTAAATCTGCTCCTCTGACTGTTATTAAAAGCGGGTGCTCTGCCTGGTGGGTAAGGAGTGTGGAGAAGGCATCGACGCCACCGCTGAAAAGCATGGCGGAAGAATCCATTTTACCCCCCCCGATTTCGGTAACTTGCTGATTAGTAGTATTGTCTATGGCGTGGGAGATTACTTCTCCTTTAAAGTCAAGATAGGCATACATGTTCTGGTATCCTTTCTTTACTGCATCGAGGCATTCATAAAATTGTCCGTCAATGGTAGGTACTTCAAGGGTTGCGTCACATAGCCAGACTATTGGGAGGACATTGGCTATAAAGGGGATTATGGCAATGCTTTCAGGTGTGGTGTCAACCGGCAGTGAATATTCGCACCAGAATATATTCTCGCCTTTGAAGTACTCACCAATCTCTCCTTCGGTTGAGAATCTGATCTCTATACGATAGCGGGTGATAGTAATGCTCTGAACTTTTATCGTATTCATTTTGAGATGGGATGAGTAAAGGCCTTGACGCAATTTCAGGTCATGAAGCCATGTATCTGCAAACGCAGATAATTTTTTCGATGTGTTGTCGACGTATATTATGTTTTCCTTGTGGAGAAGCAGGCCGAGAATCATCACATGCAAGCGTGTGGTTATGATATCATCATAACGTGACAAGAATTTTAAACCGGTGGCTGTGTGTGACTTGCGAATTGCCATATCGGCTATCATATCCATAATTTTTTCTGACAAGCCCAACAGTTGTGGATGGTTTTTCAAGCGCCATCCGAAGGCATAACTGCACCGGTCAATCCACCGGTGGCGTTTCGGTTCATGCTCCTTTGTGGGCCAGTCGGTTACGTCATACTCTTTAATGTCGGCTGGCGGAGTAAATTCGGAAGGGAGTTCCCGGTCCTTTCGTAGCAGCAGGAGTTTTTTTCCGGAATGGAGGTTGCGGTAGGAGCTTAGTCTCTTATCATTGATAAAGAACGCCATGTCGGGGACCAAAAGGATGTCGGTGCCCGGAAAATGAGTCTTCATGAAGTCAAAACTCCATTGGTCGCGTGCGCAAAGGTGAAGATTGGGGTGAGCGGTGAAAATGGCTGCGTCTTGGGCTATGAGTGATAGGTCATCATACCATACCGATTGTGGAAACATCACAATCGGATTATCAGGGTAATGTGTGATGACCTTTATTCGCAATTCATGGTAATATCTCCATAAGTCACCAAAGCACCCTCCGCCACTTAACAGAATTGTGATATCTTTGGGCAGTTTTGGATAAGTAAATGTAAGATGGCTGGCTGTTGCAATGTGCTTACCAGGAAGTGTGGCTAAAAAATCCATTGTTCCCTGCCATATAAGTATGTCTCCTATATTGGAATTATATGCTGCATCAACGAGATAATAGTCACCCTTGATAAGAGGAGTCAGTTTCTCGGCTATTATATCGCGTAGTTCTGATATTTTCTCAGGAATGGTCATTTATGTTTAGGGTTGCGTTTGTGACTTAGCAATGATTCATATTTTTCCATCCAGATATTGGTGATGCGGTTGATGGAGAAATGTTCTGCTCGTTCTGATGCTTTTGAGGACATTCTTTTTATTTCATCGGGATGGTTGATCAGGTGTTGAAGTGTGTCGGCAAATTTCTGCTCATCACCCAATGTGATGAGTATTCCGTCTACGCCGTTGCGGATGACATCGGCAGGACCGTAAGGTGTGCGATATGAGATTACCGGACAACCACAGGCCATGGCTTCGACCTGGACCAATGGAAGCCCCTCCCACTTGGAGGTCGCTGCGAAAAGGGAGGCCCGGGACATCTCTGCTGCGACATCAGTGCTGAATCCCGGTAGTTGCACCTCTTGTCCAAGTCCGAGTGTGGCAACCAATTCTGAAAGCTCTTCATGAAGTTCCCCTTCACCCAGTATACGAAGGATCCATCCGTTTTTATGTTGGACTTTGGCCCAGATCCGGATAAGGGAGGCGAAATCTTTTTGAAGGGTCATTCTTCCGGCTGCAAGTATGATTTTGTCGCGAGGAGCTGATGTGGCGTGGTTGGACGTAGCGGTGGATGGATTATGGACGTAGCCGAACCTCACATCTCCTTTGGGGGCATTGTTCTCATAGTCCTCGTGGGTGAGAAAGGCATTAAAATCAAAGAACCGGAACAGAATGTGGCTGTCAAACCTGTAGGCTATTCTTCTTAGCCATCCGGCTTTGCCGTTTAGTGCTATGTCCTCAATCAGTTTGTAAGTGCTGGCAAAATGATGTTCTCTGATTTTGACATATTCAGGAGAGGTCTGCTTCAGGAAGGGGAAGACGTAACGGTCGATTTGTCCGGTACTTATCACGATGTCAGGATGCCAGGTGTCTATGGTGTGCTGCAGACTCTTTCGCAGACTGTTCATCTTGCCTAAAAATCCTATTGGAGATTTAGCCGGATGGTCCAAGAATGGAGTGTTGAGGTCGAAAACTCTTACGTCCGTTGAAAGAGGTTGTATTATATTTTCGGGAAATCCCTTGGAATCGGCAATGGCTATGCCTACTTCACACTCTGGCAGTTGCACCAGGGCATTAGCTTTCGCAATGGTGACATGCTCCATGCCACCACGTTGCCCGAGTGAATAGATGTAAAAGAGGATTTTCATGTATCTGTCAGGGTCTCGGAGAAGCAGCGAACATTTTTGAAGCTCTATGGATGGGCCAATAAAGCTTATTGTCGACGCTTATGGGTAGGTTAAGTTCCAATTTAAGGAAAAGGATTGATAGCCATGAACGGATATCCATAGCCTTGCGGTTGCTTTTGCTCAGTTTGGTTACCAAATCCTTAAGAATGGCTATTTGTTCGGGATATTCCTTCTTGCCGGCATAGACGTAACGCAAGACCGAGTCTAAGTTTAAGATAAATTCGAGCGTATGGCGAATCTGCTGGCCTGTGCAGATGGAATCAATTGAGTCTGTTTTTTTCTGTGCGATAGTAATCCTGTCTTTCCACTTTTGAGGATTATATGCGTTGACAATAGATAATGGATTTGAATAATATATGTAAAGCGAATGGTGAATCAACGCGATTGACTCTACATGTTTTGCTAACATCCATTTCCAGAGATTGTCTTCATGCAGGAGGTTAGGTTCGAAGAAGAGATTTTTATCGATGATAAAATCCCTGCGAATTAGTTTGTTGGGAGCGTAATCCGGTAACAGCCCTGGACGCAGGAGGGCTTTTTTGCAAGCTTTAAGTCCTTGTATATAATTCCCTTTATGGTATCTTATATTAGCATCATTAGGGACTGCAAGATAGAAATCAGCCATCACCATATCGACTCCAGGATGCTCGGCCACTTTTGCAGCCATGAGTTCCATGGTGTAGATTGAGATTTCGTCATCGCTGTCAAGAAAGTAAAGATATTCCCCCTTGGCGGCTCTGATTCCGGTGTTGCGGGCCTCGGAAAGCCCTTTGTTTTTTTCGTGGGTGATGATTCTGAATTCGATGTCGCCGGTGTAATCATCAATAAGCCTTTGGACTTTGTCCATACTGTCGTCGGGACTGCAGTCGTCAATGACGATGCATTCCAGTGGCCCTTTGTAGGTCTGATTTATGACTGAGCGCAGGCATCGTTCGACATACAAGGTCACACCATACACTGGTATGATGATGGATATGGAGGTTTGCGGTTGGGACATAGCGTGGCGTGGGAGTTAGGTAAGCTGCTGTATAAAAACAGGAGGGAATGCAGAGAACACCATGTTCCTGTCATTCCCTCCTGTGATATGATAATCGATTTCCTGATTACTTTGCGGCTGCGTCTTTGGCGCGTTCGAGGTATTTCTGGATATCGAGGCCGATTTCAGAACCGTAGTTAGGATAGTCCTTCATAATCTGCTCGTAGATGGCAGCTTCAGCTGAGTAGTCCTTCATCTCGCGGTACACTGTGGCTTCCTTGAGGAGGAATGCGGGAGTGTAGTGGGGATTGTTGTCGGAGATCTTGACTGCTTTCTTGAAGCATTCGATTGCTTCGGGATATTTATTAAGGTTCACATAGCAGTCGCCTTCGAGTGACTTGGCTGATGCGCCGATGATGTTTTCGGATGAAGAGTAGGAGTTGAGGTGCTTGATGGCCTCTTCGTATTTCTTGTCCTTGTAGAGGAGGATAGCGGCGTTGAGGTTGGCGAGGTTGCCGGCGTCATAGCCGTGGTTGGCAGCCACCTGCTGATATTTTGCGAGCGCTATTGAGTCGTTGCCCATGAGGAGCTCGATGTCGGCCTGGCCGAGAGCCTGATTGGCAGCTTCCTGTCCGGGCTGACGGATGGCGTAGACGTAAATGAGGATGGCGGCTACGATTACAGCCACGCCTGCGCATGACCATACGATGATTTCGGGATTGTTCTGCACTTTGCTGCCGAGGCCGGTGAGAGTGTCGTTTACCTCGTCGATTGAGGTGCGGGTTTCTTCTTGGGGCTTGTTATTTGCCATTGTTATGTGATTCTTTTTTTGATTTCTGATTGGGTTGATGGTGTGGGATGATAGGTTATCCAAGGTGCAAAATTAATATATATTCCTCAATCTATGAAATTTTTATGTGAATTTTGTGGCATGAGTGGGTAATTTAGGCCCCATTTTTTATGAAACCGGTGCATTAAAATGATTTTGAGGTGTCCTGTAGCTGACATTGTGTGGCGTTGAGTAGACCCGGAGTGTGCGATAATGGGTGGAGGGGGGATGAACAATGTGGGACGGCGGGATGTATTTAATTATAATAAGGCTTGCGTTTCCGCTCGTGTCAAGGACAGCGATGGGGAGACGTGGCCGTTGCTTCAACTATTTAACCGAGACACAGATGAAAGTCGGATTTTTTGTCCCTTGCTATGTGGACGCATTGGCTCCCGAGGCCGCCATTTCGAGCTATGAGCTGCTGAGGCGGTTTGACATTGACGTGGAGTATATCGAGCAGGTGGCCTGTTGCGGGTTGCCTCTCACCGACATGGGTTATGACCGTAAGGCATGTGCCATGGAGAGGAATCTCGTGAAGCACTTCTCGGGTTATGACTATGTGGTGATTCCTTCGGGGATTTGCACTGACCAGGTGAGAAACCATCTTAATGCCGTGGAGCAGACTCCCGAAGTGAAACATATCCGCGAGACCACTCACGATATTGTGGATTTTCTCCATGATGTGCTCCAGGTCAAGAGTTTGCCGTGGGCCAGGTTTCCACACAAGGTGGCTCTCCACAACGGATGCCACTCGCTGAGGTCGCTCCATCAGGCGCGTCCCACCGAATTGATGATTCCCGATTTTTCCAAGACTGAGGCCCTCCTGAAGATGGTCGACGGCCTGGAGGTGGCTTATGCCACAAGGCGTGACGAGTGCTGCGGTTTCGGTGGCACCTTCTCGGTGTGGGATGCCAGCTGCTCGGGCCAGCAGGGGCTTGACAAGGTGAGCGACTATGAGCGCAACGGCCTTAAGTATGTGACTTCGGCCGACTTTTCCTGTCTGCTCCATCAGCAGTGTGTGGCCAGGAAGTTCGGGGTGGATATCAAGACTTATTATATTGCTGAAATTTTAAACGGGGATGCTGTATGAGCCAGGTGAATCAAGTGAAACTCGGGGCGAAGTTCATAGCCGACACGCCTCATCGTCAGAGCCACGACAGGTGTCTGTGGGCGGCTCGCATGCGTCGCGACAGTGTGGCCTCGCATATCCCTGAATGGGAGGAGATGCGTGAGCTCGCCTCGCAGATAAAGAAACACACGCTCACGCATCTGGATGAGTATCTGGAGATGTTTGAGCGTAATCTGTTGGCCAACGGTGTGCATGTGCATTGGGCCGAGACCGCCGAGGAACATAACAGGATAGTGTATGAGATCTTCCGCACCCATGGGGTGAAGGTGGTGACCAAAGGTAAGTCGATGCTGATGGACGAGTGCGGCATGCGCGAATATCTCGACGAGCGGGGTATAGATGTCTACGAGGCCGACCTCGGCGAGCGCATACAGCAGCTTGACCGTCAACGTCCCTCCCACATCGTCATGCCGGCCATCCATAAGCTTCGTGGCGATGTGGCGCGCCTGTTTGCCGAGAAGCTCGGCAGCGATCCCGATATTGATGACCCGACTTATCTCAACAGTGTGATGCGCCGTGACATGCGTAAGAATTACATCAAGGTCGACGCCGGCATGAACGGTGTGAATTTCGGCATTGCTGAGACCGGCGGGATAGTGGTGTGTACCAACGAGGGTAACGCCGACATAAGCGCCAACGTGCCCCCTCTTTTTGTGGCGAGCATGGGGATAGAGAAGCTGATACCCCGGCAGAGCGATCTGGCTCTGTTCATCAGGCTCCTCTCGCGGAGTGCTCTCGGACTTGACATCACGCAGTACACAAGCCATTACCACGGTCCGCGTGAGGGGCAGGAGATGCATCTGGTGATTGTCGACAATGGTCGGTCGGAGCGTCTGTGCGCTCCCTACTGGGAGGTCCTTAAGTGTATCAGGTGCGGGGCTTGCATGAATACTTGCCCGGTGTTCAGGCGCACCTCGGGGTTGAGCTACGACGCTCCTTATATGGGGCCTATAGGCATAATCCTCGAGCCGAGCTATGACCTGCACCGTTATGCGCGGCTTCCATACTCGTGCACCCACTGCGGATCGTGCGGCGACGTGTGCCCGGTCAAGATGCCTATTCCTGAATATGTGTTCTATTGGCGCGACACGATAGTCAATTCCGGCCAGGATGAGATGATACATAGGCTTGAGGAGGATGGTATGGAGCTTGTGCTCCGCTCGGCCTCGTCGTTGTCAAAGGCTGAGAAACTTGGCCTGTGGGCCTTGAGGTCGCTCCCTCAGGGGTTGTTGAAGTCGGGGCTTAATCCTTGGGCTAAGTGGCATGCCAATCCCGAGCCTCCGGCCGAGACGTTCCGCCAGTACTATGCGCGGAAGCGTAAAGAGGCCCGGAAACCTGATTCTAACTCTCAAACACCCGACTGACCATGTCAAAAGTAATATCCGAGAAATTTTCACGCGAGCGCATTTTCTCGCGTATCAGAAGCTCGAAACAGACCCCGGTGGAGCTGCCTGATGTGCCGTTGTATAGCATTCCGGGTGATCCGGTGGAGAATTTCATAGCTCGGCTGGAGGGGTTTGACGGCAAGGCGGTAAGGTTCGGGTCAAGGGCACAGGCTCTGGCCTGGCTTTTGGAGAATATCGACCTTAAAGGGCGGGTGGTCTATTCAGCCATAAGTGATTTCAACGGCAACCTACAGCCAGAGAGTGTGGCCGACCCTCACGCGGCCCACGTCATAGATGTGTGTGTGGCCCAAGGGCTGATGGGGGTAGGTGAGACCGGTTCGGTATGGGTGACTGACGAGTCGCTCGGTGGAGCGGCTTGCGCGTTGTTCTCCACCGATCTCTATCTGTTGCTCGACAGCCGGAAGGTGGTCGATGGCATACACACTGCCTATAGCCAGTTGGATATCCGTAAGGCTGCCTATGGGTCGTTTTTCACCGGTCCGTCGGCTACGGCCGATATCGAGGCAGTCCATATCACCGGAGCCCAGGGTGAAATCTCGCTTACGGTGTTGCTGTATGACAAATAATTCGTAATTTTGGAGAGTTGTTTAAATCACACTTTACACTCTCTTGAATCATGGAAAAAATCGTTATACTTGACGGCTATGTGGCCAACAGCGGTGACCTGTCGTGGGAAGCCCTTGACAAGCTCGGCGAAGTGACCGTCTATGACCGCACCGCACCTGACAAGGTAGTGGAGCGCGCGGCAGATGCCACATGTGTGCTGACCAATAAGGTGCTCATGACGGCTGATGTGCTCGCTGAACTGCCCAAACTTAAATATATAGGTGTCCTGGCCACCGGATACAACAATGTGGACATTGAGGCCGCCCGCCAAAGGGGCATCATCGTGACCAACGTTCCCGCCTATTCCACCGACTCTGTGGCCCAGCTCGTGTTTGCGCTCCTGCTCAATGTGGTTAATGACATCCACTCCTATGCCGAGAGCGTGAACCGTGGCGATTGGGGTAATTGCGATGATTTCAGCTATCGCCTCAAGCCGTTCGACGAGCTTGCGGGGCAGACCATGGGGGTGATAGGTATGGGAAACATCGGGAGCCGTGTGGCCCGCATAGCCATGGCTTTCGGAATGAAGGTGATAACCACCTCGGCCAGAAGTCTGCCCGAAGGTGTGGAGCGAGTGGAAGCCGACGAGTTTTTCCGTCGCTCTGATGTGGTGTCGCTCAACACGGCGCTCACTCCTGCCACCAAAGGGCTTATAAATGCCCGCACGTTGGAGCTGATGAAGCCCACAGCCATATTGATCAACACCTCGCGCGGTCCGTTGATTGACGAGGATGCGCTCGCGGCGGCGCTAAGATCGGGGCGCATAGCCGCCGCTGCCGTGGATGTGCTTTGTGAGGAGCCGCCTCGTTCAGGCTCCCCGCTTGTGGGGTGCCCGGGCGCATATATCACGCCTCACATAGCATGGCAGTCCACCCAGGCTCGCCGTCGGTTGCTCGACATAGCCATGTCTAATGTGGGGGCCTATGTCAAAGGGGCACCAGTAAATGTTGTGTGACACTAATTTGAGCCTTCCGAGCAATTAACAGCCCTATAACTTGCATAACTGAAAAAAACTCCCTACCTTTGCACTCGAAATCACTGATTTCGTTTCGGGGCGTAGCGCAGTCCGGTTAGCGCACCTGCTTTGGGAGCAGGGGGTCGA